>Ga0116170_10006706_pt1 | contig 10035 bp, 8 predicted proteins | sample AD_JPNHW1_MetaG_FD_89797 | JGI IMG/M metagenome (GOLD analysis project Ga0116170, IMG submission 89797) | Active sludge microbial communities of municipal wastewater-treating anaerobic digesters from Japan - AD_JPNHW1_MetaG | ecosystem: Engineered > Bioreactor > Anaerobic > Digestate | place...
ATGGGATGACTCAGGCTGAAGAAATAAAGGACGATCAATGAAAAACCTGAGGACCGCAGTTATCGGCAGTTCCTGTGCTTTGGCCATGAGTCTGTTTGCAGAAGAACAGAAACCGAACATTATTCTGATGTACGTGGATGATCTCGATTTTGATCAGATATCTGCCTATGCCGACTCGGAATTTCCGTGCTATACAGGCGCAAAAAACACCGGAAATCTGAAGGAGCTTTCGCCGGTTACGGCTAATGAAAACGGGCAGTTCCTTGTTCAGGGCGAGATGTATTATTATAAAAACCCGACCATGCTGACCCCGAACATTGACCGGCTGGCCGCCGGCGGCATGAAATTTAACCGGTTCTATGTCACCTCTTCAATCTGTACTCCAAGCCGCTATTCCATGCTGACCGGACGGTATGCATCGCGCTCGCCGCAGCTGCTGCGGGAGACTCCTCCGGGAACAACTCCGCTGATCGGCTGGAACTCCTTTATGGATCCGGATGAAAGTAATCTGGCAAGGAGTTTGAAATCTGCAGGCTATGTAACCGGCCTGGTTGGGAAGTGGCATCTGAGTTCATATGAATTGGAAGGGATTGATTTCGGCGCCGGGTTTGACAGCTACCGGACGCGGCAGGAAAACCGCAAGCAGGTGCTCCCGCATCAGATGGTGGGCACCTATTTCCCTCTGACTGCCGACTATGGCGATCCTGCCGTGCAGACGGAAGTGAAACGCATCTATGAAATCATGAGCAAAAAAGTGCTGACGACGTCCGGGTTTGATGTGGTAGACCGGCTCTACTTTGCGAATTATGGCGAACTGCCGATTCCCCTGCATATGAAGGTGCACAACCTGGAATGGGAGACGGAAGGAGCTCTCGATTTCATTGACGCCAACAAAGACCGCCCTTTTTTCCTCTACTTCGCGATTACACCTCCGCATGGATCCTATACCGAAGACTGGATGTCAAAAGACTGGCGCGCTACGCCCGCCGGAATGTTGTCCTCGCCTCCGCGAGGCATGCCTTCGCGCGACAGTGTCCGCGCACGGGTTGAGGCTGCCGGTCTGCCGCCTCAAAATGCAATGGCTACATGGATTGACGACAGTCTGGGTGCCATTCTCAACAAGCTTGATGAAGCAAAGCTGTCCGGGAACACAATCGTTCTGTTTATTTCCGACAACCAGTCCCGCGGGAAGCTGACTGCTTATGAGGGGCATCGCGTACCCGCCATTATTCTCTGGCCGCGTCACACGCCTGCCGGGTCGGTTGAGGAACGGATTGTTGCGAACATCGACATCCGTCCCACCTTGCTGGAGATTGCAGGGGTCCGTCCGGCAGACAATGAAACTGTTGACGGGAAAAGTCTGGTTTCTATTCTGGAAGGAAAGATTCCTCCGGCATGGCGCGACAGTCTTTTTCTGGAGACAGCTTACAGCCGCGCTGTGATAACCAAAGATTGGAAATATATCGCGAACCGTCCTCCGCCGGAAGTTGTCGCTAAAATGGAGGAGGACCGCCTTGCGGCCGAAAAGGAAGGGCGCCGGCGTCACGTCGACTGGTCAGGACGTGCTACGGATCCCTCCAGCGGGCTGGGAGTCCGCTTTAATGCCGATCAGGACTTTCCGAACTACTTTGATTCCGACCAGCTTTACAACCTGAAAGACGATGTGTTTGAACAGCGCAATCTGTTCAGCAATCCTGAGTATAAAGCGACCGCATCGGAGCTGCATACGCTCCTTGGGCAGTATCTGAAAAATATGCCGCGCGGCTTTGGCGAGTTTCGCTGAATCGGATCCTGGCGTTCAGTCCGCCTACATCTGTCGTCGTACTGTCTGCTGGAAGCTCTCCGGCGGGATGCCGTAGGCGCGTTTGAAAACCCGCGAGAAATGATAGGGGTCGGAATATCCGCTTTCCTGTGCAATCTGCTTGATGAGCATTGTCCGTCCTGACAGGAGTTCGGCTGCACGGTTCATTTTGAGCCGGGTCAGCAGCTGCAGCGGCGTTTCGCTGGCATAGCGCTGGAAAAGACGGCACAGGTAGGCTTTGTCGAGCCGGCAGGCGGCCGCCGCCTGTTCAATGTTTTTGAGCCGGCGGAAGTTTTGTTCGAGGAGCCCGCGGCAGCGCAGATAGGTCTGCCAGGCCGGCGAAAGGACTTCCTGGTGCGGCATGCTGCTGTCGTCGATGTGCAAAATCAGTTGTTTAAGGAGCAGGAGGCAGAGCGCTTTCTGATGACGGCTGTCGGTTCGTCCGGTCTGCAGCAGATTTTCGAATACACTAAGGATTTTGATGGGGTGCGTGGCGTAGAGCGGACGTTGAAAAAAACGGGTGCGCTCGACCAGCGTCTTCAGTTCCTGCCCGGTGAAGTCGATGAAGTGTTTGACGAGCGGGGCCTGCGGATCGGTTTTGATCCGGTGGGGGATGCCGGGTCCGTAGAAAAAAACGGCGCCCGGCTGAAGCGGGTAGGTTTCTTCCTGCAGGGTAAGAATGCCTTTGCCGGCAGAGACGAATTCAATTGAGCAGAATTTGAATCCGTCACGATCGACCTGATAGTCGGGGGCGCACTGTTCTCTGCCTCCGCACACGATGGCGGCTTTGACATCTTTTCCGGGGGACAGGTTGAGATAGTAGTAGTCGCCGGCTGAAACCTGCGTGGAGATAAAGGAGGGTTCTTTTTCCATGGGCCGCACTTTTATCAGGGCGGGGTTGGCAGGTCAATAATATCCATTTAAATGTCAAGAGTGTCTATTTCCGTTTCGTCCGGTTGGTGTGTATGATGCGGCTTTTCCTGAGTACTTAAACATAGGAGCGTGGTCATGACAGATGTCAAAAAAACAAAGTTCACCGTTGCCAAAGACGCAGTGGATCCCAATTCCATTCCGAAAAAAAAGCTGAATAACGGTACATCAATGCCGGCGATCGGCATGGGTACTTTCGGTTCCGACCGCTTTACCCCGGTGCAGGTTGCGAATGCGGTAATCGGCGCCGCCGAATACGGACAGCGCGCCTTTGACTGCGCGTCGGTCTACGGCAACGAAAAAGAAATCGGCGCCTCGCTGAAAGTCATTATGGACGGCGGCGTTCCGCGCGAAGAACTCTACATCACCTCCAAAGTCTGGAATGACATGCACGGCGAAGGCAATGTCATCAAATCCTGCAAGCAGTCTCTCAAAGATCTCGGGCTGGACTATCTTGACCTCTATCTGGTGCACTGGCCGTTCCCGAACTTCCACCCTATCGGCTGCACCGTGGATTCCCGCAGCCCGGACGCCAAGCCGTACATTCATGAAAACTACATGAAGACCTGGGCGCAGATGGAACAGCTGGTCGAGATGGGGCTTGTCAAGAGCATCGGTACGTCCAACATGACCATCGCCAAGATGAAACTTCTGCTGCGCGACTGCAAAATCAAACCGGTCGTCAACGAAATGGAGCTGCACCCGCACTTCCAGCAGCCGGAACTGTTCGACTTCATGGTCGCCAACGGCATCCAGCCCATCGGCTTCTGCCCGATCGGTTCCCCGACCCGTCCGGACCGCGACAAAACCGCGACCGATACTGTGGATATCGAAGACCCGGTAATTAAGAAAATTGCCGCGCGTCTGGGTGTACACCCGGCCGTCGTTTGCATCAAGTGGGCCGTACAGCGCGGTCAGGTTCCGATTCCGTTCTCCGTATTCGAAGCCGAATACCGCAGCAACCTGCGTTGCGCGCTGCCGGAATATATGACCGTCACTGGCGCCGAAATGGCCGAGCTGGCCAAGATCGACAAGAACTGCCGCCTGATTAAAGGGCAGGTGTTCCTGTGGAAAGACGGCCAGACCTGGGAAGATCTTTGGGATCTCGACGGAACTATTGCGAAATAAGTTGAACAGGGAACCCGGCACACGCCGGGTTCCTTTTTGTATACAGGCGGGATTAGAAAACAGGAGAAGACGTATGCATGATACAGATCAAAAAGTGCCCGTGGTGTCGAAAGCGCTGCTGGGCTCATTTATTCTTGTAACCAGTCTGTTTGCCTTGTGGGGTTTTGCAAACGACATTACCAATCCGCTGGTGCGCGCTTTCAAGGAAGTGTTTCCCGGCCTGACCAATGCCCAGAGCAGCTGGGTGCAGGGCGCCTTTTACGGCGGTTATGCCACCATGGCGATTCCGGCTGCACTGTTTATTCGCCGGTTCTCATATAAAGCAGGGATTCTGCTCGGGCTGGCGCTTTATGCGACCGGTGCGCTGCTCTTCATTCCGGCTGCAGTGACTAAACAATTCGTCTGGTTTCCGATTTCGCTGTATGTGCTGACCTTCGGGCTGGCCTTCCTCGAAACAACTGCCAATCCCTATATCCTTGCTTTGGGTGACGAGAAAACCGCGACCCGCCGTCTAAATCTGGCTCAGGCTTTCAATCCGATCGGTTCTCTCATCGGTATGTTTGTGGCCAGCAAATTTATTCTGGCGAAACTGTGGGTCACTGATTTCCGCAACGCGGAAATGGCTGCCCATCCCGAATATAATGACTTGCTGCCGAGCGTAGTTGACGCGAAAATTGCGGCTGCGCGGGAAGCTTTTGCCGCCGCCAATCCGGCCCAGTTTATCGGCAACCAGACGCACGACTTGAATGTTATTCGCAATCCGTATGCGGCGATCGGTATTGTCGTTCTGATTTTCTTCGTCATGTTTCTCGTTAAGAAAATGCCTGTGCTGAAAGATGATGGTGGTTCCATCCATCCTTGGGATACAGCTAAACAGCTGTTCAGCATTCCGCGCTGGTGGTCCGGCGTAATCGCCCAGATGTTTTATGTTGCCGCGCAGATCACCTGCTGGACCTATGTCATCCACTACGCCATGACCAACGTCGGCATGAGCATGGATGTTGCGCAGAACTACAACATCGCCGCGATGGCGCTGTTCCTGATCAGCCGCTTCATCTGCACTTTCCTGCTGAAATACTTCAGCCCGGGACACCTGCTGATGACGCTCTCCGTGGTGGCGATCGGCCTGATGCTCGGCGTAATCTTCCTTCAGAACTACACCGGCCTGCTCTGTCTGATCGGCGTCTCCGGCTGCATGTCGCTGATGTTCCCGACCATTTACGGTATTGCGCTCGACGGCATGGGGCAGGAAGCCAAGCTGGCCTCGGCCGGTCTGGTGTTCGCCATCGTCGGCGGCGCCTGGATGCCGCTGGTGATGGGCGGCATTATCGACCATCCGGACTTTGATCTGGGCTTTGTCAAGCTGACCAGCGTCAGCATGTCGTTCGTTCTGCCGCTGATCAGTTTTGTGGTGACGGCGCTGTACGGCTATCTGACGTTCAAGATCTTCCGCCCCGCCTCGGAGCTCACCCGTAAATAACTTACGAGGATTCTTATGTTAAAAGGAATCGACCCGATCATTTGTCCCGAGCTGTTGAAAATCATGGCCGAAATGGGCCACGGCGATGAACTCATTCTCGCCGATGCGCATTTCCCGGGAAACACCTTCGGCAAGAAGGTGCTTCGCGGGGACGGCCTGCAGATTCCGGCTCTGCTGGAAGGCATCATCCCGCTGTTCGAACTCGACAGCTATGCCGACCCGCTGATCATGATGGCGGCCGTGGAAGGGGATAAGCTCGACCCGAAAGTCGAGAAATCCTATATGGCCGCTATCCGCAAACACGCGCCGGAAGCCCCGGCGCCGGTGCGCATCGGCCGGTTCGATTTCTATGACCGCGCCAAGAACGCCTTCGCGGTGGTCATGACCGGAACGACCGCGAAGTACGGCAACATTATTCTGAAAAAAGGAGTTACTCCGCTGGCCTAAAGCGGAGTATTGGCGGCTATCAAAACACTGTATTTCATGCGTCACGCCCGGAGTGAGGCGAACCTGAAGGATATTCTGGCTTCGCGGCTTGATTTTCCCCTGACGGAAGAAGGGCTCCGGGATGCCGAAGCGATTGCCCGCGAATTCGCGGCAGTCGCTTCTGTTGACCGGATCGTTTCATCGCCGTTGATCCGCGCCCGGCAGACGGCCCGGCCGTTTGCCGAGGCCTGCGGGCTGACGGTGCAGACCGACGAGCGGCTGACGGAACAGCATCTGGGCATATTCTCCGGGCTGACCTATGCGGAACTCGATACGCGGCCCGATTACATGCATGACCGCGCCCAGCGCTGGACGTGGGTTCCGGCTGGCGGCGGAGAGTCCTATCAGATGATCGCCGACCGGTTGCGGCCGTTCTTTCTCGATCTGGAATCGATGACCGGCTCGTCGATTTTGTTTGTCACTCATGCCGTCACGATGCGGCTGATCCGCGCGACGCTGGAGCAGACGCTGCCGGAGTATCCGCAGACGATTGCGAAAAACGGCGAAATCTGGAAGGTGAGCTATACGCAGTACGGCGCGCCACACCGGGTGGAATCAATTTTTCTGGGCGGCAGCGCCGCCGCTGTTTCTCGGGCTTAACGTAGAGGAGTAAATACATGGCTGAATATATTCTTAGCATCGATCTGGGAACCACGAGCTGCAAGGCCGTGCTGTTCGATACCGATTTCAACATTGTGACCACCGCCAGACGGGAGTACAAAACCAGTTATCCGCACGCCGGCTGGGCCGAACAGCCCGCTTACCAGTGGTGGGAAGCGTTGCGCGAAAACACGAAGGCGGTGCTGAAGCAGAGCGCGGTCGATCCGGCTAAAATCATCGCGGTCGGTATTGATGCGTTCTCGACTACTGTTCTGCCGGTGGATAAAGCCGGCGACCCGCTGCGTCCCGGTCTGATCTGGATGGATCGCCGCTCCGGAAAACAGTCCGACTGGATTGCCAAAAACCTCGGCAAAGAGCTGTGGGAAATCAACGGCAACGTCAGCGACGCCGGAAACATCGCGCCGAAAATCATGTGGATCAAAGAGAACGAGCCGGAAGTCTACAAAAAGACCCACATGTTCCTGCACGCAAACGGCTATCTCGTTTACTGCCTGACCGGCAAATACTCGATGGATATTTCCGAAGCCGGACTCTCTCAGCTTTGCAACACCGCAACCGGACAGTATTCGGATGAGCTCATCAATGCCTGCGGCATTGACCGCGCCAAGCTGCCGCCGATTTTCAACTGCACGGATGTCGTCGGTAAAGTCACCGCCGAAGCTGCCGCGAAAACCGGGCTGGTTGCCGGTACGCCGGTCATCGCCGGCTCGATGGATAACGTCGCCGCCGGACTCGGCGCGGGCGTTTCCAAAGGCGGCGAGGTCTTTATTTCGGGCGGAACCGTCACCACCAACAACGTTTGTTTAAGCGTGCCGAAATACAACCGCAACCTGCACATTTATCCGCACATTGTCCCCGGCACATGGATTACCGCCGGCGGCGTAGACTTCGGCGGCGCCGGGCTCAAATGGTTCAAAGAGCTGCTTGAAGTTGAAAATTACGCCGAGATAGATGCGCTGGCCGATACATCAGTCTGTGCGAAAAGCTCGGTCATTTTTCTTCCCTACATGGTTGGCCAGCGCTGCCCGATCTGGAATGACCACACCACCGGCGTATTGATCGGCCTGAAGCCGACCACCAACCGTCAGGATCTGGTACGCGCTTTCATGGAAGGCACAACCTACGGCTCGCGCCATGTTCTTAGCCTGGTGCAGGATGAAGGCGTCGCCATTGAAAACGTCAAAATCACCGGCGGCAGTGCCAACTCTGCGGCTTGGGTACAGATTTTTTCGGACGTCATCGGCAAGCCGATCGACATCCCCGGTGCGGTGGATCTGCCGCCGCTCGGCGTGGCGATTGCCGCCGCTTACGGCGTCGGTGCTATTAAAACCTTTGATGAAGGCATCGCTAAAATTGCGATTCGCGAAAGTTTTGTACCGGATGAGGAGAATCACGCCTACTACACCGAAATGTACGGCGTCTTCCGCTCGCTCTACGAAAACATCAAAGGCGAATACGACCGGCTCGCCGCCATTGAACGGAAATTTAAAAAGTAACGGAGGAACCCCTGTGAGAGCTGCATTACGCAAAGGACAGAAAAAAGTTGAAGTGATTGAAATGGCCAAACCGGCCCCGCTGGCGGATGAAGTGCTGGTGGCGGTTAAATCCTGCGGAATCTGCGGATCCGACATCGTCCGGATTCAGGAAGAAAATCCGCGCTGGGACGAAGTCGTTCTCGGCCACGAATTCGCCGGACAGATCGTCGAAGTCGGCGCGAACGTCAAGGAGTGGAAAGCCGGCGACCGCGTATCCGCTGCGCCGCTCATGCCGTGTCATCAGTGCGCGCACTGCGCCCAGGGCAACTTCTCGCTCTGCAAAGGTTACAGTTTCATCGGCTCCCGCGTGCAGGGCGCGTTCGGCGAATTCCTGCGCGTACCGGCCCGCAACCTCGTCGCGATCGGCGACCTGACCTATGACCAGGCGGCCTTCATTGAGCCGATCACCGTCTGTCTGCACCCGATTCTGCGCCTCGGCAACCTGCTCGGCAAAGATGTCGTCGTCACCGGTGCCGGAACCATCGGCCTGCTGGCGATTCAGATTTTCAAAGCCATGGGCTGCCGCAACATCGTGGCTTCCGACATTTCGGAAGGCAAACTCGAGATGGCGAAGAGCATGGGCGCGAACATTCTGTGCAACCCGATCAAGGAATCGCTCGAAAACGTCTGCGCCCGCGAACTCAAAGACGGCGCGCACGTCGTGTTCGAATCGTCCGGCGCCGGTCCGGCCAAGATTTCCGCGATGGCGATTGCCCGCGGCGGCGGAACCGTGCTGCTGGTCGGTACGGCGCACGCACCGATCACCTTCACCGGTCCGCAGTTCGAGCAGATCAGCCGCAAAGAACTCCATGTCGTCGGTTCGTGGATGAATTATTCCGCGCCGTTCCCCGGCACCGAGTGGTCCACCGCCGCGTGGATGATGTCCGCCGGTCTGATCAAGGTGGATGCGCTGCAGACGCACACCTTCCCGATTGAAAAAATTCAGCAGGCCTACGACGTCATTTACACCAACAAAGAGCTGTGGGCCAAGGTCATGATCCACTTCTAACCGAAAGACAATCCGATGAGCGCTATCGAAAAATTTGTACAGATTCTCCAAGACAACCGCGCCGGCAAAGCCACCGGCATCTACTCCATCTGCTCCGCGCAGGAAACCGTTCTGCAGGCATCCATGCTGCAGGCGAAAAAAGACGGCTCGATCCTGCTGATCGAGTCCACCTCGAATCAGGTGGATCAGTTCGGCGGCTACACCGGCATGAAGCCGGCGGACTTCGTCGCCTACGTGCGCGGCATCGCCGCTTCCGTCGGCTTCGACGCCCAAAACCTTCTGCTCGGCGGCGACCACCTCGGTCCCAACGCCTGGCAGAAAGAGCCGGCTGCGTCGGCGATGGCTAAAGCGCACGACCTGATCCGCGAATATGTCAAAGCCGGTTACCAGAAAATCCATCTGGACGCTTCGATGTTTCTCGCCGACGACCAGGGCGACCGCCATAAAGCGCTCGCCAACGAAATCGTCGCGGAACGCGCCGCTGCGCTTTGCAAAACCGCTGAAGAAACCCACGCCAAATACTGCGCCGGACAGCCGAAGCCGGTTTACATCATCGGCACCGAAGTCCCGATTCCCGGCGGCGCGCAGGAAGCCGAAGAAACCGTTACGCCGACGTCCCCGGCGGACGCTGTGCAGACGATCGAAGTCACCCGCGCCGCCTTCGAAAAGGCCGGACTGACCGAAGCGTGGAACCGCGTGTGCGGCGTTGTCGTGCAGCCCGGTGTGGAATTCGGCGACGACCAGGTTTTCCACTACCAGCGCAGCAAGGCCCGCGGCCTCAGCGAAAAAATCATGCAGTTCGACCGTTTCGTTTACGAAGCGCACTCCACCGACTACCAGTCCGAAACCGGACTGACGCAGCTGGTTGAAGATCATTTCTGCATTCTCAAAGTCGGCCCGTGGGTTACCTTCGGCTACCGCGAAGCGCTGTTTGCGCTCGCGCAGATCGAAGAAGAACTGCTCGCGCCGAAAGGCCTGCAGACCTCGCGCCTGCGCGAAGTCATCGACGCCGTCATGGTCGAAGACACGAAATACTGGGCCAAAT
>Ga0116170_10006707_pt1 | contig 10035 bp, 5 predicted proteins | sample AD_JPNHW1_MetaG_FD_89797 | JGI IMG/M metagenome (GOLD analysis project Ga0116170, IMG submission 89797) | Active sludge microbial communities of municipal wastewater-treating anaerobic digesters from Japan - AD_JPNHW1_MetaG | ecosystem: Engineered > Bioreactor > Anaerobic > Digestate | place...
GAAGGTTATCTGCAGGGCCAGTTGGGGAATCCGGAAGGCGAAGACAAACCGAATAAAAAGTATTATGATCCCCGTGCCTGGTTACGTAATGGCGAGAAATCACTTGTTGAAAGGCTGAAAGTTGCTTTCAACGACCTGAATGCTGTTAACAGGAATTAATTTGTATTTATAATTGTGGTTGTTGGCCTCAGTGCTGGATAGTTCTTTTGTCTTTTTTTTAAAAAATAGTAATTAAAATATTACGATATGAAAAAACTTATCGCACTTCAGGTTTTAATGATGACAGTGTTAATCGTCAATGCCCAAAGCGGCCTTAAATGGCAGAAAATTGATAGTTTCAAAGAAAAATACAATTTTGAGTATTTTATCAGAACGGGCAACAATACATATGATGCAGTCTTTACCATTCCGCACAATAAACCCTTCCAGGCGACACAACATAATATTTTTATCCGGAGCTACGATAAAAATATGGTACAGGTGTCTGAGCGGGGTATTCCGGCTGAATCACCGCGAACGCTATACATAGCAGGATTCAGGAATTTCAATGTGCTTGCCGGTAATATGGATGAGGGTAAAAATCCGTTCAGCAAATTTTCAAAAGATGAAAAGGTTCTGATTGCGGATGAAAATATGAATCCTTTGACAGAATCCACTTTCCCGCTTCACGGTAAGCGCAATTATTTTGACGGATTACCAACATTATATGCTTCACCTGACAGCTCGTTTTTAATTGTGGTCGCCTCGGAAGTTTTGCCGGGAAAACCAATGAAACAACCTCCCATGATCTATTATGTGAACGTTTACGATAAATCCATGAAAATGGTATGGACTGATTCAATAAAAACAGAGCAGGTGTTCGGAGAAGATGTTGTTTTAAATAATGTGAGCTTTAGCTTTATTGAAAATAAATTATTGTTTGCTTGCTCTATTGATAAAAAAGGGTTTAGCAAAACACCGGCACAATTATTCCTTCTGGAATATGAAAAACCGCAATCGTATAAAATGGTTCTGAAAGAAGATTTTCCCATTGATTTGATTTCGTTTCAGGTTGTTTATAACACCAATGGAATGGTTTATTTGAGTGGTACTAACCATCAGAATACTAATGAAGGAGGCGTAATGGGGCTGCCCGGTATGACAAAGCGTAAACTATTTTATATTAAGGTCGACATAAAAAACGGAAGTGCTCCAGTGATTAAAAACTATGATATCGATAAGGATTTTACAGCAAAATACCCTGACTATAAATTGCAGCTTATGGAAAGTTTCAGGTACCCGACACAATTATTGGTGATAAATGATAATCTTTATTATATAAGTGAGCACAGGTATTCTTCTACTACCACCACAAGGTCGGCATCCGGCAGTACTTCTTCCACCACTACATATTACTTTAAAGCGATCACCATCATTAAATTTGATGAAAATGGTGGCATACAATGGCTTAAAATGATACCCAGAACAGTTGAAACCGGCGGAATTTATGCTCAGGGTATCTGTAAGGCATTTCGAACCGGAAATGATATTTGTCTGTTTTATTACGATTATCTGGAAAACGTTACCAGTGGAAGAAATATTCCAAGGCTTATATCCAGTGATTTAAAGCTTTGGCTGGCAAAAGCAATGATAAGTTCTGATGGAGAAATACATTCAAGAGTCGTTTCCAACATCGGTGATGACAAAGTCGCAACCGAAATCCCCAATATGATTCAACTGGGAGATACTCGTTTTCTGGTCATCGGCAGGAGATATATAGGTATAAATGCTGCCTTTGATGTATACTATAGTTTTTACGACCTGGATTAGAAGATTTTTACGGGAAATATTAAAGTTCCGGAAAGCTGATTTCGTCCTTTACTACAAAAGCGCCGGGAAACTCTCCCAGAAGCTTTTGTTTAAATCCTTCGGCGTCAATGCGGGTGCGAAAATCTCCCACACGCACCTTGTAGTATGGCGCCTGGAACATCAGGTAAACCCCTACGCCCGGATACATTGTCATGAACACGCCCTTTTTATTTAAGGCGCGGCTTTTTGAGTTGTTCCCCGATTCGAAAAATATCTGGACCCGCCAGCCCGAAATCTTCTGCTTTTCATTCAGGTAAATATGTTTCTCTACCAGCGAAACAATTCGCGGATCCTCAACTACTGTTACTTTTGGTTTGGAAGTATGGTTCTGTGAGTAAACGCAATTTGAAATAGATGCCGCAAGGATCAGAAAAAATATTCCGATACAACCAGGTTTCATTGTTTGGTTTACTTGGCCAGGTAATCTAATTCTTTGGGATGTACACTCATCACCGGAATAGGAGAGTTATTCACCATCTGTTGGGCGTAGGGACCGAGCCAGATATTTGACAGTTCCAGTTCCTGTTCTGTCATTATGATGATCAGGTCAGCCTTAATATCTTCGGCATATTTGATGGTAGCCGTGGTAATGTTTTCGGCATCTATGGTTTTTACAACATGCTTGACATCGTTTTCGGTGAGGAAATTGTCAACCTGGGCAGCATAACTGGAAACCTTGTTACGAACAGCCTTTAATGAAGATGACTGAAGTTCGAGAACATGTATTTCGGAACAGAAACATTTGGCGAACTCCATGGCAAACGGCACTTTTTGCCTGGTGGAGGTTGAATTATCAATAGGTAAAACAACTTTTTGTATGGTCTTTTTTATTGGGAAAGATTCACGCAAAGTGACCACAGGGCATGGAGAATAACTGACTATTTTGCTGGCATTGCTTCCGATCCAGAAAGCTTCAAAACCTGAAACACCATGGGAGCCGGTAACAATAAGATATGCATCACTGTACTTTGCCTGGTTGGCAATTTCTTTGTAGATTTTTCCCTTTCGGAGTTTATATGTCAGTTTTCCCCTTTTAAGGATTTTTGAATATTTTTCAATTAACTCTTCTAGCCTTTCTTTGGCTTCCTGTCGGTGTTCGTGGTCAGCATTGTCAAAGATGGAGTCTTCACTGTCGGGTTTATCCACCCACACCATCATGATATTTGCGCCAACAACATTGGCAATAACAATTGAAAATTCCAGAGCATGAATGGAATGTTTTGAAAAATCGATGGCTACAATAATTTGTTTCATAATGACAGGATTTATTTGTTGTTTTACCTTGCTAAATTAATTAAAAAATCAAATAACAAGAAATTTTTAGGGAAATTAAAAAACAATTTTATTGTCCGGTTTATTGAATGGCAAAACCGATTGAATGAAATAATAACAAGCTTTCCCCCAAATTATCACGGAAATTATTAATTTTGTTCAAAAAATAGCATTCTGATGTCGAAGGGAGTACTGGATCCGGATAAAAGCAATCTTACCTCAAGCGAACTTGAATTTGAAAAGTTTTTACGGCCAAGCACGTTCAGTTCATTTGCCGGACAGGGGCAGGTAGTTGAAAATCTGAAAATTTTTGTTGAGGCAGCCAAACTTCGCGGAGAATCCCTTGATCATGTATTATTGCACGGGCCTCCGGGTCTTGGCAAGACCACGCTGAGCTATATTATTGCCAATGAGCTTGGCGTTGGAATTAAGGTAACATCAGGTCCTGTACTGGATAAACCGGGCGATCTGGCCGGGCTGCTTACCAATCTTGAACCCAATGATGTTCTTTTTATTGATGAAATCCATCGCCTGTCGCCGGTTATTGAGGAATACCTATACTCGGCAATGGAAGACTATAAGATTGACATCATGATCGAAAGCGGCCCCAATGCCCGCAGTGTACAGATAAATCTAAACCCCTTTACATTAATAGGCGCCACAACACGCTCCGGATTACTGACTGCACCATTGCGTTCGCGTTTTGGGATCAATACCCGCCTGACATATTATGATGCAGAAATATTACAATCTATCATTGAACGTTCGGCACGAATCATTAATATTGGCATTGAAAAAAATGCGGCTTTTGAAATAGCCCGACGCAGCCGCGGCACGCCCAGGATTGCCAACCTGCTTTTAAGAAGAATCCGTGACTTTGCACAGATAAAAGGTACAGGAGAAATAGACCTGGATATTACCAACTTTGCCCTTGCCGCCCTGAATGTTGATAAAAATGGCCTTGATGAAATGGATATTAAAATTCTGACAACCATTATTGATAAATTCAAGGGCGGGCCGGTAGGTTTAAATACTATTGCTACGGCGGTAAGCGAAGATGCAGGTACCATTGAAGAAGTATGTGAACCTTTCCTGATCATGGAGGGATTTATTATGCGCACCCCGCGCGGACGTGAAGCTACAGAGAAAGCTTACAGGCATCTGGGACGAATTAATCCCACTTCGCAGCAAACACTCTTTCAGTAAAATGGCTGATACGGGGCTAATACAGGAAATAAAGAAAAAGATTTTTGAATCCGGTGCTTCAGCTTGCGGATGTGCGCGGGCAGAAAAGCTTCAAAGGGAATACGATTTTCTCGTTCAATGGATAAAAAGCGGAAAGTATGCCGGAAAAGAATACTTTGAACGCACACTGGCATTAAGAGCAGACCCTGAAAAAATTGTTCATAATGCTAAAACGGTCATCGCTGTTTTATATAACTATTATTCAAAGGAAAGTCTGCATGAAAAGCAATTTTACCGAATCTCAAAATATGCCTATGGAAAGGATTATCATTGGGTGATACAGGATAAATTAGATGCTGTTGCTTGTTTTATAAAACAAATAACCGGCAGTCTTAATACACAGGCCTTTGTTGATACTTCCCCGATTTTTGAAAAAGCATGGGCTCAAAGAGCCGGACTGGGCTGGATAGGAAAAAACACCCTGCTGGTTAATGAAAAAACCGGAACATTTCATTTTATCGGATTAATTGTAACCGATATCGAAATGCAATACGATACCCCTGTGGATGAAAAGTGCGGCAATTGTGAGTTGTGTATCAATGCATGTCCGACAGGTGCGCTGACAGGGCCTCACGAACTGGATGCCAGAAAATGTATTTCAAATCTGACCTTAGATAAAAATATTGTGTTGCCTGCAGAATTGAAGGATAAATTCAATAATTACATTTATGGATGTGATATCTGCCAGGACGCATGCCCCTGGAATAAAACGCTTGTTCCTGCCACAGAACCTCATTTTCAGATTAATGAAAAGCTTAAGGGCTTATCACGGGAGGATTTAGAAAACCTTAACGAAGATAATTTTTTTAAGATAACTGAAAAATCAGCAATCAGAAGACTGGGCTTTTCAGCATTCATGCGAAACATTGGGTTTGTGAAAAACTCAAAAGAAAATTTATAAATATAAACGGGACTATTAAGAAAACAGCCCCGTCAGACATGAGAAAGCAGTAATATAATTAGTGTCAACAAGAAAACTCCTGTTTGTAAAAAGAATACGTCAATTTTGAGGCTTGCGAAGTGGCAAAAAGCGGAAATTACTGGTGTAAATGAGCATTTTTGACGCAAGCGTAACGAAGAAATTGGCGCTTTCTTACAAACACTAATTAGTGAAGAAGTTTTAATATTAATTGATGAGATTTTCCAAAACCCGTAAAATCAAGTTTAAAGGTATACATACCCGCCGGCAAATTTTTTGGTGAGTATGTCAGGTCGTGACTGCCGCTTAACTGTTTTTCATTGGCCAGAATAACATCAACCAAATCTCCGATTGCATTGTAAACTTTGATTGTCACGGTTCCGTCTTCAGGAATTGTATACGTTAATGTAGCATTATCTTTGACAGGATTGGGATAGCCCGTAAAGTATAATCCTGTTTCATTTTGAATATTTCCCTGCCTGAAAAGCTTAGGTTTAATGAGAAAAGCATCATAATTTATTTCACCATATTGATCACCTATTACTCCGGTACCACTAAGTGTGAAATCAGATACATTTCCACCAAACATGTCGCGGATGCGGAAACCAAAAACGATAATTTCCTCATTGGCTTCAAGCTTGCAGCTATTTGTTGTTGCATATACCACTCTTATAGTTCCATTTTCATCCGTTACAACTAAATCATACTTATCTGAGGAAATCATCTCGTCAAAAGTCGGATTGATTTTTACAGGAATGCGTCCGTTACCGGATCTGGGCACAAAAGCATGTACAAGTTCATAATTGTTATAATCATAATTCAATTCAAGCCCTAAAGCTGAGAATTCAAAAACCGGCGCACTGATGCGGAGTGGTAAATCAAATTTTGCAGAATTGCCGCAGGGCAACATTTCATCTGATGTGGCTATGATTTCGGGTGTTGTGGATTTTAACCCGTTCCAGTTTGTTACCGAGTCTTTATATTTTGAGCTCGAAGCATTGTAATCCCCATAACAAATCGTTTGCAGAGTGACATTCAGATCAGAACCAGCCAGGGTAACTAAAGTATCCAATGCTACCCAGTTTCCTTTGGGGAAATTTCTTGTTACACTGTTCGGGTCACCAATTTTGGATTTAATTCTTGCAATATCTATTGTGTTAATAAGAGAATTATTGTCCACGTTTGAAGCCTTTTTATATTTGGAAGAGAAATTTCTTGATGAGTCAATCAACGTGTCAGTACCAAGGTTGTATTTGATAAGAGAAACATCAATGGCATCAACACCATTACCCCATTGCATGGAATCCAGGGTATATTTATCATACGATAACAGATACATACCATCCGATAAATTATTAAACTGGAATACGCCAATGTTATTGCTTGTATCTCTTGCCAATTCTACTCCAGCCGGATAACTTTTCAGAATAACAATTACATTATTAATATTAAAAATAGCAGGGTTATAATGTGGCATGCTGGGAGCAGGGCTTCCTACCAGCGCTTTTCCTGCGTAACGCGTTTTTCCGCTGATTGTATGAGTTGGGCCGCAACTGCTGATCCCGACGGTACGTGTTACCTGGGCAGAAGGCCCGCCACAGCCATAAGCAATCACCTGGATGTCTACAGTGCCATAAAAACCATTTGCCCATGTCATAACACCGGTTGCTGAATCAATGGACCCGGCGGCGGAGTTGCTTATTGACCAGTGGAATCCAGTGCTGTTGGCTGCTGTTGTAAAATATGTGGTTGTTGTAGTATCATCAGTAATCATACATGCCGGCTCAATGCCTGATATGATTGTAATCGGAGCCGGAGTGGCAACCCACGGAACTACAATAACATTAAATACTGGCGTACTTACAGTCGGACAGGTGCCGCTGGTAACCATACAATAAAATCCGGTACTTGCCGACATAATTCCGGGATTATATGTACTGTTGGTTGCCCCATTGACTATTCCCGTGGTGGTTTTATACCATTGATAAGTATAGGTTCCTATTCCGCCCGATGCCGTTGTCGTAAAAATCCCGGGGTTTGTTTTGTCACATATAGGCGATGAACCGCCGCTTAAACTGGCAATGATTTCAGGATAAACAGAAATATTGACAGTGCCGGTATTTGCTGTACCACAAGTTCCTGTAACTTCACAATAATATCCTGCAGCAACTGTCATATCACCCGGAGTATAAGTACTGTTTGTGGCATTATTGAGTAGGGTGGATGGCGCTTTATACCATTGATAGGTATAGCCGGCATATCCGCCGGAGCCTGTGGCAGTGAATATTCCCGGGCTTGTATTGTAACAAACCGGTGTGGTTCCGCCCGAAATCGTGGCAGAAACATTATTAGCAACGCTGATCGTCCGTGTAGCTGTATTAACGCAGCCACCGGTTGTGGTAACTGTATATGCAATTAATGATGTTCCGGCAGATACACCGGTAACAACACCTGTTGAAGCATTAATTATTGCAACACCCGTGTTTCCGCTGGCCCATGTACCGCCCGAGGTTGTTGCTGTCCATGTCGGACCTGAACCTGTACAAATTGGTGTTGAGCCTGATATTGTTTGATTAACGGGAGCGGTAATGGTAATTGTCTTTGTTGCAGTGTTTACACAACCACCTGATGAGGTCACAGAATAAGTTATAATTGAACTGCCGGCGGTAATACCATTTATTAACCCGCTGACAGCGTTTATAGTGGCAACACCGGAAATACTGCTTGACCAGGAACCACCTGTAGTTGTTGATGTCCAGGTTGTTGCAGAACCTGTACATAATGGTGTTGTCCCTGTTATAGTTTGCAAAATGGGTGAAGTAACCGTCACGGTTTTTGTCGCCGTATTGATACAGCCGCCTGCAGTTGTTACAGAATATGTGATTACAGCATTTCCGGCAGAAATTCCTGTAATATTTCCCGTCGAAATATTGGCTGAGGCAATTCCCGGAGTGCTGCTTGACCACGAACCGCCTGTAGTAGTAGATGTCCATATTGATGAAGATCCTATGCACAATGGCGTAGTCCCGCTAATGGATTGTGTAACCGGCGAGGTAATAGTTACTGTTTTCGTGGCGGTATTAACACATCCTCCTTCGGAAACAGAATAGGTAATTAATGAGGTGCCTGCAACTACTCCCGATAACAAACCACTGGCAGCGTTAATAGTTGCCGTGGCAGGTGAAGAACTTGTCCATGTTCCGCCGCTGGTAGTACTCGTCCAGGTTGCCGTAGAACCCACACACAGAGGTGTCGTTCCATTTATTGTTTGTGCTGTAGGCGCTGAAACACTAACGGTTCTTGTCGCCGTATTCATACATCCATTAATTGACACAGAATAAGTTATAACGGATGTTCCTGCTGAAATTCCGTTTATTAAACCGGAAGAACTATTGATAGTGGCTATAGCAGGAACCGAGCTTGACCAGGCTCCTCCGGTAGAAGTACTTGTCCATGTCGCTGATGATCCGATACATAAAGGTGATGTGCCACTTATAGTCTGTAAAATCGGGGCAGAGATGGTAATGGTTTTGGTTGCGGTGTTAACACAACTGCCTGAAGCAACAGTATAAGTAATTACTGCGGTACCGGCAGATATTCCGCTCACCAGGCCTGAGACTGGGTCAACAATAGCGATGGCCGGCGTCGAACTTGTCCAGATTCCTCCTGGTGTTGTGCTGGTCCACGTGGCTGTTGAGCCAATACATAATGGCGATGAGCCATTTATTGTCTGGGGAATCAGATGATCAACAGTTATGGTAACTGTTCCGCAATAAGAAGGAGAACAGGAGCCATTTCCGGCCCTGGCAAAATATGTTGTTGTTGATGTCGGAGAAACGACTAATGTGTTTCCGGAGCCAAGAAGATTTGTTCCACATGAACCCGAATACCAGTAAATAGTTGCTCCCGGAACACTTGCAGTCAAAGTAGAAGAACCGGTTCCGCATAATGCAGAAGGAGAAGCTGTAGGAACAGGGGTTGGTAATATGCCAACAGTTACGGTAACATCCTCACAATCTGTAGACCAACAGCCTGTGGCGTTGTTATAGGCCCTTGCATAATATGTTGTCGTTGTTGTGGGGCTAACAGCAAGTGTATTGCCGCTACCGATTACTGTTCCATTACAAGAACCATTATACCAGTATATAGTAGCATTGGTAACTGAAGCAGATAATGTTGAGGTTCCTCCCAGGCAGATTGAAGATGGTGTGGCAACTGGTGATGGTTCCTCAGGCAGGCTGTTAATAGTAACGGTAGCGCTTCCTTCATTACTCCATCCGCAGGCATTGTAAGCCCTGAAATAATAAATGCCGGTGGAGGAAACTATTTTTGATGTAATGGCAGATAAAGTAGATGTTCCGCCACTTGTTGTACCTTGCCAATAAATTGTACCGCCTGTTCCACCGCTGGCCGACAGCGTGGCATTTAATCCACTGCAAAATGCTCCGCCACCGTTAACCGAAACAGCATTGGGGACATTATTGATTGTGACAGTAACACTGCCTTGTGTTCCCCATCCGCAATTATTATAAGGCCTGAAGTAATATGTTCCGGAGGATGTTATTGTTTGTACAGTAGAAGCAGAAGCAGTAGAGGTGCCGCCGCTGGTAGTTCCCTGCCAGTATATCGTTCCTCCCGTACCACCGCTAGCTGTAACTATTGAACTGGTACAATAAGTTCCGCCACCAAAAGCTGTAACTGAGCCTGGTAATGAATTTACATTAACGCTTACATTTCCGCAACCGGCAGAC
>Ga0116170_10006710_pt1 | contig 10034 bp, 5 predicted proteins | sample AD_JPNHW1_MetaG_FD_89797 | JGI IMG/M metagenome (GOLD analysis project Ga0116170, IMG submission 89797) | Active sludge microbial communities of municipal wastewater-treating anaerobic digesters from Japan - AD_JPNHW1_MetaG | ecosystem: Engineered > Bioreactor > Anaerobic > Digestate | place...
CACATCCACCACTTTCCTGCACGTCTGCGGAAGCGCGACCGTCTTCTCGCCCCCCTCTTTGCAGTGGACCGCTAGCAGGCGGCTGTTGGCATAGACAGGCTCCGGGCCGTCGGTGTACAGGTGCACGCCCGCTTTCTTCATGATGTCCTTGAGCACGGCCGACGTCATGGTCTTGTACTCGAACGCGTATACGGACGTCCACGCGCCCATGTCGACCGCGGCGGGCCCGGGCGTTTTATAACCGGTCCCGCTCCACTGCTTCACACGCGCAGGGTCGAGCGTTTTTCCGTCGCAGATGCCCGGCGCGAAGACCCACACAACCGTGCGGTTGCGGTTCAAGACATATTTTCTCAGGATCTCCGCCCGCTCGGGCGTGATCAGCACCGTTGCCGGCAGAAACACGGCCTTGTAGCGCGACAGGTCGATCGCGGGAATATCGTTAAACGAGTAGACGTCGAAGGGCGCGCCCGTCCTGTTGAGCTTGTCGCGGAAACCGCGCGCCATGGCCGAGGCGTGCGGCATCTTCTCGTTCACGTAGCACGCGCTCTGAGGATCGGCGATCAGCAGGGCCTCGGCAACCGAGGGCGACCGGTCGTTCACATAGGCGTCCGAAACCTTCTGCAGTTTGGCGATGAGCTGACGCGTCTCCTCTTTCTGGTACCACCCGCCCCACATGTCGAACCACCACAGCGAGTCGTGGTTGACGAGCGCAAAAGCCGCTTCGCGCGCGAGTCCGGCGTTGTCCTCGGCCTGGTTCTTCCACCTGTTCTCGCTTCCGGGAGTGCCCGACACGACGTGCGTGCGGTGGTCGATTTCGTGCAGGTAACGCTTGCCGTACCGCAGGACCGTGCCGTGCACCAGCTGCGGGCCGCTCCCGCCGCCGATCATCCGGTCGTCGTAGGTGCCGGGGCTGATGAAGAAATCGAGGTCCGGGCTGGCCATCACGCGCTCGTAGTCGAGGTGGCCGAACGAGACCAGCTTGCTGTCGCTCACCAGGTAATATCCGAAGAACACGCCGAGCTCTTTGTCCTTGCCGATCGCCGGCCTGGCCACCTTCGCGAAATGCAGGACCGCATCCGCGATCACCTCGTTGTGGAAGCGCCCGTACTGGATCTTGTCCATCTCCGTCGCGGGATCGTAAATCACGTTCTCGTACGCGGCTTTCCTCAGCGCGCTTTCGGCGGGCACGTCCTCGCCGAAAGCGAACCCGTTCTTTTTGCACCACGCGCGCCACGCCGCGTTCTTCACGCGGCTGCTCTTGCCCCGGTCGTACTCGTACCACTCGGAGGTCCCGCCGCCCGAGAGGATGTACGCCTCGATCTTGTCCCCGTATTTCTGCTCCGAATGGGCGATGAAGTCCAGCATCCACTCGGTCGTGAGCTTGAGCCACTGCGGATCGGCGGCGGCATGGGAAACCACGTCGAAGCTGTCGTAGGCGAACCGGCGCGTGAGCCAGTAGGGCGTATTCAGATCGATCATGCAGAGGAACTTCGCCTTCGGATTCGCCGCGAGCAGGTCCTGCACCTGCTTGTCGTACGCGGCGAAATCGTACTGCCTGATGCCCTTCCAGATCAGCGGGTACTTGCAGTACTCGAAGCCTGCGGAGTTGATCGCGTTCGCGGCGAAAAAGCAGCGCGTGTTGATCCCCATCTCCCCGAATTTCGCCGTCATCGCCGGCTCAGGCCAAAACGAACGGTAACAGGTGTAGATCCGCTTGTCGACAGGTCCGAATGCGGGAGTGGGGTCAGAATCTTCGGAACGCGCGACGTTAACGCACAACGTTACAACGCTTATCATCACCAGCCACAGGGATCTTATTCTCACAACGGCAAACCTTTCAGCTCCAGCATTCAACGACGATGTTTTCATTGGCCCTTAATCGTCCGTCCTCACCTGATAAAGCTCGCCACGTTCTCTTGGGTCACCAGCCGGAACGGGATGAAGGTGGCCTTTTCCACGGGTTCCTTGCGGATCAGCCGCAGGGCGGCATCGATCGCGCCGCGCCCCTGCCCCAGGCCGTCCTGGAAGACCGTGGCGTCCAGCCGACCATCGCGCACCGCCTGGAGAGCGTCGGCGATGGCGTCCACGCCCACCACGACGACGTCCTTTTTGCGTCCCGCGCGCTCGAGCGCGAGCAGCGCCCCCATCGCCATCTCGTCATTCTGCGCGAAAACCGCCTGGATCGAAGAACCGTACGCCTGCAGCCAGTTCTCCATCAGGGTGACGGCCTTGGCGCGGTCCCACTCCGCCGTCTGCGCGGCGAGCAGTCGCAGCCCGGGGTTTTTCGCCAGCACTTCGCGGGCACCCTCGCCGCGCTTGATTTGCGCGGCCTGTCCCATGTATCCCTCCATGATCAGCACGCCGCCCCGCCCTTTCAGTCGGTCCGCGATATACGCCATGCCGAGGCGCGCCGACTCCTCGTCGCGCGACCCCACGAACGCCGAGGGAACGGCCTTGGTCTCGGAGTTCACGTTGACGATCGGAATGCCCGCGGCGAGAGCCTTCTGCACGGCCGGAGAACTGGCCTCCACCTCGCACGGGTTGAGCACGATGGCGTTCACTCTTTGCGCAATGAACGTCTCGACCTGCTGCACTTGCCGTTCCGGGCTGCGTTGCGCGTCGTTCACGATCAACCGGACGTTCAGCTCCTTGGCGTGCGACGCCATCGCCTCGCGCAGAGTCACGACGAACTCGTTGGAGAGGTTGAGCAGTGACACCCCGATCACCGGCCGCGCGTCGCGCGCCCCCTGATCGCCCGAGCGACCGCACCCGCACAGCACCGCCAGCAACAACACGCATGCCCGCTTCATACGCCACGCTCCTTTCCCGACGCCTGATGGCAGCGGTCGAACCAGACCGCGCCAATGATGATGACGCCCTTCACGATCTGCTGATAATAGGAAGGCACGTTCAGCAGATCCAGACCGTTGCCGATCACGCCCATGAGCAGCACGCCCAAGAGGGTTCCGCCCACCCCGCCCACGCCCCCCGAAAGGCGCGTGCCGCCGATCACGACCGCCGCGATCGCGTCCAGCTCGTAGGCCACGCCGGCGTTGGGCTGTCCCGTCGTGATGCGTGCGGCCAGCACGACACCCGCGAGACCGGCCAGCGCGCCGCACAGCAAGTAGGCCGCAAACTTGACGCCTTGCACGCGGATGCCCGCCGCCCGCGCGGCCTGCTCGTTGCCGCCCACCGCATACAGGTAACGGCCCAGCCTCAGGTTGCGCAGCATCCACGCCACCGCCGCCGCCACCGCCGCCAGAATCAGCGCCGGCACCGGGATGCCCGCCACGTCGCCCGCCAGCCGCGTCAGCGCCGGACTCATGTTCGAGACCGGCCGACCGTCGCTCAGCACCAGCGCGAGCCCCCGCGCAGCCGTCATCATTCCCAGCGTCGCGATGAACGACGGCACGCCACACCGCGTGACGACCGCGCCGTTCACCGCGCCGCAGGCCGCCCCCGCCAGAATGCCCGCGGCGATCGGCACCAGAAGCGGATATGCGCCGGGATGCGCCAGATGCGCGGCGACCACGCCGGTCAAAGCCACCAGCGCGCCCAGCGAGAGGTCCACCCCGCCCGTCAGCAACACCGCGGTCACACCGACCGCCAAAATGCCGTTGATCGAGACCTGCCGCACCACGTTGGTCAGGTTGGCGGCGCTCAGGAAATTCGGTTTCAGCGCCGCGAGCACAGCCGCGAGCGCCAGCAGGGCGACCACGATGCCGAGGCGGCCCGCGAACAGTTCCAGCTTGGGCACGCGCGCAGAATGCTTGTCAGATCGGCATGGCATGCTTCAGAACCTCCTCTTGGCTGACGGTCAGCGGATCCAGTTCGGCGACCACTTCGCCCTGCCGCATCACGAGCAGCCGGTCGCTGAGGGCTAACAGCTCGGCCAGCTCAGACGAGATCAGGAGCACAGCCTTCCCCTGATCCGCCAGCCCCGCGACCAGGGCGTGCACCTCCGCTTTGGCGCCGACGTCGATCCCGCGCGTCGGCTCGTCCAAAATCACGATCTCGGGATCGGACATCAGCGCCCTCGCGAACACGACCTTCTGCTGGTTACCGCCGCTGAGTTGCACCACCGCCTGGCCGTCGTCGCTCGCCCGGATGCCGGTCCGCGCGATGGCGAGCGCCGCTGCCTCAGCCTCGGCCGCGTGCCGGATCACCGGCCCCCGGCAGCAGCGTTCCAGCGACGCCAACGTGATGTTATGGCGAACCGACATCAGCGGCACGAAGCCGTCGGCCCGCCGGTCTTCGGTCACCATGCCGATGCCCAGACCCATGGCATCGGGCGGATGCCGGATGCGCGCGACCCGCCCGCGGACGCGGATCTCGCCGCGCTCCGCCGGCGCCAGCCCGAAGAGCGCGGCGGCCACCTCGCTGCGGCCGGCCCCCATCAGCCCGGCCAACCCCAAAATCTCTCCCCGCCGCAGCTCCAGGCGCACGTCGCGATACGCGCCCGTCCGCGACAGGCCGCTGACCGAAAGCAGAGACTCGCCCGCAACGGCGCGACCTCGCACGCGGCCGCCTATCAGTTCACGGCCCACCATCAGCGCGATCAGCCGCGTCTCGTCCAGTCCCGACGCAGGCGCCGTGCCGACGCGCACGCCGTCGCGCAGCACGGTGATGCGGTCGGCGATCCGGAACACCTCGTCCATCTTGTGCGTGATGTAAATGAAGGCCGTTCCGCGCGCCTGAAGCGCTCGAATGGTCCGGAACAGCGCCTCGACCTCGCGGTCCGACAGCGCCGCGGTCGGCTCGTCCATGATCACCGCGGCGGCGTCCGAACCGACCGCGCGGGCGATCTCGACCGTCTGCATCGCCGCCACGCTGAGCGTGCGCATGGGGGCATCGACCGGCAGATCCACCTTGAGAAGCTCAAGCAGGCGTCCGGCCTCGCGCCGCAGGGCGCCGCGGTCGACGGTGCCCGGCAGACGGCCGCACGGCTCGCGGCCCAGCAACAGATTCTCGGCGACCGTCAGATCGGGGACGGGCATCAACTCCTGATGAATCATCGCGATCCCGTGCCGGATCGCCTCGTGGGGCGAGCGGAGTTCGACTTTACGGCCGTCGACGCGGACCTCTCCCGCGTCCGGCGTGTGGAGCCCGGCCAGAATCTTGACCAGCGTCGACTTGCCCGCCCCGTTCTCTCCCATCAGCGCGTGCACTTCGCCACGCCGAAGCTCGAACGAGACATCCAGCAAGGCCCGCACGCCACCGAACGACTTGCTCACCCCCAGCGCCTCGAGCCAGACATTCCCCCTGTTTTCACCGTTCCTCAGAATCTCCCCCAATCGATTGTGACTTTATTGATCTGATTGTAACGGCACGCGAAACTCAGAACCAGAGAAAAATGAGGCCCGGCCATGTGTTTTCACATCGCATGTCAGGGACGACGAACGAACGAATTCGCAGGCAGGCCGGCTTGACGTCTACACGCGGTCATTTGAACAGCGTCGACATTTCCGGCTCGCTCACGACGACGTCGGGCTGGAAGAGCGGGCCGGCGGCGTAATCCAGAAGGCTGCGCCGTAGCTGACGCGCCACCGGACGCGTTGCCAGATCCGAAGTCACATCGACCGAGCAGACCAACAGGCGCCCATTCCCCACCCGGGCCTCGAACACGTACGCCAGGCGACGGTTCTCCATATAGTTGTCCACCACGGCCACGCAGGGGCGCAGCGCCTGCGGCAAACCGTCGATGCTCATGGCGGAGGAGCGCATGACGGGGTCCCACCACTGCCAGTCGGTGTGGTCGTCGGTCGGGAAGCCGGCCAGCGCCGGGTCGGCCGGGTTGACCAGCAGCCCCATCGTCTTGGAAACCTGCTGGTGCTTCATCTGCACGTTCCAGAAGACCGGCGTGAAGGTGCCGGGCACGCCGTTGGTCAGCGCTGAAGGCTGCGGCAACAGCACAACCGTGCCGCCTTTCCGCAGCGCCTCGCGGGTAGCCGCGTCCCAAGCCGCACTGACCACGACGCCGGCCGGAACGTCGCCGGAGGCCTGCGCCGGATAAACCCAGAGATTCCACTCGTTCGCCGTCAACCCGGGGCGCTCAACGCGCAGGACAACCTTGTCCGCCGCAGCCACCGGCTTCAGCTCGCAGATGACCGTGCCGACCGCGCCGACCTGTCCGCGAGCCACCGTCGCGTTATCCAGTCGTCCGTTCCCGTAAAGGTGCCCGTCGGCGCCTTGAAGCGACCAGAGCGTATGCCCCGTGTTCTCGCCCCGGCCGTAATTGGCCAGGTCGATACGCACGGACAGCGTTTCGTCCTGCGTCCAGACGCGCTTGGGAAGACGCGCCAGCAGAACCGCGGGCGCGCAGAAATGGCGGAAGGCCTCGGGCGTGGTCAGCCCTTTCGATTCCCACAGCGAGTTGAGAATGCCGACCGTGGACGTTCCCTGCCCGGGATAGTCGTGGATGTCCAACAGCGCAAAACCGCCCAGCCCGGGCGTGCGCAACGCCGATTCGATCTCTTCCTTGTAGAGGGCGAGCGCCAGCATGCCCGAGACGCGCGTGAATTCGCCTGCCCATTCCAACAGGCCTTTCGCCCTCAGCCGCTCGCGGATCTCCTCGTAGTTGTCCGCGCGCTGCGCGCCGTGATAACGGGTGATTTCGCGCAGATCCGGATAAACGGCCCACTGGCCGACCTCGTGGGTGATCAGGGGACGGTCCAGCCCCTGAAGCGAAGGGCCGTAATCAAAGACGGTCTCCGGCGCGCGCGCGTTGAACCGCGAGGTGTCGATGACCCGACCGCCGCCCCAACGGATCCCGCACAGCGACTCGTTCCCGACGACGGGCCAGGCGCTCATATAATAATCATCGATCCGCGCAGACGTGTCCTGCCGGTAAGGATGCGTGGTGGAGGTGTAGAAGTGCCGCGGATCGGTCTGCTGTCCGTAGCGGACCTTCCGGGCCAGCACCTCCTGGTGGCGGGCAAGGAAGGGATTGTCTTTGCCCACCACCAACTGCTCGTTGCCCATCGAGACGAACAGGAAGGAAGGGTGATTGCCGTAAGACGTGAGGACGTTGGACAACTCCGCGCTGAGGAAGTCTTCGACGCCTTTCGCCTCGTCTTTAGACGGGCACGACGTGCCGGGAAGTTCCACCTGAAAATAGAAGCCGAGCTCATCCGCGGCCGTGAAGGCGGCGTCAGGAGGCGTGCAGGAGTGGAAACGGAAGAAGTTCAAGCCGTAGCTTTTCGCAATGCCGATGACCTTCCGCCACGAGGCCACATCCACCGGAGGGTGCCCCGTGAGCGGAAAAATGAAGTCCTCGAGCGTGCCGCGCATGAACACCGGGTTTCCGTTGATCGTGAACTGCCTGCCGCGCTTGTCCAATTTGCGCATGCCGAACTCGGTCGCCCTCATGTCCGAACACGACGCGCCCGCCAAGGTCACCGTCAACGTGTACAGCTGCGGCGTGAACTCGTCCCAGAGCTGAACCGGCTTAGCCGCCTTCACACGGTACTCGACCCGCTGTTCCCGTTCCCCGTTCAGCTCGACGCGCCACTCGGCCGAGGCCACCGGCCGTTTTGCATCCCCGCGTGCCGTCCAATCGGCGTTCAGTCGAATCACGCCCTTCGCGCCAGACAGGTTCCTGATCACGGCGCGCACGTCGGCCGAGGAAGCGGCGACATCGGGATAGACGTTCACGTCGGCAAGGGCAACCGGGTCCTGCGCCCGCAGCTCCATGCGGCCGAGGAGACCGTTCCAGTTGTAAGACCAGAGGTGGTGCCCCCCGCAGTTGAGCTTGGCGCCTTTCTTGACCTCGGTGGTGAGGTCGAGATACTTGATCATGTTGTCCGGTCCCACCTCCATTCCCGAGTTCCGATTGGAGTTGTCGACCATGACCGTCAACCGATGCTGCCCCGGCAGCAAGGCGCGCGTGAGATCATACACATGCGGCGACACCAAGCTGTTGCGCGTGCCCTGCAGCTTGCCGTCAACCCAGACGAAGGTCTCCCACTGGCAGCGCTCGAGAAACAGCTCCGCGTGTTTGCCGCGCCAGGACTCCGGGATGACCACGTCCTTCTGGTACCACACCGCGCCGGAAAAAGAATAGACCGTGGTCAAGCCATGCAGGTTTGCCTTACCTGGAGCCGGCTTCGGCGCGGGTGCCACACGCCGGTTGGTCGCCACCGTGCCGGGAAGCCGCGCCACGTCGCCGGTGAAGACTTGCTCGGGCCAGCCGTCGACGATTCCCTTGCCCGGCTGATCCATCCGGATCCGCCATTCGCCGGCCAACGAAATCACCTCCGTCCCGCACCAGCCCGTCAATGCCGTTGTCAGCAATACGCTGCCAGCCATTAAACCCACTCCCCGACTCTTCATTCAGATCTCCCTTTTTTTTAACAGAACAAATCGTCAGGGCGCGATGTCCGGCAGATGGTCGTGGAGGAACGCGATATCGAGTGACGACTCCAGCGCCCGGACGACGACCGGCAAAGGCTCCGGCCACACGCCGGGCACGTCCCACTCATCTGGCTCCCGAACAGGAAAGGCGAGCGCCTCGCGCGGCGGGCAAAAATCGGCCGCCACGCCCGGCTTGTTGCCTCGGGGATCGACGCGGTACCAGCCGAAGGTCGACAGATAGACGGCGTTCAAGCCGTGCAGGCAGTAAGGTGCGCCGGCCCCCGAAAGCGACAGTCGCTGATAGCACAGCCCCGCCGGAACACCGTTCGCGCGGAGCAGAGCCGCCAGCAGATGGCTCTTGGCGTAACAGTAGCCCGTGCCGTGGAGCAGGACATCCGAGGCCTTGCAGGTGACCGGCCCCGTCTTGTAATCCCAGCTGTGCCTGATCCGGTCGCGCACAAAAACGAAACAGGCGCGCACAAGGGCGAACTCATCCGCCGCCCCCGCCTTCAGTTCGGCGGCTTTTTCCGCCACGCGCGGATGGCCGAAGTCGATACAGGCGCCCGGCGACAGAAACGCGTCTTCCATGCAAACCATCCCCCGCCCGGTGGCACGCGCGAATCATGCGGCGCGAGGGCCCTGCGCAGGCCCTCGCGCGCAACGGCCACCCAGGCTTACGCCGTGACCTCTTTGATCTCCCACCCCTTGCGGAACGCGGGCTTGACGAAGGCGTTGGCCTTTTCGTTGTTGGTGAAGCGCATGTTTGTGGAGTCCCACAGCAACTTCTCGTGCGGGAAGCGCCAACAGATCGTGCCCAGCAACATCCACTCCGTATAAGGCGCGGAGATGCTGAAGTTCGAGCAGGCCGCGGGGCCGCCCTTGCACGCGCGGATCCAGTCCTTGAAGTGGCCCGGAGAACGCTCGATCACCTCGGGAGGACGCTTGTAGTCCTTCATTTTGGCCTCGGGTATCAGGCGCACGCCCTCGCCGCGGCCGGTCGTGCCCATGAAACCTTTGGTGCCGACGAAGACTTCATTGTACGGCTTGACATCGTCGCGCGTCAGCCCTTCGGGGACGTTGAACTTGCTGCACATCTTGCCTTCGTACCAGTAGACCGTCACGGGCGGCATCTTTCCGCCAGGGACGAACTTGTTCGGCCGCTCGCCGAACTCGAACCGGCAGGCGTAGTGCGGATACGTCACCTCGTTGACCTCGTCGACCGCGATACACTCGACGCTCAGCGGGGCGGTCAGCTGCAGGCCCCAGTTGGCCGGGCCCATGATGTGGACGCCCCAGTCGCCGATCATCATCGTGCCGTAGTCCAGGAAGCCGCGCCACTGGATCGGCGCGATCTTGGAGCTGTACGGATGCATCGGCGCCCGGCCGGTCCAAAGCTCCCAGTCGAGCGTGCGGGGCACCTCTTCGCCCTGCGGCCACGCCTTGACGCCGCGGGCAAAACCGCCGCCGTTCATGCCGTGGACCTCCTTGATCTCGCCCAGCTCGCCGGCCCAGATCGTCTCCGCGGCGATGCGCGTGGCGGGATGCGAGTAGCCCTGGTTGCCCATCTGCGTGGCCACCTTGTACTTCTTCGCGGCCTTGGCCAGCTGGCGACACTCCCAGATGGACTGCGCCAGCGGCTTCTGGCAGTGGACGTGCAGACCGCGCTCCATCGCCCACAGCGC
>Ga0116170_10006711_pt1 | contig 10034 bp, 10 predicted proteins | sample AD_JPNHW1_MetaG_FD_89797 | JGI IMG/M metagenome (GOLD analysis project Ga0116170, IMG submission 89797) | Active sludge microbial communities of municipal wastewater-treating anaerobic digesters from Japan - AD_JPNHW1_MetaG | ecosystem: Engineered > Bioreactor > Anaerobic > Digestate | place...
GCCGAGAAAGGCTGCGCGCTTACCAAAGCGGCATACGAGCTGTTGTCGGAAAGCGGACTGAACTTCGTAGGCAATGTGGAAGCCCGCGACATCACCGGCGACCTAGCGGATGTGATCGTTTGCGACGGGTTTGTTGGCAACGTGATCCTCAAGTTTATGGAAGGCGTGGCCGGAACGCTGATGGGCATCATCAAGAAGGAAATCACCGCGGATTTCCGCGGCAAGATCGGCGGTCTGCTGGCAAAGCCCGCTTTTAAACGGGTGAAAAAAACGATGGATTACACTGAAGTGGGCGGCGCGCCCCTGCTGGGGGTGAGCGGCGCGGTCGTGAAAGCGCATGGTTCCAGCAACGCGCACGCTATCGCCTGCGCCATCAAGCAGGCCGTGAATATGGTCTCCGCGGATGTTGTGGGGAAAATCGAGGCCCGGCTCGCCCCTGCCCAACCGGAAACCGCAGAGTAAGCCCCGTTCGGAATCCGGTTCTGCCGGGCTCCTGATGGATAATTCAATCATCCTGCCAACGATAAAGGAGGAGTTCTCATGGTTTTTGATCAGGTTCGCGATATGATCGCTTCCCAGCTTCAGGTTGATCCCGCCACCATCACCCCGGAAAGCCGGCTGGTGGAAGATTTGAAAGCCGACAGCGCCAACATCATGGTGATGATTCTGGAACTGGAAAACCAGTTTAACATCGAAGTTGAGGACGAGGTGATCCTCAACCTGAAAACAGTTGGCGATGTAACCAAGTATATCGAAGCGCACAAGTAATCCCACGTTTCGCATTCCGCCACACAGCTTCCCGGCGCTGAACGTTCAGCGCCGTCTTTCGTACGGTACTGTTCAAAGATAACGGCGCGTTACCCGCGTCCAAAGGAGACTTTGCCCATGCGTTCGCTGCAGACTGCGCTGCAATATCGCTTTCAGAACGAATCTCTGCTCCGCCTTGCCCTTACCCATCCTTCCGCCAAAGAGGAAACGGATAACCAGCGGTTGGAGTTTCTGGGCGACGCGGTGTTGGAGTTTGCAATCAGCGATATATTGTTTCGCAAGTATCCCGAGCAGCAGGAAGGCGACCTGACCGCGCGCCGCGCCGCACTGGTCTGCGAGGAAACGCTCTGCCATCTCGCACGCTCACTGAACGTGGGCGTTTTTCTGCGGATGGGCCATGGGGAAGAAAGCACGGCAGGCCGTGACAAGCCAAGCATCCTTGCCGACGCAATGGAAGCCATCATCGCCGCCGTTTACCTTGACGGAGGCTGGCAGGCTGCCTGCGCGTTGATTGATCGGCTTTTTACGGATGAGGAAACTTTGTCCACCCTGCGCGGGCAGGATGACAAGGGGTCATTGCAAACCTTCACGCAGGCCCGTGAACTGGGTTTACCGGAGTATGTGGTGGTGGAAGAAAGCGGTCCCGCGCACGATCGGCGCTTTATCATCGAAGTGCGCGTAGCCGGCGAAGCCATCGCCCGCGGCGAAGGCGGCAGCAAGAAATCGGCAGAACAATCCGCCGCGCGCCGCGCGCTTACCATTCTTAAATCCGGGGAATAGGGGGAAGAAGATGCGGCTGAGCAAGCTGGAAATCTACGGCTTCAAATCGTTCGCTAAGCGCACCGAAATCGTCTTCCCGCAAAATGTGACCGGCATCGTCGGCCCCAACGGAAGCGGCAAGAGCAATATTGGCGACGCGGTCCGGTGGGTGCTGGGCGAACAGAGTGCCAAAACGCTGCGCGGCAACAGCATGAGCGACGTAATCTTTAACGGCACACAGCAGCGTAAGCCTATGAATTACTGCGAGGTAACGCTTGTTTTTGATAACGCGGACCGCCAGCTGCATCTGGATTACAGCGAAGTCAGCGTAACGCGGCGGGTGTACCGTAGCGGCGATAGTGAGTACCTGCTTAACGGTGCCGCCTGCCGCCTGAAAGATGTCGTGGATCTTTTCCGCGATACCGGCGTCGGTAAGGAAGGGTATTCCATCATCGGGCAGGGGCGCATTGATGAAATTCTCTCCCAGCGCAGCGAGGATCGCCGCGCCGTTTTTGAGGAAGCGGCGGGCATCAGCCGCTTCCGCGCCCGCAAGGACGAGGCAGAGCAGCGCCTGAAACGCAGCGACGAAAACCTTGTCCGGATTGCCGATGTGCTGGACGAACTGCAAAAACAGCTGGGGCCTCTGGAAAAACAGGCGGAGGTTGCCCGCGAATACCTTGCGCTTTCCGAAACGCTGAAGGAGCTGGATATCCAGCTCTATTTAGTGCGTTACGACCGGTTAGGCAAACGCTTCGCTACCGTGCGCGACGCGCTGTCCGCCGCAACCCTGCAACTGACGGGGCTGACCGACCGCGTCAACGAGCTGAATACCGACCGGGAACAGCGCGAGCAGGGGTTGGAAGCCCTGCAACAGGCATTATCCGCAGCACACGACGCGCTGCTGGCGCAGACCGACGCGCTTCACCGTGCGCAGGAACAGTCCCAGAACGTGGAGAACCGCCTGCAAACCGGCACCGAAACCCTCTCCCGACTCCAGAGCGAGGCGGATTCCGTACAGGCGCGGATGCGATTGATTAACGCCACCATGAGCCAATCGGAAGGCGGTCTGGACGAGGCGGAACACCTGCGCGCGCAGGCAGAAGCCGCTTTGGCGGAACGCCGGCAGGCGCTGACCCTTGCCTCGGAAACCGCGCAGAAGTGGGAAGATGAACTGTCTGCCCATAAAACCGCAATTATCGAGAGTATGACCCGCATGCAGGACGCCCGCACCGCACAGGCGAGGCAGGCGGCTATGCTTAAACAAATGGCCGCGCGCCGCGAAGAACTGAAAGCCGCGTTGGAAGGCGGCACGGAAAAGGAAATCGCTCTTCAGGCCGCGTTGCAGACTGCCGTAGAAAACCTGATCGTAGAATCCAACCTGCTGAACCAGCGCCGAGGAGAAGCGGAAGCGCTGGAAGTGCGCGCGCGGGAACTGGCCGAAGGGCTGGAAAACAAGCGACTGGAAGCGCAGACTCTCGCACAGAGTGCGCGTAGCGATGAGACGCGTCTGAAAACCCTGCAAGAACTGCAGGAAGGGTACGAAGGGTACCAGTACCCCGTAAAACAGGCCATCACCTACGCCCGCCAGAAGGGGCTGTCCGGCGTACACGACGTTGTCGCGCTGCTGCTGGATGTGCCGCAGGCATATGAAACCGCCCTGGATATGGCGCTTGGCGGCGCAATGCAGAATATTGTTACGGATACCGAGCAGGATGCGAAAACCCTGATCGAATACCTGCGCGAAAATCGGCTGGGCCGCGCTACTTTCCTGCCCATCTCCTCCATGCAGGGGCGCACCCTCTCCCCCGCGGAGCGTCGCGTGCTCACCATGGATGGTTGTGTGGGCGTCGCCAGCGAGCTATGCCGCTTTGAGGAACAATACCGCCCCGTGATGGAAAACCTCCTCGGTCGCACCGTAATTGCCCGCGATCTGGACAGCGGTATCCGCATCATGCGCGCGGGGAACCACGCTTTCCGCCTGGTCACGCTGGCGGGCGATGTGATGCACTCCGGCGGCGGTATGACAGGCGGCAGTATCCGCCAGAAGGCGCAAAACCTGCTGGGTCGGGAACGGGAAATCAAGGAGCTGGCCGCGTCCCTTGCGGAGAAGAGCGAATCCGTGTCCGCAGCCATGCAGACGGTTGCCGATATGGAAGCCGAACGTTCAACGTTGCGGGAAAAGCGGCTTGCCGCGCGCGAAGCCGTACAGCAGCAGGAAATCGCCGTGGCGCGTGATACCGAGCGCCGGAAAAACGCGGAAAACGAGCTGGCCGAGCATACCCAGTCGTTGGAGGATACGCGCCAGGCGGTTGAACAGCTGGACGAGAGCATCACCGGACTGGAAACCGAACTGGCCCACACAGAAGCGCTCACGGGCCGGGAGCAGACCGATGCCGAAGCCATGAACCAGAAAACCGCTGCGCTGGACGCGGAACTGGGCAGAGCGCGCCGCAGCCGCGAAGCCGCGCAGGAAGCGCAAACGCAGGCTATGCTGGCTCTGCAGGAGGCGGAGCATACCTGCGACCGCCTGCACCGCGATAAACGACGCCTGCAGGAGGATCACGAAGCCTGCCGAAAAGAACTGGATGGGCTTGCCGAACGACGCAATCAGGCGCAGGACGAGGTTGGGCAGGCTGAGCATGACCGGGATTCCGCCACGCAGGCCGTGGCTCTGGCTGAGAACAGCGTAGCGCAGGCCAAGGCGCATGTGGAAACCGCCGAAGCCGGACGTGCCGAAGCACAAAGGGCGCTGAAAGATGTGCAGAACGAAACCGAAGCCGCCCGCACACTTGCGGAAAAGGCGACTGAGCGCCAGCACAGGCAGGAGATGAGCCTGTCCCGGCTGGAGAGCGAGCAAAAAGCGCTGAACGACCGCCTGTGGGATACCTACGAACTGACCTATGCAGGGGCCAGGGATGCTTATGCAGAATACAGGAGAGGGAGGGCGCAGGATTCCGCCGATGCGGGCACGTCCGACGATGGCGCGACCGCAACTGCCGCGAACGCAGACTCTGTGGAAGAAGCCGTTACCGATATGCCTCCCCTGCCTGCCGATTTCGACGAAGACGCCGCCGACCATTCCGCGCAGGAAATCCGCGACCGGATCCGGCAGATGGGCAGCGTAAACGTCGCCTCCATCGAGGAATATGCCAAGCTTCGCGAGCGGGTGACCGGCCTTTCCGGTCAGCGCGACGATCTGGAGCATGCCAAGCGGGACCTGGAAACCCTGATCACGGAACTGCTTACGCATATGCAAACCGTCTTTGTGGAGCAGTTTGGTATTTTGCAGGGCTATTTTGAAGAAACGTTCATACGCCTTTTCGGCGGCGGACATGGCGAGATTCGGCTGGAGGACGCCAGCGACCCGCTCAACTGCGGAATCGAGATCATCGTGCAGCCGCCGGGCAAGAAACGCCAGATTCTCAGCCTGTTCTCCGGCGGCGAACGGGCGCTGACTGCTATCTCCATCCTTTTCGCGATGCTCAAGCTCCGCCCCACGCCCTTCTGCATCCTGGACGAGATTGAGGCCGCGCTGGATGAAGCCAATATCAACTACTTTGCCGATTATCTTAAGGAATTTTCCAAAAGCACGCAGTTTGTGGTGGTCACTCACCGCAAAGGTACCATGGAACGGTGCGACACGCTTTTCGGCGTGGCGATGGAAGAACGCGGGGTCAGTTCCATGGTCAGCGTCAGCCTGAAGGATTACCAGTAAACGAAACCAGCAACCAAGGAGGTACCCCATGGCCGAGGGCTTTTTTTCCAAACTGCGCGATGGGCTTTTCCGCAGCCGCCAGAACCTGAATGGGATGGTGGACGACGCGGTGACCGAACACCAAACGGTCGATGACGACTTTTTTGACGGGTTAACGGATGCGCTGATTCTGTCCGATATGGGGGCGGTCGGCGCGGAAGAAGCCGTGTCCAGACTACGGGAACGCGTGAAGGCCGAGAATATCCGGGAACCCGCCCGCTGCAAAGAAATTCTTAAGGAAATTCTTGTCTCCCTGCTGGATGTGCCCAAGACCCCGCTCAAATGGCCGATGGTGATCCTGATGGTCGGTGTCAACGGCGTTGGAAAGACCACCACGATCGGCAAGCTGGCCCTGCGGTTTCAGGGGTTGGGCCGCACGATTCTGCTTTGCGCTGCGGATACCTTTCGCGCGGCGGCGGCGGATCAGCTGGCCATTTGGGCGGATCGTGCCAAGGTGCCGCTGGTGCGGCATCAGGAGGGCGCAGACCCAACCGGCGTTGTGTTTGACGCGGTGCAGGCAGCCAAAGCCCGCAAGGCGGATCTGCTGATCGTGGACACGGCCGGGCGGTTGCATAACAAGAAGAACCTGATGGATGAAATGGAAAAAATGCGTCGTGTGATTGATCGCGAGTATCCCGAGGCGACGGTGCGCTGCCTGCTGGTCATTGATGCCGCAACCGGTCAGAACGGCCTGCAACAGGCTCGCGCGTTCAGCGAAGCTGCCGGCATCAACGGCGTCGTACTTACCAAGCTGGATGGCACCGCCAAAGGCGGCGTGATCTTCTCCATCGTTCGGGAGCTGCGCGTGCCGGTTATGTACGTGGGCATCGGCGAAGGGATCGACGATCTGCAATCCTTCGACGCGAAAGAGTTCGTCTCCGCCCTGCTTGACTGAACAAGCCTGCGCGTCCGTATGGATCGTGCCTTTCCGATTGGAGGAATCTCGATGAACATTGCCCCGTATATTTTTAAAAGCAAAGCCATGAACGCGCTGAAAGGCAACTGGCAGACGGCTCTGCTGGTCAGCTTTTTCGCTTCGTTGCCCCTTACGGTGGTGCAGTTGCTGCGTTCAACCCAATTACCCGATCTTGCTTACATCACTACCTACGACGCCATGTACGCCGCGGTGCAGGCAATCAGCCCGGAAACCTGGTTTACGCTTGGGTTGGCGAGTGTGCTGGCGCTGGTGATTACGCCTGCGCTTTCCGTGGGCTGCAACCATTATTTCATCTGCCGCCTGCACGGGCAGGAACTCGGGTTTGCCGGTCTGTTTTCCCGGATCCGTTACTTTTTCAAAGCGCTGCTCCTGTATCTGCTGATGTGGGTTCGCGTCATGCTCTGGTCGCTGCTGCTGTTTGTACCGGGGATTATCGCGCTGCTCCGCTATTCCATGGCGCCTTACTATCTGGCGGAAGACCCGAAGATTGGTGTGCTGGATGCCATTCGAAAAAGCAAAGAAACCATGAAAGATAAGAAACTGAGTTACTTTATCCTCGAGCTCAGTTTCGTCGGCTGGCTGCTGGCCGCGCTGTTCAGCCAGATGCTTCTGGATGGGATCAGCCCGGTCCTGGGGCTTGTGGTTTCCCAGTTTATTCAGCTTTACATGGCCACCTATCTGAACGCTTCCTGCACGTCTTTCTATCTGGCGGCCTCCGTGCCGCAGGGGATGGATCGCGCACAGGCGGAAGCCGCCGCGTGGCTGAATTCCATCAGCGGGTCCATGGGAGGTTCCCCCTTCGGCAGGCCCGGCAGCGGCAGTGATACCGGAGACGATGGTTCTGCGGACGACGAGGAGTACAACGGCGACGCTACTTCTCCCTCCGCCGACCGAGATGCTTCCGACGACAAAGATTCTGATTCAAACCAATAATTTCGACACAGCAATCGTTCAAGAAACCTGATACGGAGGCAATGCGTACATGAAATGGTTCGGCATCCGGCGTGAAAAAAGCGGTCTGCCAGCGAATGCCTATCCCCCGTTGCAGACCGAACGTCTGGTGATGCGCATGTTTCAGCCCGGGGATGCCATGGATGTGTTTGATTACGCACGCAGCCCAATCGTGGGTGCCATGGCAGGCTGGGCGCCGCACAAGACCCTGCTGGAAAGCCAACAGGTGGTGCGGCGTTTCATCAGCCGGGGCGACGTGTGGGCGATCGTTGAAAAACGAACAGGTCATGTGATCGGTTCCATCGGGCTGCATACAGACAGCCGACGCGAAATCGACAACGCGAGAATGTTGGGGTATGCGCTGGGGGAGAATTACTGGGGCAAGGGGTATGCCACCGAAGCGGCGCGCGAGGTACTGCGTTTTGCTTTTATGGAATTGCAATGTCCCATCCTTTCCGTATATCATTATCCCGGCAATACGAAAAGCCGCCACGTGATCAAGAAATTGGGCTTCGTTCAGGAAGGTACGCTGCGCATGGCGAGCACCCTCCCGGACGGTTCGCCTACCGACGAAGTCTGCTGCAGCCTGACCCGCGAAGAATATCTGGCGGCCGGAACTCCGTCGGCCGTGCCCGGTACCGCTCCGTAAGGCGCCCAAGAAAGAAGGAGCATCCATGCCGTCGTTAAAAGCCTATTCCGCCGATCTGCCATACAGTTATGCCGCCGGGGTGTTTCCAAGCCTCCAACTGATGGCCGCCGCCCCGCAGCGCGCGCTGCGCCTGCTGTTGAGCGAGCACGCCTCCGGCGAAGGGATCGATAAACTGCGCTCGCTGTGCCGGGAACATGGCGTACGGGAAGAGGTTGCGGATAAAGCACTCAGCCGGATCAGCGGCAAACAGAATTGCTTTGCCGCTGTGGTTTTTCAAAAATGGCAGGCAGACCTGAACCCGCAAAAACCGCACATTGTGCTGCATCACCCGATGGATGAAGGCAATCTGGGAACGATTCAGCGCACCATGCTGGGGTTGGGGCTGCCGGATATCGCGGTGATTCGCCCGGCTGCCGATCCGTTTGATCCCCGGGTGGTACGTGCCTCCATGGGGGCGATTTTCTCGCTGCGTCTTAAACTGTACGACGATTTCACCGCTTACCGTGCGGAACATCCCGGCCACACGCTGTATCCCTTTATGCTGGATGGCTCCACTCCGCTGGAAGAGGCGGTTTGTAAGCTTCATTCTCCTTACGCACTCATTTTCGGAAACGAGGGCAGTGGCCTCCCCCCGGAATTTTCCGGTTTAGGGCAGGCGGTTCGCATCCCCCATTCCGATGCGATTGACTCGCTCAACCTCGCCGTGGCGGCCGCCATCGGCGCCTATGCTTTCGTTCACGCGAACAACAGGAAGGACTGATCCCATGAAACCCGAATACGAGACAATTTACAACGAACTGTCCGCCTGCGTGCGGTATCTTGCCGAACACGGCAGACTGAAAACCGGCGCAACCGTCGTGCTGGGATGCAGCACAAGCGAAGTGGCAGGCGGCGTAATCGGCCACAACAGTGTGCCGGAACTGGGTGGCGTACTCGCGGCCGCGTTTATCGATACCTGCGACGCTCTGGGGCTGAACGCGGCTGTGCAGTGTTGCGAGCATCTCAACCGCGCGCTGGTGATGGAACAATCCACGCTGGATCGCCTGCGCCTGACCCAGGTGACCGTACGGCCCGTGCCCACTGCGGGCGGAAGCACCGGCTCGGCAGCCTATGACCGTTTTACGCACCCGGCGATGGCCATGAACATTCAGGCGGACGCGGCGATTGACGTGGGAGACACGCTGGTCGGCATGCACATTCGCCCGGTTGCCGTGCCCCTGCGCATGGAAAACGCGAAAGTCGGGCAGGCGCACGTGGTGATGGCCTACTCCCGCTATCCGCTCATCGGCGGCGCTCGGGCGCAGTACCCGGAGGCGATTCGCTGATCCCGATCCAGCAACTTTTTGGAAAAGCGAGGCATTCTGATGGTTCAGGTTAAGATAACGGTCGTAAAAGTTTGTTTCTACGAAGAATTGGCAGACGCTTACTTAGCGGATGGAAAATCAGTCGGCCCGTGCCCGTTGCTCCGGGAAGGGGATACGTTTCTGTATGAAGGGGGCGCGGAAATGCCCAAAGGGTTCTGCCCCTGGGCATGGATCGACGTTTACCGTACAATCAGCGTGCTTTCCTCGGTTCCAAGCGGAAACCACTGGTATCGTTATCCCGATCAACGCATCACCTGCTGCACGGATGGCGTGCGTCCGGTTATATTCGCATTGCAGGCATTGTCGCAAAGCAGCAATGAAGACTGAAGGGTCTTATCTGTCTCCGGACATTGGCGGCCTTATGCAATGATGTGCATGGATCCGTGTCCGGAAAACAGGGTATGAAAAACCCGCCGGTTACCCGGCGGGTTCTTTCTATGCAGTAATAACGCGCACGCGGCTTCAGCCTTGCTGATTGCGGTGTTTCGCGAAGCACTCGCTGCAATAGATGGGACGATCACTTTTGGGAATGAAGGGAACAGTCGTGGGTTTGCCGCATTCTGCGCAAACGGTCTCGTACTGCTCGCGGGGCGCGGCGGCACGGGTGTTCTTGCGGTTGGTACGGCACTGCTTGCAGCGGGTCGGCTCGTTCTGGAAGCCTTTTTCGGCGTAGAACTCCTGCTCACCCGCGGTGAACACGAATTCGGCGCCACAGTCGCGACACGTGAGCGTTTTGTCCTGATACATGGTTTGGAATTCCTCCGTTTTCGTATGTCTGATCGTTGCGGCTGACCTGGTCTTTGACCCCACACTCGCCGACGGGAAGGTTTGCTCATCGCGGTAGCGCCCTAC
>Ga0116170_10006714_pt1 | contig 10031 bp, 11 predicted proteins | sample AD_JPNHW1_MetaG_FD_89797 | JGI IMG/M metagenome (GOLD analysis project Ga0116170, IMG submission 89797) | Active sludge microbial communities of municipal wastewater-treating anaerobic digesters from Japan - AD_JPNHW1_MetaG | ecosystem: Engineered > Bioreactor > Anaerobic > Digestate | place...
CTGTAAAATCAATCTTTTTTGTAACTTGTGTCTGCATAGTCTCTCGTATTAAGTCATTTACGAACAATAATTTACCAAAGTTATTATATCGTACCTGAGACTATGCTTTTATCATAAGTGCTATGTTTAATAGGCTTGTCACGGTTTTTGCTTAGTTCCTGCACCCAAGACAAATTTGTAATGGTTCTAGCACCCGGACGCGCGCATCTGCCTTCAATTTAAATACTCTATACCTTGACAATTTTCTGGCTTCGAATTGGTTTGTACCGCGACTCCCGACTCCACTTCGTTCTTCCGGGACACGACTGCGCCAGTGCTCCCAACCAGCTTTGTAAACGGTGATAATCCCGATAGCCATCGGGACGCGGCTCCGATTATACTTGTACCGCGACCGCGCCAGAACTCAATAAAATTTGTACCCAGATGGCAAAAACCACGCCAAACCCTCCTTGCACCGTGACATATCTCTGGCCCCGCCGAGGCGGGGTACCGGGATATCTACCCGGTGCTGTCGTCGGATTACGCTTACAAACTTTATTGCCGGGCCGTTACCGTTAATATATGGCAACCTGCATATGATTAGAAATTCCAAAAAACTTATCATCACAAGCTTAATCTGTATAGATTATTTGATTTTCTTTACAAAAGATGTTATCTTTGTATAATAAATCGCATTTTCTTTACAAATGTCAAAGACTAGTAAAAAGCTCCTCCCACTTCCACTGGACTGGGATGTAGAAACAAAGACAGTTTTAAAAAGCCTTCCATCTGCTCATGCTGCACTTGCCGAACTTAAAGGGATAGCATCGACTATGCCAAATCAAAGTATCCTTATCAATACCTTGGGACTTCAGGAAGCAAAGGATAGTTCTGCTATAGAAAATATTATAACTACACACGATGATCTGTATAAATCAGAATTAAACCTCGACTCATATAAATCGCTTAATGCTAAGGAAGTACAAAACTATATTGCTGCTACAAAAACGGGATTTGATCTCATATCAAAAAACGGACTGCTAACTAACCGGACAATTTTAAAAATTCAAGAAGTCCTCGAGGGTAACAAAGCTGGATTTCGTAAACTACCAGGGACAACCTTAAAAAACACCTGGACTGGTGAGATAATATACACCCCTCCTCAAGATCCGGAGGAAATTAAAAGCTTGATGACCAATCTTGAGAAATTCATCAATGACAAGGAATCTTGTGACTTCGATCCACTCGTTAAGATGGCAATTATACATTATCAATTTGAGAGCATTCATCCATTTTATGACGGTAATGGTAGAACTGGCAGGATAATTAATATTCTATACCTGGTTCAGGAAAAACTTCAAGACCTTCCGATTCTGTATTTAAGCAATTATATAATCAAAAATAAATCAGACTATTACAGGCTTCTTCAAGAAGTGCGTACAAAAGATAATTGGGAAGAGTGGCTACTGTTCATGATTAAAGCTGTGGATCAAACTTCAAAAGAGACTATTGACTTAATAGTTAAGATTCGGGAGTTAATGATGAGCTATAAACGCACATTACGGGACAATTATAAATTCTACAGCCAGGATTTACTTAACAACCTCTTTAAACATCCATACACAAAAATTGAGTTTATACAACGGGACTTAAATGTCTCAAGGATAACTGCAGCAAATTATCTGAACCAGCTTGCGGACGACAAGCTCCTGACAAAAAAGAAATTGGGGACAGCAAATTACTATATAAATGATCCTCTCTTTAAACTGCTCTCCGAAAGATAATTTTAAAAAAATACTAATGGTAACACGGATGGTAGGTGTAATTAGTTCGTCACGCTTTTTGCATGACATTGAGTCATTTACCGGGACCAGTAGAGATCCCGGCACCCGGATTCGCACAGCTACACACAATGAACATTCTGCACCATGACAATTTTCTGCCTTCGAGACAAATTCTACCGCGATGCTGCGCCAGTGCTTTTTACCAGCTTTATCTACCGAGATAAATATCCGGCCATCTATAAAACTTGTACCGCGATCGCGCCAGAACTCAATAAAATTTGTACCATGACGGCAAAAACACGCGCCGTACCTTCCTTGCACCGTGACAGTTATATGGCTCGCCTGCCGGCGAGTACCAGGATTGTTGCCGGATGCTGCGTCGGGTAACATAACCTCCCCATATTGCCGGGCCGTTAGGGTTAATTGCTTCCATCCTGCATATTTAGAAACTGTGACAACTAATCCTAACAGCTAAGAGGGTAGCCTATTAATAAAACAAATCTCTATTATCAAGACAATTCCAGAGTATCTATGTGGACTTTCTTCAAGAAAATATTTCTCCTTTTCCTTAAATAAAAATTAAATAACCTAATCCAATGAAATTTGTAGCCCTTGATTTTGAAACTGCGAACTTTAAAAGGCAGAGTGTTTGCTCAATCGGTTTGACGATAATTGAAGATTTTCAGGTAATCAAGACTTTCAGCAAACTTATCAAACCAACTCCATTCTATTTTGAAAATATCAATAAATCTATTCATGGAATCACTCCTGAAATGACGGAGAATGAACCTACCTTTGCAGAGGTCTGGGAAGAACTAAAACCAATGCTTAATAATCAGCAAATTGTTGCACACAATGCATCATTTGATTTAAGTGCACTTCGGGCAGCATTACAAACATCCAAGTTAAGTTTTCCAGACCTAGACTATTTCTGCTCTATGCTTCTAAGTAAAAAAGTTTATCCTGGATTATTGAACTACCAACTCCCAACTGTTTGTAAGCAATTAAACATTAGTGATCTAAATCATCATGATGCTGTTAGTGATTCAACAGCAAGTGCTAAGATTATGATGAATATTTTCAACTATGTAAACGCCAACAATTTTGAAGAACTAGAAAGATTATTAAAATTTAGTCCAGGGAGAGTATTTCCAAATTCATATTATCCCTTCAGCTGCCAAGTGACAACAGTAAAGCCCAATAGACAACTATTTGAAACAGACCTTTCTGGTTTTAAAATGGATGAGGACCATCCTTTATATGGTAAACAAATTGTCTTTACAGGGAAAATTAGTAACCTTTCAAGAGATGATGCAAAGAAGATTGCCGAAAACATAGGAGCCAAAACAAAACCAGAATCCCTAAGCAGCAAAACAAACTATTTAGTTGTTGGAACCTATGATTTTAACCAATTTGGTGAAGGCTTCAAATCTGCAAAACTTAAAAAAGCTGAAACGCTTATTCAAGATGGTCATGATTTAGAAATAATCTCCGAGTTGGACTTTTTAAGAATGATTCATCCTGAGACAACCTCTTTTGAAATAAAAATTGAACAGATAGAATCCGACTCGCAGACTTTTCTTAATCGAAATAAATACAATGACTTTTCTAATAAAAATGTATACTTCTCATCAGAACTTTCAATAGAGAGGACAACGGCATTTCAAAATGTTGGAAACTGTAGCGGATATGGTCATGATTACGATACAGAAATTATACCACTATCAGATTATTTCGTAATATCTGATAAAATAATATTAGAACTAAAAGAGGGCAAAAAGAATAAATCAATATTAGATTTTGAACAGATAAGGAATGATGCTCAAAATAGAGGAAATGTTAGCTCAATAAAACTACTAAGCGAATCTACATTTCTAGAGTACATAAAGAGACGGATTCAATTCCAAAATGGCAAGTTTAAAATGAGGGTTCATGAGTGGGAATGCGAGAGATATGTCCATGAACAATCTGTAAAAATGCCTGACAAAGGACAAGACTAATTCTATTGATTGAGGATTTTGTAAAATTGTTTTTAAACTGGGATTGAAGATTGAAAAATAATAGCAAATAAACCTAACACGGACGGAATAATTAATGGGCTCGTCATGGTTTTTGCAAACCCTGCTCCCATGACAGATCCTGCTGTAACTTGTACCCGGACACCCGCACCTGCACGCATTAAAAATCCTTGCACTGTGACAGTTTTCCGGCCCCGCTGGCGCGGGGTACCAGGATTCTGCCCGGATGCTGCGTCGGGTAACACAACCTCCCCATATTGCCGGGCCGTTAGGCTTAATAAATGGCACCCTGCACGATATAAAAATATCATGACAAGTTTCGTTATAATGAAACTTATTTGTACATTTGCACAATGATTTCTGATCGATTTGAAATAGAGTTACTGGAAGAAGCCAGAGAGTTTCTTTTAAGTATTGATCCAAAGGCCAGATATAAACTCCTTTTCAATATCGACAAGTCAAAAAAATTCAATGACCCAAAAGTCTTTAAAAAACTCGACAATGACATTTGGGAGTTCAGACTAGAATTCAAGAAGTTACAACACAGACTACTTGCTTTCTGGGACAAAAGAAATAATAAACGAACTCTCGTGGTTTGTACGCATGGATTTATAAAAAAGACAGATAAAGTTCCAAAAAGCGAGATTGAAAAGTCGAGGCAACTTATGAAACTTTATTTTGAAACTTATTAAAACGTCAGCTATGAAAAATGAAATGAAAAAATATTCCCTTGACCAGATTAAAGACGAATTCATTGGTAAAAAAGGTACTCCTGACAGAGACCAGTACGAATACGATCTTAAAATGGAGATTCTAGGCGAGCTAATAAAACAGACCAGAAAAGAAAGAAACTTGACACAGGGACAATTAGGAGAATTGATTGGCGTTCAAAAGGCTCAAATATCAAGACTGGAAAATCATACTGGTAACGTGACTCTTTCGACTATTTTAAAAGTATTCTCTTCTTTAAAAGCAAAGATTAAAATTCAAGTCGAACTTGAAGGTAATAGTGTCCAGATCGCATGACAATTTAACTACCTGGATCTTAATAATGTACTAAGCCTGACACGGTCAATAAAGTACATTTGCTTGTCACATTTTTTGCATTGATTCTCTGCCCTTTAGACAGATTTGTAAAATGTTGTACCGCGATCGCGCCAGTGCTCAAAAACAAAACTCAATATACCTTGTCAATTTCTCAGTTCTCAAATAACCTTGTATCGCAACGCTCACAGCCTTCACAAAACCTCTGTACCCTGACGGCAAAAAATGCGCCGTACCCTCCTTGCACCGTGACAGTTTTGTGGCCCCGCTGGCGCGGGGTACCAGGACCCTGCCCGGATGCTGCGTCGGGTAACACAACCTCCCCATTTTGCCGGGTCGTAATGGGCAAGCCTCTGTCAACATGACAGTAAGTGCATAGTGACAAAATTTTAAAAACCCTGTAGCATATTGCACACATTTGCAAGCCGCACAACCCTTTCCTCTTCCTAAGCTTGCAAAAGAGTGCAATTTAAAAACCTGCAAAAACAAGAAAAACTTGTTTTTCAAATTATTAAATCATATTTTTGCATACAAAGTAGAATAATTCTACTTTAAATTGAATTTTATGAATAGAGAATTTCTCAAAATAAAACTTAGAGAGAAAGGACTTAAGGTTACCCCAAGAAGATTATTAATTCTTGAGGCAATCATTGAATTAAATAATCATCCTACTACTGACGACATCATTAAGTATGTAAGAAAGCGAAACCAGAATATTTCCACTGCAACTGTTTATAAAGCTCTTGATGTTCTGGTAGCTCAGAAAGTCATAAACAAAGTTGAAACTGATAAGAATATTGTTCGTTATGATGCAATATCTGAGACACACCATCATTTGATCAGCGATGAATCGAATATAATACATGACTATCACAATGAAGAAATAACTAAAATGCTCGAAAAATATTTCAAAAAAAATAAAATACAGGATTTTGAGATTGAGGAAGTAAAACTTCAAATAATTGGGAAATTTAAAAACGAAAAAAAATATAATCATGGAAAAAAACTCTGAAAAAATGAGTAAATGCCCGGTAACAGGAGCTACTCAAAAACACAGTATTGGGAGCAGTGGTGTAAAAAACAGAGACTGGTGGCCCAATCAATTAAAACTAAATATCCTTCGTCAGCATTCATCATTATCTGACCCGATGGGTAAAGATTTCAATTATGCCAAGGAGTTTAAAAGCCTCGATCTCAAAGCAGTCAAAAAAGACTTGCATAAACTGATGACTGATTCTCAGGAATGGTGGCCTGCAGATTTCGGGCACTATGGCCCCCTGTTTATTCGGATGGCCTGGCACAGTGCGGGTACATACCGCACAGGTGACGGCCGTGGAGGCGCAGGACATGGTCAGCAGCGGTTTGCTCCACTTAACAGCTGGCCTGATAATGTTAACCTCGATAAAGCCCGTAGACTGCTTTGGCCAATCAAGCAGAAATATGGCTGCAAGATATCCTGGGCCGATTTAATGATTCTTGCTGGCAATGTTGCCCTGGAATCAATGGGATTTAAAACTTTTGGTTTCGCCGGAGGGCGTGAAGATGTCTGGGAACCTGAGGAAGATGTATACTGGGGTTCTGAAGCCAAATGGCTTGAAAATGACGAGCGTAACCTTGATACAAGTGAGACTGAAAATCCGCTTGCTGCAATACAGATGGGACTCATTTATGTTAACCCGGAAGGTCCGGGTGGGAAGCCCGACCCACTTGCCGCAGCCAAGGATATCCGTAATACATTTGCACGCATGGCAATGAATGATGAAGAAACAGTTGCTCTCATTGCTGGCGGACATACATTTGGAAAAACACACGGTGCCGGTGATTCAAAGCACGTAGGTCCTGAACCAGAAGCTGCCCCCCTCGAAGAGCAGGGCTTGGGATGGAAAAGTTCATTTGGGAAAGGAAAAGGTGGGGATACAATAACAAGTGGTATAGAAGTTACATGGACCCAGACTCCTGCCAAATGGAGTTATTACTTTTTCGATAACTTATTTAAATACGAATGGGAATTAACAAAGAGTCCGGCAGGCGCATATCAGTGGGTAGCAAAGAATGCTGAAAGGAGCGTCCCTGATGCCCATGACCCATCAAAAAAACATGCTCCTGCAATGCTGACAACAGATCTCTCCCTGCGGTTTGATCATGCTTATGAAAAGATATCAAGGCGCTTCTACGAACATCCACTTGAATTTGCCGATGCTTTTGCACGTGCGTGGTTTAAACTAACTCATCGCGACATGGGGCCAAGGTCTCGCTACATGGGACCAGAGGTTCCATCGGAAGAGCTTATCTGGCAAGACCCCATTCCAGTTGTTAATCATCCATTAATTGATGAAAAAGATATTGTCGGGCTAAAGGCTAAAATATTGAAATCTGGACTCTCAGTATCACAACTGGTTTCAACTGCTTGGGCCTCTGCCTCCACTTTCCGTGGTTCAGACAAACGTGGTGGTGCAAACGGAGCACGTATTCGCCTTGAACCTCAAAAAAGCTGGAAAGTAAATAATCCAGCCCAGCTTGGTAAAGTGCTGACAACCCTTGAAAAAATCCAGAAAGAATTTAATAACTCTCAAACCGGGGGTAAAAAGGTTTCTCTTGCTGATATTATAATTCTGGGGGGGTGTGCCGCAATTGAAAAAGCTTCAATGGACGGAGGTCATAAAATATCAGTATCATTCACTCCTGGTCGTATGGATGCTGCACAGGAACAAACTGACATAGATTCAATGGCAGTACTGGAACCGATGGCAGACGGATTCCGGAACTATTTAAAAAGGAAATTTACAGTATCATCGGAAGAACTTTTTGTAGACAAAGCCCAGCTTCTAACATTAAGCGCACCAGAAATGACTGTTCTGATAGGTGGAATGAGGGTTCTGAATACTAATTTTGATAATTCAAGTTATGGTGTATTTACCAAACATCCAGAGGTATTGTCAAACGATTTCTTTGTAAACCTGCTCGAAATGAATACTGTTTGGAACCCGGTTTCAGAATCAGGAGAGGAGTTTGAGGGTCGCGATCGTAAATCAGGCGAATTAAAGTGGAAAGGAACCAGGATAGATCTGATCTTTGGTTCTAATTCCGAACTTAGAGCAATTGCAGAGGTTTACGGTAGCTCAGATGCGAATGGGAAATTTATTAAGGACTTTGTGGCAGCCTGGAACAAAGTGATGAACCTGGACAGGTTTGATTTGGCCTGACCATTATAAACAATAATTAAGAATAAGGTGAAAGAAAAAAGTATCGAATTGTTAAACAGAGCAATAGCCGATGAATTAAGTGCTGTACACCAGTACATGTATTTCCATTTCCACTGCGATGATTTGGGCTACGACCTCCTCTCAAACCTTTTTAAACGTACAGCAATTGAGGAAATGATGCACGTTGAGCAATTGGCTGAACGTGTTCTATTTCTAAAAGGTGAAGTTGAAATGAAAGTGTCTCAACAGGTGCAAAAAATTCATAATGTTAAAGAGATGCTCGAATTGGCTGCAAAAATGGAAACTGGCAGTGTCAAAGACTATAACGAATGGGCAAATGAGTGTTCTAAAAACGCAGATTCAGCATCGAAAAAGATCTTCGAAGCGCTGGTGGACGATGAAGAGCGCCATTTTGATCAGTACGACAAAGAAATGGAAAACCTGGAAAAATTCGGTGACAATTATCTGGCACTACAATCAATTGAGCGTAGTAAAGCTATTGCAGGTTTACTTTCTGGTTGATAAGCTAAAACTACCTGTATATTATTACCCGGTAAAATATGGTAAACGCAAATGGGGTGGAGTATATGCAGGTAATCTGGTTTTGGAACCTTGCGGTCCATACTCTGATTTTTTATATGCTTCGAATGACTTCAGAGCTATTTTTTTGGGTTTAACATTTGAACCTTTTAAATCCATTTCCCTTTCTGATTCGGGACTAACCGGCAGGAAAATATATCACTTTACAGGAGACACTTATATTTATTTGCATAAGGATTCTGCTTTATGCGGAGACAATATAACTATTAGCTTTATGGATAGAGGACTTATAAAGGCACTGGATAAAAGAATAATGGATTCTTTGAGATACGTAATGAATGCTGATACAGAAAAAAAATACAAAGTTTTTGAGAGGATTGATGATGAAATACCAACAAGTTACACTAGTGTTAATTATTACAATGAATTGGGGATTGAATATGTAAAGAATATCTGTATCGGCTATAAGGATATTTCAGGTTTACAGAAATGGGAAGAATTTATCAGCCCCTTAGAATTAACTGATAATGAGAAATGGGAGTATAGTAATTTGCTTGAATTCCAGCTTATTAAAAGCAATATTAAAGAAGTGCACAGTATTACTTTCAAAGTAAAATCATTAGAATCAGCAAAGCGGTACCTTTTAAAAAATAATTTATTCGGGAATTTTGTTGACAATAAAATCCAACTTGACAAGGCACAGGCTTTTGGATTAATATAAAACGCAAATGCTTCTTTCAAGGCCGGTGCTTCAACAAAAAGGAATTGACACTGTTCGTTTATGTATTCTTTATGCAGGACTGGATTATTGGCAAGACTTGTTTTCTGAATGACTGCCGTTATGCTGACTGCGTCCCATTAACTGTATAGATAAGCTGGTTGATGAACAAGCTCTTCAAGATTACTGAGGAAAGGATTCTTCTCTTCTATATCCCTGACAGATCTGACCTGAAATAAATTTGATTGATAAATGACTATGGGACTTATCGTTCCGGCTATATAAAAGGGCACAGACACTCAGGTATCCGGTTCAGAATCTGAGTCAAATATCTCACCTCTCGCCTCACTCATCTCATATTGTCCTTTCGCTCCCTTTCGTCTTCCGCCTTTATATTATTTTTCACCTGATCCCGTGTAATTCGGATACTGTTTCTTAAATTTGGTAAAGGTATTCTGTCATGTACTGCCCCTGCCGGCACTGGTTTTCAGGTTTGCAGTCAGAATACACTGTTACCCTTGTTTAATACAGAGAATCTCATAAACCAATTATTGATGATCCTGATCAAAGAAAAGAAACTCAGCTAATTATACAACCTTTCTGTTACATAAAAAACTACTTGCATGGAAACACAGAATCAGGAATGCTGTCCGGAGTTCAATCCCGGAAAATGGGACAAGAAAACATTCAACTGGGAAAACAAGCTTTTCCTTAAAGAATCTCTTGGTACTTTTTTTCATATCCC
>Ga0116170_10006715_pt1 | contig 10030 bp, 8 predicted proteins | sample AD_JPNHW1_MetaG_FD_89797 | JGI IMG/M metagenome (GOLD analysis project Ga0116170, IMG submission 89797) | Active sludge microbial communities of municipal wastewater-treating anaerobic digesters from Japan - AD_JPNHW1_MetaG | ecosystem: Engineered > Bioreactor > Anaerobic > Digestate | place...
GATGCTCAACTCCGACAACGGCGGCGAGTGCATCAACGGGCACATCAAGCGGCATTTCTCGGAGTTCCTTCCCGCCGTCGTGCGGACGCGGTCCCGGAGTTACCGCGTTGCCTCACAATTCATGACACCGAAACAAAACAGGTTCGGGGATCGCGACATTCAGGTGGCCTCAAATGAAACGACACCGAAAATGGGGCGATGGAGATGCCGAAGAAAAAGAAGAGGCTGTATCCGGGGGGCATGCGGCAGGATCGCGACTTCCGACTTATTCCTGCTCCGTGCGCAACGCCGGATCGAGCAGGTCGCGCAGCGCGTCGGCCAGATGGTTGAAGGCCAGGACCAGCGCGAAAATCGCGAGCGTCACAAACGCCATTTCCCACCACACCCCCTGCCACAAGCGCAGGCGCGCGTTGTTGATCATGATACCCCAGGAGGGCTCCCCCTGCACGCCGATGCCCAGAAAGCTGATGAACACCTCGGTGGCCACCGACGAGGGGAACCGGATCGAGAACGCGATCAGGATGATGTGCGTCACGTTGGGGAGAATGTGCCGAAACATGATGCGAGCGTGACTGTAGCCCAACACCTGGGCGGCCTGCACGTACGCGCGACCGCGGTGCTTCATCACCTCTCCGCGCACGTTGCGGCAGACGTTCACCCACGTGGTCAGCCCGATGCCGAGATACACGCCAAGCAATCCCTGCCCCACCACCATCGCGATCGCGAGGATGAAGAGCAACCCCGGCATAGAAGCCACCGTTGCGCAAAGCCACACCACCACGCTGTCCACGCGGCCCCCGAAGTATCCGCCGAGGCTCCCGAGTATCACGCCCAGCGGAATCGCAATGAGCGAGGTGATGATGCCGACGTGGAAAGCGATGCGCGCGCCTTGAACCAGACGCTGCAGCACGTCGCGCCCGAGATTGTCGCTGCCGAGCGGATAGATCGGCTGTCCCGCCGGACGCGGGGCATGCGAAAACACGCGCACAAACGCGGGCGGAACGTAACGCGACGTCTCATGCACCACATTGTAGCCAGGGGTGCGGTCTGTGACGCGGGCCGCCTGATACACGATCTCACCGTATGCGGCCGCAAAACAGTAGACGGCAATGATCAGCAGACACAGCCGCGTATCCCACCGCCGCCACAACCTCGCGAAAATGTTCCGGTCCCTTGCCATCTTCAGCGCAACCTCACGCGCGGATCCAACCATGCGTAGCACAGGTCAGTCAGCAGATTCACGCCTTGATAGAGCAAGGCGCCCAAGATCACGACGGCCCGCACGACTGCCATGTCGGAAGAGTGAATCGCGTTCAGGCTCACGTTCCCCAAGCCGGGGATGCCGAAGAAACTTTCCAACATCAGGCTGCCGGTGAAAAGGAACGGGATCGACAGGCTGACATATGTCACGATCGGGATCAGGCTGTTGCGCAGGACGTGGCAGATCATGATGCGGCTGCCGCTCAGACCTTTGGCCTGAGCCGTCCGCACATACGGCTTGTACACCTCGTCAAGAATGGCGGCCCGGAAAAACCGCACATCGCGCCCCAGCCCGCTCACGATGCCGATCAGCACCGGCAACACCAGATAAGCCGCGGACTCGAAGCCCCAGATCGGGAACAGCCGAAGTTTGAACGCCAGCAGGAACTGGCCCGCCAGCACCCACACCACATAGTTCACGCTCATCAGCACCGTCGACAGGATCAGCACAGCTTTGTCAGCTAAGCCACCGCGCCACGCCGCACACAGCAGACCCAGCATCACGGCAAGCAACGTGCCGCACACCAGAATCGGCACCGTCAGGGCAAGGGACGGCCCTACCCCCCCCTTGAGCACCCGTGACACCGGCAGGTTGTGTTCCGTTGAGAGGCCCAGATCGCCCCTCAGCAGCGAGGCCACATAATGCACGAACTGGGAGTCGCAGAGTCCACCGCTTTTCTTTTCCAGCCGAAGCGTGGCGGGCAAGGAGTTCCCCACGTCCAGGGAAACGGCAGTCCACCCCTCACGGACCGCGAACGTCAACGGCGCAGGCCCGTCCACCAGCGCCTCGTCCGCCGCACCGGTCGCGCTTTCGCGCAGCCCCAGAAGCACCCGTCCCGCATTGACCCGGTACTCGCCAGCCGGAAGCGCGTACGCGATCGGAAGGCGGCAGAGCCCCGTCGCGCCCCGCTTCTCCAGTTTCGCACGCGCCGTCGCGCCCAAAGCGCGAATCCCCGTCCAGTTGCCGCAGAACAACGGCTTGTCGTAGCCATACCGCGCATCGAATGCCGCGAGCGCCTCAGCCGTCGCGTTTTTGCCCAACACCACCTCGGCTGGAGACCCTCCAACGACATAAAACAGCAGAAACGTGAGCATCAGCACCCCGAATGTCGTGGGCACGATCTCCATTAGCCGCCGTATGATGTACCGTTTCATGTTTTACGGGTGTGCAGGATACGACATTCCGCACCGGCTTGCAAAGCCCTTTCCCCCATACTTCCGCGCCTTAGAACGTCACCGCATCGGCAAGCAAGCCCCCTGTCACTCGGCCAGTTTGACCAGATAGTCAAGCCACGCTTCCATGCCGAGGCCGGTCTTGGCGCTGAGCTCGAAAATATAGACGCCGGGGCGCACGTGACGCAGACACGAGCGGCACGCCGCCGCGTCCCAGTCGAGATAAGGCACAAGGTCCATCTTGGTCAGCACCACCACGGGTGCGGCCGAGAAGAGCGTCGGATATTTGACCGGCTTGTCCTCGCCTTCCGTCGTCGAAAGCAAAGCGATCTTGAAACTCTCCCCCAGGTCGAACGCCGACGGGCAGACCAGATTGCCGACATTTTCGATGAAAAGCAATTTGACGCCGTTTCCCGCGATCTCGGGCAATAAACCGCCGACCTGTTCCGCGTCGAGGTGACAGCCGTTGATCGTTTCGATCTGCCGCACCGGCGCGCCCTTGCCCTGCAGCCGGCGCGCGTCGTTGTCGGTGCGCTGATCCCCGGTGATGACCGCGCAAGGCACCTTGCCCCGCAACCCCTCCAGCGTCCGCTCCAGCAAAAGCGTCTTGCCCGTCCCCGGCGACGAGATCAGATTGACCGCCACCACGCCGTGTTCTTTCAGCCATTCTCGGTTCCGCTCGGCCTGCTCATCGTTTCGCGACAGGATTTTTTGCTGCAGGGCGACCGTCCGGACCTCCGCATCAGCCGTCACGGGATGCCCGTGGGGATGCTCATGAAAGTGCTTGTGGGCATGCACATGACCGTCATGATAGTGAACGATTTCTTCGCCGCCGCATCCGCACTCTTTACACATCGTCAAATCCGCCTTTCGTTGCCGCCGATAAAGGATTCAATGCTCAAAAGCTAGCTTTCGTCAACGACCACTTCCACGGAGGTGATGTTCAATTCGCGCCCCGCAGACAGTTCGACATCCCGCGATCCGCACCGCGCGCAGCCCATGAAATAGTTGTCGGCCTGAGACTCGTGCGAGCAGGCGCGGCACCGCACCCGCGCCGCCACTTCCTCGATGATCAATTCGGCGCCGTCGGCCACCGTCCCCTCGGCCACCAACGGGAAGACCGAGCGCAACGCCTCCGACTCGACGCCAGAGAGCGAACCGACCGCAATCGTGATCTTGCTCGCACGCGCCGCGCGTTCGTTCGCCACGACCGTCTCGATCTGTCCGACCAGCGCCACAGCTATGGAAAGTTCGTGCATAAAAAGGATCGGCGACGAAGTCTAGCATTCAGCAGATCCGCGGCAGAAGTTCGCCCCGCGGCACATCGACCAGACGCCTCCCGCCCGCAAGGGTCTCCAGCACGACGCGGCCTTTGTTGTCGCGAGTCACGCTTCCAAGGCAGGCGGCGCCCGCGCCTTCCGGCAACGCCCGCCAACGCTTCAGGATTGCCGGCGCGACCTCGGAAGCGCAGATCAGAATCACCCGTCCCTCGGAAGCCACGTGCAAAGGGTCAATGCCCAGCATCTCGGCGACCGCAGCCGTGGCAGGAGCCAGCGGAAGATCGCGCTCACGAAGCAGGACGCCGAGCTCGCATTCGCCGACGATCTCGTTGAGCACCGTCGCTGCGCCGCCGCGCGTCGGGTCACGCATGAAACGGACAGACCCACCGAGATCGCGCACAGCCAGAACCAGCCGGTGCACGGGGCCCGTATCGCTCCGCGGTCCGTTGATGAAACCGATGTTTTGCCGCGCCGACAAAACCGCCATGCCGTGATCGGCCAACGTGCCGCTCACCAACACACAGTCGCCCTCGCGGATCTTGTTGACACCCAGCGCAAACTCCGGCATCGCCAGGCCGATGCCGGCCGTATTGACATACAAGCCGTCGCCTTGGCCGCGCGCCACGACCTTGGTGTCGCCCGTCGCCACCGTCACGCCACACGCGTCCGCTGCCGCGCGGATCGAGTCCAGAATGCGCCCCAGCACAGCGAAAGGCAACCCCTCTTCGATGATCAGCGCGAGCGAGAGCCACTTGGGCTCGCCGCCGCAGACCGCAAGATCGTTCACCGTGCCGTGCACCGCGAGGTCGCCGATGTTGCCGCCCGGAAACTCCAGCGGCTGCACCACAAAGCTGTCCGTGGTGAACACGAGCAGCTCGCCTGGCGAAGGCAGCGTCGCACCGTCGGGCAGGCCGCGCAGCGGACCGCCACCGAAACGCGGCACGATTTCCGTTTCGATCAACTCGCGAGTGAGCCGCCCGCCCCCGCCATGCGCCAGTTGGATCACCCTGTCTGCGCTCACTGCTTGTCTCCTCGCTTCTCATCCGGCATCCCGTACTTGAAATAAGCGGCACACGTGCCTTCCGAACTCACCATGCAGGGCCCGACAGGATGATCGGGCGTACAGGCCTTGGCGAACAAGGCGCAGGCCGTTGGACGAAGCTTACCCTTGATGACATCCCCGCACCGGCATCCCGCCTGTTGTCTGCCAGGGCGCACCGGCACCGCGAACTTCTTTGCCGCATCGAACCCGGAAAACTCGGACCGCAAAGCCAGCCCGCTGGCGGGAATAACGCCGATCCCGCGCCAGACGGCGTCCACCGGTTCCAGATACCGCTCGATCCGTGCCTTCGCCTTCGGGTTCCCATCGGGCCTGACCACGCGGGCATAGCGGTTCTCAACCTTCGCCTGCCGGTTCAGCACCTGCGCAAGAATGCCGTTGACCCCATACAGGATGTCGAGCGGCTCAAACCCTGAAATCACGCACGGCACGCGGAATTCGTCGGCGATGGGCTCATAGGCCCGCGCCCCAATGATGGCGCTCACATGGGCCGGGCAGAGAAACGCGTCGATCCGGATCGCGGGATCGGTCAGCAAGGCCCGCAGCGCGGGCGGCACCAGCTTGAAGGCTGTGAGCAGCGAAAGGTTCTTCACGCCCAGGCGCAGCGCCTCCTCCACCAGGCAGACCACCGGGGCGATCGTGGTCTCGAACCCGACGGCCAGAAAAACGACTTCCCGATCGGGATGGCCCTTCGCAAGATCGATCGCCGCACCGGGTGAATAACAGACCCGCACATCCCCGCCTTGCGAGCGGCACGCGGCCAAATCCGAGTCAGAGCCGGGCACGCGGATCATGTCGCCGAACGTGGCGATGATCGCCTCACGTCCGGCCAGCGCGAGAGCGGCGTCGATGTACCCCGGATCGGTCACGCAGACCGGACATCCCGGCCCGCTGATCAATTCGACGCTCTCGGGCAACAGCGGACGTATCCCGTAACGTCCGATCGCCATCGTGTGGCTGCCGCACACTTCCATGATGTGAACGCGCCGCCCCTGCGCAGCCAGCGCCTGGCCCTGAGCGGCAATTTTCCTCACGAACTGAGCCGCCACCTCCGGATTTCTGAAATCGTCGATATACTTCATACGCAAACGCTCAGGCCGAGGCATTCGGGATTCGGGATTCGGAGACCGCTTCGCTGACGATCTCCCCGAACAGGGACAGCGTGGCCTCCGCCTCTTCCTGATCCAGGATCTCGATGGCATACCCCGCGTGGACAATCAGATAGGCACCCAGCCGGGCATCGCTCACGAGAGAAAGGTCCACCACGTGGCGGCTGCCCTCCAATTCCGCAACGCCTTTCCCGTCGGGACGGATCTCAACGAGTTTCATTGGAACCGCTAGACACATTACAAACTCCTATACCCCGCTATGACCGCCTGCCCGAATGCGATGCATCCGTCGTTCGGCGGGACCCGCCGGTGAATGAGAACACGGACACCTTGCGCTTCCAAGCAAGACACCACACGATCCGTGAGAATTCGATTCATGAACACGCCGCCGCTTAACGCTACCGCATCGGCGGACCTGCTCTTTTTTAGCGCAAATTTTACCATGCACAGCGCCGCTTCGGCAACGGCGTAATGAACCGCGAGCGCCCACGCCTCCTCACGTCCCGCCGTGACGCCCGGATCCGCCAGCAGCGCAAACGCCTCGCGCCAATCGATGAAGAGCATGCCGTCCTTAACGACCTGCGCAAACGGCACCTGCGGGACCTTCCCGCCCATCACGCGCCGCGCGGCGGCTTCGAGGCGGATCGCCGCCTGGCCTTCGTAGGTCACGGCAGAAGGCGCAAAGCCCAGCAACGCGGAGAAGGCGTCGAATACGCGGCCCGCCGCATGGGTCAACGGAGCGTAGAGCCCTCGTTCGCACTGCTGACGCCACACCGCGGCCTCCTCGGACGAAACGCCCATGCGCGCAAGAGTTTCTTCGGACGGATCAATCCCGGCGGACGCCCAGCGCGCGATGACCTGCCGAGCCGGACGCCGCACCGCCGCGTCGCCTCCGGGCAGCGGCACAGGCGCAAAGGTCGCGAGTCGCGTATAGCCCGCCGGAGCAACCGCCAGCAACTCCGAACCCCAAATCGCGCCGTCGGGGCCAAGTCCCGTGCCATCCATCACCAACGCCAGGCCGGTTTCCACGCCGTGTTCCGAAAAGGCCGCCACGGCGTGCGCGTGGTGATGCTGGACATCGACCGCGCGCACGCCCCACTCTTCGGCGAGGCGCCGCCCCAGACGCGTCGCGTGCATATCGGGATGCAGATCCACGGCCACCGCTTCCGGCCGCCGGGCCAGGAACCGCGGCAGGGCGCGAGCCACCCGTTCGAGGCCGTCCAACGCTTCGGGCGTCTCGAGATCACCCACATGGGGCGAGAGGATGACGCGCTCTTCAAACCCCAGAGCCACCGCGTTCTTGAGTTCGGCGCCCATCGCCAGCACGCACCGCCGCAGAGGCCGCGGCAACAGCACCGCGTTAGGCGCATAACCGCGCGCCCGGCGCCAGAGTTGCGGCACACCGCGCTGGAGTGCGGCGACCGAATCGTCCGCGCGCAGATTGATCTCGCGGTTGTGGCAAAGATAGAGGTCCGCTATCCCGCCCAAGCGTTCCCGCGCCTCCTCGTTGCTCAGGCAGATCGGTTCGCCGCCCCGGTTCCCGCTGGTCATCACCAGCAACTCGAAGGGCGGCGCCGGGTCACCCGCAAGCGGCGTAAGCAACAGCAGCTGAAGAGGCGAGGTCGGCAACATCACGCCCAGCGTCGGCGCGTCGGGCGTGAGCAGATCGAGCGGCAGACGTCCTTCGCGGACAACCTCGGGCAGCACGTCGAGGATCACGATCGGCGCTTCCTGCGAAACGAGCAGACTTTCCGCCTCGGGAGGCACCAAGCAGTAACGCCGCACGGTCGCCAGATCGGCCGCCATGACGGCGAACGGCTTGTGCGGACGGCGCTTGCGCTCGCGCAAGGTCCGCAGCGCTTCGCGGTCAAAGGCATTCGCGGCCAGCAGGAAACCGCCTATCCCGCGCACGGCCACGACGCCACCCCGCGCCAGCGAAGCCCGGGCCGCCGCAAAAGGATCGCCCGGCGCGATTGCGCCCGAGGCATCCCGCAGAATCACAGTCGGTCCACACCGCGGGCAGGCGATGCTTTCCGCATGATAACGACGGTTCCGCGGATCCGTATACTCCGCATGACAGGCCGGGCACAGCGGAAAAGCGGAAAGCGTGGTGCGCGCACGGTCGTAGGGCATCGACCCCACGACGGTGTAGCGCGGGCCGCAACGCGTGCAGGTGGTGAACGCGTAACCGTAGCGGCGGTTGCCCGGATCCAGAACTTCCTGACGGCACTCGGGGCAGAGCGCCAAGTCAGCCGGGATCACGACGGCGGGGCGTCCGGTCATCTCGCTCGGCAAGATACGGAAATCGGCGGCGCCTTCCCCGTCCGCCAGCACGCCGGATTCGATTTCGCTGACCGTCTCCAAGCGGACATGGGGAGGCAGGTCCTGCGGCAACCGACGCATGAAGGCTTCGACCGCCCACGCCTCGCCCTCAAGCCGTAGCCGCACCACCCCTGAGCGGTTCTGCACCCAGCCGCAAAGACCCGCCTGAGAAGCCAGCCGATAGACGGTAGGGCGCAAACCCACTCCTTGGACGATCCCCGTCAAATCAAAAACCCGTATGACTTTGCGTTCGCTCATCGGATTCCACCGCACATGCCGTCCAACACGATATCGCAGACTCCATCTTCGTTGGGTCGTGCCGTGTTGAACAGCGCCGCGCAGGTTGTGGGGCTGACGCCCGGTTTCGGCGGCGGCAGACACCGGCCGTCGACAGCAACCACGATTTCGGCAACCGGCCGTCCAGGCCGAGCCAAAGGCGCTGCGGCCTGCAATACGGCGGCCATTCCGCAAGCCAAAAAAAGAAATTCGGTTTTTTCGGTCACCCAATGTCCTTTTTTAAAAACTGCCATAAAGATATCGCATTTAAGTGCCTTACCGCAACAGCGGTTACACGGCACCGCCCACTCGGACAGTTCCAAGATTAGATGGGGGGGCTGTCGGACAGGTGGAACAGGCTAAATTCTGGTCCATGAGGGGTGGGCGGTTGGTTGTTGGCCCGCCCCCTATCTTCCATCCATCTGCGAAATGGGACACGTCTTGTGCGGGAAAACAAAAAACCGCGAAATCGTAAGGAAATCGCGGTTCTCAGGACCAGAAAAATGGTCGGGGCGTCGAGATTTGAACTCGAGACCTTTTGCACCCCAAGCAAACGCGCTACCAGGCTGCGCTACGCCCCGATAGGGTCAAAATTGAAGCGCGACTATAACAAGTCGGACCCCGATCCGTCAAACCGAAACTCAAAAAAACATTGCGTCGGCGTTCATTGCGTTCAGGTTAGGCATTGGGAAGCCGCGGATTCGCCGAGCGCCATACAAACGCCCATGACACGGATAGAGGCGGCGGCTTGGGGCACCGCAGAAATCGCCGCACCGGCACAAAGCAGATTGGCAGGCCCTTGCCGTGGCCGCAAACAGCGCAAGGGAATATCGTGCCATGTCCCTTCCGGCAGATAACGGTACGCAACGCCCTTTGCCGCGTCCCAATATTCCACCGGCCACGCATTGCGAACCATGCCGTCCGCGAACTTCCGCCCCCCCAGCACATCGTCAACGGTGAGCACATATTCGCCACTTACGTGACAGGTCTCACGAGGTAACACCCGCGGCAAGAAAGCACGAAGCCGTGCGCCGCGAAACGCCGAGAGGCCCTTTTTCAGAGCTTCGAGAACGGTCGCCGCATCCGCCTTCGCCGCATCGGTTGAATCTGCGGGCAGCGCCATCTTCACCCACGCCCGTCCAGGCACCGTGCCCGTCTCGTAGGTGGTATAGGCCAGATGCGGCAGCAGTCTTCCCTCATCGGTCGACCGGCGCAACAACATCGGAACTTCGACGGCGAGCCCTAACGCGCCCGCGGCCTGTTCGTCGACCCCCTCGACCTCGAATCCATATCCGGCCAACGCAGACACCGTTGGCCAGACCGCCTCCGCGCCGCATAGGCGGCAGACCGCAGCACTCCCCGTGCAGTCCACCACCGCCTCGGTCCGCAAGACCGAACCCGATGCCAGCGTCACATCGGCGATCCGGCCGGCTTCCGACGACACGCGTTGCACGGCGTCGCGCCTATAGACACGGATTCTCGCCTCCTGCGATATCTCTCTTTCGGCACAGGCCTGCAGCGCCGCGCCGCCCGCGAACGGCAGCACCCAA
>Ga0116170_10006717_pt1 | contig 10027 bp, 7 predicted proteins | sample AD_JPNHW1_MetaG_FD_89797 | JGI IMG/M metagenome (GOLD analysis project Ga0116170, IMG submission 89797) | Active sludge microbial communities of municipal wastewater-treating anaerobic digesters from Japan - AD_JPNHW1_MetaG | ecosystem: Engineered > Bioreactor > Anaerobic > Digestate | place...
CCTGCAAACGATAACGGGCCGGCAAAAAACTATCATCGATAACTGTCTGATGGGCAAATGGCAGCAGGTAAAAATAGTGGAAATCAGGGAATATTTGGTCAGCCGGCCGGTAGCCGAATAATGCAGGGGCCAGAGGTTCGTCTGCGAGGGTGCGCATTTCGAAGTGCAGATGCGACGGCCCCATGCCAGTATCGCCCGACAGGGCTACGATCTGCCCCTTCTTAACCGGAAATCGGTCGGCGGTGAAAAAATCATTGATACCGTGGCGCTGCTGCATTTTTTTTAGTTTTGCCGCGATATATTCTTTGATCGGGCCTGAAAAATCTTGCAGATGGCCGTAGACAACCCTGGTGTTCAGTTCAGGGTGATCTATGTAGAGTGCATAACCATAGCCTCTGAACTGCACGCTGGCCCGCGAAATAAAACCATCAGCAATGGCACGCACCGGAAAACCGTTTTTCTGCTGAGTGCGCAGGTCAATACCGGCATGAAATCTCATACCACGAAACTCAGCGAAGCTTGAACTCTGGGAAATTTCTATCGCCAGGGGCCAGAGCGGTTCATCACCAGCAAAGCAGACAGGGCACAGAACCAAGGTCAGCAGCACCAATACTAGAGGTTTCAAAATTATCTCCGATCTTGCCGGACGACACCGGGCGCATTCTTGGTGCATAACTTAACATCAGGTTCTGCCCAAGGTCAAATCGCCCCGCTGAATTTCAGAAATTCTCGGTGAGTTTTATAACTCGCATCAAAAGCCACTTGTATTTAACTGATTATCTATTATTGAATCCTGCAAAAAAAACCAACTTACTTCACCGGCGCGGCCATCAGTCGGGTTACTTTTTCTCCAGCGATTCGCTTCGCTCACAAGCTTCCGAAAAAGTAATCCCGCCTTCTGTCCACGCCTGGACTATTCTTCGTTAGAAGTCAATAAAACAGGCTTTAATTCGGCATTAATCAATAAAAGCGGCAGCTTCGGTTTATCAGCCTGGTTGCTTTTTGTCCGAGAATAGCTGGCTGAATTTTCGGGGGTGCCCTGCGGTTGGTTTGGGGCTGCAAGGCTGATCATATGTGCATATCGAGTGATATTTTCAGGTGAGCTGATACGCCTGATTTTGAGGGAATCTGAAGAAATAAAAAAAAGTACTAAAGCTTCGTTAAAGTTACGACGATAGAGATAGTGGAGAAATATAAAAGTCTCGAAAGGAGGTGAAACAAATGAATAACGACTTTTTAGCAGGTATTCTGAAAGGTTCTACCGGGCCGAATACGGCTCTGCAGACCGGCAAAAAACACAACACTTCGGAAACCGGCAACTTCATGAGTCTTTTGCAGGATCGACTGGCATTCGACGCCGACCAACTTTCGGGATCAACACAGTCAAAAGTTAACTTCAGTTTCAGAGCAAATTCCGGCAATGGTGACCTCAACCCTTTGTATATCAACAGTGCCGAAACAAAGTTTCTGTCCGAAGAAAATCCGGCTGAAGCGATCACTTCTGAAAGAAGTCAGGAAAACTATGCACGGTCAGAAAGCACTGCGTTTAATAAGACTGATGAATACAGCCGCATTGAGACCAGCAACTCTGAAAAAGTCAACCATGAAGACGAAACGAAGGCAACCGACAAACAGACGATAGAAAGTCTTTTGTCACGTTTCAGCCCTGAAGACCAGGAAACCCTGATCAACGCGCTGCAACAGTTGTCACCGCAAGATCTTCAGGTTCTGGCCGAATCCCCCGGTGAGTTCCAAAACAAGCTTATAGAACTGATCGAAGACATGCCGGCGTCTGAAGAACAGAGCGCTCTGCTCGACCTGGTTAATCGACCTGAATTCATGAATCTGCTGACAGCAGTTTCTGAAGCCATTCAGGAACAGAAACCGGTGCAGGCCGTTGTTGAAACGACCGAACCCGAACTGCAGACCACCAGAATAGATTCAGAAGAAACCATAGTCGCGAACCAAACCGGCAAATCGGTTACAGACAAGCTCAACCAGGCGGTAGTGCCCGAAAACGACACCGAAGCCAATAAGGTCAGCGAGGTCAGCGAAAACACTGACAGTGAGCTTGTTGAGCCTATGGCGAACGGGCAGGAAGTGCTTGCGGCTGCAACCCATAAATCGCAGGTCGTACAGTTAAACGATGGCGTTCAAAAACCTGTCAACGAAGAGCAGGCATTGAAGGCCATGACCGGCAACGCGGGTGATCAGGCCATTGCGGCTGCCAACGCCGCTACAGCTGCAAACACGAGTGAAGATGCCACTGCCAGCGATGATGCGAGTGCCAGCGAAAAAAATGGCGAAGCCCAGGAAAAACTTTCGGCTGACAAGGCCTCAGAAAAGCAGTTGAAAGCTGAAGTCAAAGCAGAAAGCCAGGTTGAACATGCAAGCCTGCGTCAGGAATTCAAAAAGTTGAATGAGACGCAGAGCGGCAGTGAAACCGGTGCTGAAGGTGCCACTGACGATTCCGCCAATAGCAGCGCAGCGCCGCAGACCCAGACCCAGACTCAGAGTCATGGAGCGAACCCGTCTGCAGTGACGGCTGAAGTCAAACCGGCGCTTGAAGAAGCTGCCCGGCGGTTCTTTTCACTGCTTGGCGACAAGGCTCCTGGCCAGGCCGGCAAATCTGAAGGTCAGGTATTTTCGGCGATAAACGCTGAAAGTGGGCGTAAAAACGTTCAGACGGCAGGCAGTTCGAACCATGCAGGCTTGAACAACGGTTATGCTTACCAGTCTGGTGGCATGACGACTGCGAATTCAGCAACAAGAACGGCCAACGCCGTTCCGGTCACTTCGGCAGCCTTTGCCGAACTTCTCGACAAAGCCGAATTTGTTAAAACCAGAAACGGCGGTCAGGTTCTGAACATCGAACTCGATCCGAAAGAACTCGGCAAGATGTCGATGGAACTGACCTCGAAGGACGGTGCGGTAACAGCACGCATTTCGGCCGAGAACAGCATGGCGAAAGCCAAGCTTGACGAACTGGCACCCCAGATCAAGGAGCAGTTGCTGAGCCAGGGCGTTAATCTGACTGAAATCACTGTAGATATCTCTTCAAGAGACCCCAATCAAAGTAACGAGAATCAGGCTTCCGGCGGCAATAACAAATCCAGTCGTATTTCGGCGGCGCATAACAAAGAAGATGCCGATACGATTATCAGAAGAAACATTCTGCCGAACCTGAGACGTGCAGCCCTTAACATTCAGGCTGTCGACATGACCGTATAAGGAGGCAATAAACGATGGCTATCGAAACAATCGATGTGTCGAAAACAGGCACAGCGACGACATCAGCAGTTAAACGCACGCCATCGGCAGAACTTGGCAAAGATGACTTTCTCAAGCTGCTGACCGTTCAACTGCAAAACCAGGACCCGATGAACCCGATGGAAAACACCGAATATATCAGCCAGATGTCGAGTTTCAGTTCACTCGAGCAGATGTTGAACATGAACAAGAATCTGGAAAAACTGGTAAACAACATCTCGGTGAATTCACAGACCCAGGCGATGATGTATCTGGGAACCACAGTCACAGCGCAGACTGCCGAAATGACCGAAGCGGTTACCGGCGTAGTAGAAATGGTCGGCTTTGAAGGTGGCGTTCCCTATCTGAAGATTGGTGAAAATTCTTTCAGTCTCGACGAAGTTCAGAAGGTCAGCCCGACTTACAGCTAAGTCACCTTCTCAACATTGAAACTTTTGACAACTTAATGTGAACGCGAGGCAAATCATGGACCCCAGACTGATGATTGGACCGCGAGGGCCGCAATTAACGGGGATACAGAGCCAGAAGCCGGCTCAAACTGGCAGTAACAGTCAGAATGTAACAAGCTTCGAATCTCTTTTCCTGCAGTCGATGAAGGCCCCTGGCAACAGCCAGTTCCGAGTCAGTGCCCATGCCCAGAAGCGCCTCAATGAAAGAAACATCACGATGGACTCAGATCTTGAGAGTTCCCTTAACCGGGCATTTTCTGAACTTGAGGCCAAAGGAGCCAGAGATTCGCTGGTATTGACGAGAGAAGGCGCCTTTGTCGTGAATGTTCCGAGTCGCACCCTGGTTACCGCCATGGGAATTGATGAAATGCGCGATGGCATTGTAACGAATATTGACAGCGTAAATATGAAGTATGGCTAAGGAGCGCAGATAAACAAATGAGACCAGAAGGCTAAAAAGAAATTAAGGAAGCAAACGGACCGGGAAAAGTAAAGATCAAAAGGCAGAACAAATCAAGAAATAAAGGCCGGACCCCGACCCCGGGGAAGCCCTAACCGCCAGATTGACAGACGGCGGAAGATAATACTGATCTTTGCCAATCCCAGCGGATTGGCCGGGATGAAAAACCAGCATGAGGCGAGGTTTTTCTCCCGGTCGGCTGCTCCACTCTTCATGGAGCGACCGTGGGTGATGACGGACCTGACCCAACGGTGAACGGCACAGCAAGCCGATAGAAGAGGAAAATTGTGCTATGATCAGATCATTATTTACGGGAGTTTCAGGGCTCAAGCAGCATCAGACCAAGATGGATGTCTTGAGTAATAATATCGCCAACGTTGATACTACTGCATTCAAACGCAGCCGCACCATGTTCCAGGATATGTTTTCGGAAACCCTGCGCCATGGCCAGCAGGCCTTTGGTGACTACGGCGGACTCAACCCGATGCAGGTTGGTCTGGGCGTCAAAAACGCCTCGATCGACACGCTGATGGATCAGGGCGCCATTGAAAGCACCGGCAAACAGACAGACGTTGCCATTGAAGGCGACGGTTTCTTCACTGTGCAGGGCTACGATGGCAACACCTACTACACCCGCGACGGCAACCTCAATGTCAGTTCGACCTACGACCTGGTGATGACCAACACTGGCTTCAAAATGCAGGGCTGGCTTGCAACCCAGAATAAAAAAACCGGTAATCTTGAAATGAAAGAAACCGGGGTCGTGCCTTATGACATCAATATTAACAGATACCTCAAAAAGCACGCGCACCAGACCAATGAAGTAAAATATTCATGCAACCTCGACAGCGGTTCAAGCGAACGCGACGTCGAAATGGGCCTGGATACTTTGACTTTCAAAGACAGCAGTGGCAGTTTTCAGAACTTGCAGTTTAAATTCAAGAAGCTTGATGCCAACAACTGGATCTGGTCAGCCAATGACGATTCAGAAGGCAACGTTGCCACCGGCACTTTAAAAACCGATGACGACGGCAAGGTCATCGAAAGCACCGTCGAACCGGCCGGCCCGACCTCGTCGGTTGCGAATCCTTATTTTACCTATGACCCGGATGGCGACCCCCAGCCCGGCTCAGCCACCATGCCGACCAACGCAGTTACCAACACCGGCGACGGCATCAGTTCAGGTGTAACCGTATCAGGCACTGAAGTCAAAGACGAAACCGTGCAGGTCATTTTTGATGGCGGCGACCCGACCCGCGCCACCTCTTTCCGCGTCGTTGGTTCAGAGCGCGGGTTTATCGGCGCCGGCACCCTTGGTGGTGAGCAGGCACGCATCGAAGGCACTCCGGTCGCTTTCGGAACCCACTGGACCCCGGCTAACGACACCGTTTTTGAGTTGGCCGACAATCAGTTTACCCCGCCACGGGTCGCGACGATTTCTTTCACCGGCGGCAACACCTATTCGGCGTCTGACGTTGCCAACCAGATAACCACCGGCATGAAAGCCGCCGGTGTTAGAGCCACCGCCTATTATGATGCGGTAACCCAGAAGTTTCAGATCGTCAGCAATGAAGGCGGCAGTAATCGTGAGCTGCAGATGCAGAACTCTTATGGCGATCTCGCCGACCTTGGCTTCGCCGACACTACCGCTCGCGGAACCGGCGGCGCCAGACCTGAAGTATTCAGTGTTACCGACGAGGCCGTAAACAACAGCACAGCCTGGGATCCCGAACACGACATCTGGGACCCGGCAAGTGATGTGAGCCTGACAATCACTGACCGCAACGGCCGTTCGGCGCTGATCAGTTTCAGCGATATCGTTGCAGGCAACAACCAGATTTACACCCGCGGGGCCATTCTTGCAGAGATCAACTCGCGCCTGGCACAGGAAAACGTGGATGCTACCGCTGCATTCGTCGATACCGACAACGACAACAGCCCTGACCAGCTGGTCATCACCGGCAACAAATCAGGGTCAGGTGAACGGGTCATTATTTCCGGAGACGGCAGCAGCAACCAGCTGGGTATCGCTCTTGGCGAAACCCGCGGCACTGCCGCAATCAGCGACTTCAACTACGGCGGCCTGTCATTTACCCTCACCGAGGGTGCCAACCCCTGGCTGCCCAATGAAACTATGAGCATGATCACCACTGCCGAAAAGGGCGCTTCAAATTCAGTCAATATTGCAGTTCCGCAGCCTTCTTCAGATATGTTGACCTTCTCGACCACAGTTAACGGCGAAACTTTCAAGATTGATGGCGCGGTCAGCAAGGGTGCAACCCATTCTACCAACATCATAATTTATGATTCACTCGGTTCAGCGCATGGCATGGTAACCCAGTGGGAACACACCAATGCCGAAACCATGGAATGGACCTACAAAATCAAGTATTCTGATGATGACCCGGAAATCGTTGCCTGGTTGAAAGACCCGGCCAACAATATCGTCGATGCCGAAGACCCGACCCCTGAAGACCTCGAGAGAGCCAATGACGCTCTGATTAAAAACCGTGAAGGCAAAATGTATTTCTTTAATAACGGCAAAATTGACGCCGGCAAGACCTTCACTCCTGATGTCGAACTACAGCCAGAAGGCAGTAATCCTCTGTCGATAAATCTGACCACCGAGCTGATCACCCAGTTCAAATCAGACTTTTCAACCAAAGCTGAGTATCAGGATGGTTATGAAATGGGTCTGCTCGAACAGATTTACTTCGAAGACGACGGCATCATCAGAGGCATCTATTCAAACGGCCAGAAACAGCCGATTGGCCAGGTAGCACTGACCACCTTCAATAACCCGGCCGGCCTTGAAAAGAACGGCAAAAACCTCTACACCTTCTCACCAAGTTCAGGGCAGCCGATAGTTAATAAACCTGGCTCGGCCTATGCAGGCACCCTGGTTCCCGCCTCACTCGAAATGAGCAACGTCGATATTTCTGAAGAGTTCACAAATATGATCATTACCCAACGCGCCTTCCAGGCCAACTCCAGGGTAATCACCACTTCTGACGAACTGCTTCAGGAAGTTGTAAACCTGAAACGCTGATAAAGACTGGTAACGGGGGTTGACGCACCATGATCAAGCTTTCGAGAATCAACGGTTCACCGTTCTATCTGAACGCTGAACTCATTGAACAGATCGAGTCAACCCCCGACACCGTCATCACTCTGATCGGCGGTAAGACCGTTATGGTTGGCGAATCGCTGCAACTGGTTCTGAAAAAGATCATGCGTTACCGTCAGCGCCTGCGAATGCTTGACCGGGTTTCGCCAAAAAAGTCAGGAAAGGAAAATTGCTGACCTGAAAAAGCTGAGAATTTGCGCCTGGGCATTGACGCAGCTCTTTTTCTCGTGGTAGGGTATCATGCTATGTCGTCTAAAACAAAAGTTGTGCTGATTGTTCTGGTGGTCCTGATCGTTGTTCTCGCGGTTGTAGGCATTGCCTACGTAACTTCCCGCAAAGCGATGACCGGGCCTGGTGGTGCCCTGCCCCCACCCCCTGCCCAGGAAACCATTTCCACCACCCCGAAAATGGGGCGCTTTGATCTGGGCGAATTTGTTGCGACTTCTCGTGACGAAGAGCTGCATTACATTAAAATCCAGGTAGAAGTCGGCTACATTGGTAATCTTGAAAAAGAGCTTGAAGAACGCAAGGCTGAGTTGCGCGACAAAATCATTAATATTCTGATGAAGCTCAATATTCAACGTGCCAAAGAAGACTTTATCGACCGGTTTCTTCACAAGGATATTGAACGTGAACTCAATAACATTCTGGGCAAGTCGACTTCAGAAAGTCGAATTATCCAGGTTGTCATTCCAACTTTCCTAATCAACTGACGAATCTTTTTTGCAGACGCCCGGAGTCAATGAATGGTAGATACCCTGTCGCAGAACGAGATTGATGCCCTGTTGTCAGCACTCAGTCCCGTAGCTGAAGATACCGCGCCTGCGGCGGCTGGTTCCACATCTTTTTCCGAACCGGCTGCCGAATCCAGGCCTAAGCGTGAATCCGCCGCCGTTTCATCCGGCATGGGCGGCTCTTCCTCTTCTTCCGTCGAAAGAAAAGACGGCAAGGTCGAGCGCAAGTATGACTTCAAGCGGCAGACCAAGTTTTCAAAAGAACAACTCAATACCATCTCGCTGATCCACGAGGCGTTTGTGCGCCTCGTGGGCACTGACCTTTCCACGAGATTGCGTGCCTTTGCCCAGGCCACCATCGTTTCGGTCGAGCAGCGCACCTTTGAAGAATTCATTCAATCCATTTATAACCCGACGTTCATCACGGTTTTCAGGTCAGATAATCTTGACGGCAAGGCCCTGATAGACATCAACCTCAACGTGGTGTTCACAATTCTCGACCGGTTGCTCGGTGGCAATGGCACTCCGCTGGGCATTCTCAGGCAACTGACCGAAGTCGAGCGCCAGATCATGCAGAAAGTCATGGCCGGCATCATTGATCGACTTCGCGAGGCCTGGATCAACATCATCGATCTGGCACCGGTCATCGAGCTGGTTGAATCGAACCCGCAATTTGCACAGATCGTGCCGCCCAGCGAAGTTGTCGTTTCTATCAGTATCGAAATCAAGATTCATGACGTTACCGGCATGATGAATCTTTGTATTCCCTATAATACCGTTGAATCAATCGTGCATAAATTCAATGCCGCTTCGTGGTTTGCCGCGGTGCGCAAAGAACCGGCGCAGACGAACGTAGATTCGATCAGTCACCAGGTCAGATCGGTGCATCTGCCTCTGGTGGCCGAGCTTGGGGCTACTATCGTCACCCTGCAAGACATTCTGGGCCTGCAGCCAGGCGATATACTTGTGACCGACCAGCTTCTGAAAAATGATCTGAACATCAGAGTTGGCAATCTGGTCAAATTTCTGGGCCGGCCCGGCATATTAGGCAAGAAGATGGCAATTTCAATAACACAAGTTCTTGAACCTGTTGGTCAAGAGGAGGAATTAATGTGAGCGACATACTAACCCAGGAAGAAATAAATGCCCTGCTCAACGCAGGATCTGGCGGCGATGAACCGGCAGCTCCTCCGGCAGCGGCAGAACCTCCAAAACCAGCAGCGGGCGGCGGTGCTGCTTCTGCCCAGTTTTCTCAGGAAGCAATCGAACGGCTTTCAGAAGTTGCCAAATTGTCGCTCGGGGCAACCTCATCTGTCGTTCAGATTCTTCTCAACCAGGAAATCCAGATCAACCTCGAACAGGTTCGGGTCGTAAGCTTCGACGAACTGGCAAGTGAAAGCGGCGGAGAAGAGTTTGTTCTCGCCAAAATTGCCTATGTTGAGGGCTTCGACGGCAACTCATATCTGATGCTGAAAAAAACGATCTCGTCGATCATCGGCGACCTGATGATGGGCGGAAGTGGCGTTGGGGCAGAGTTTCAGGAAATGCATCTTTCGGCGGTCGGCGAAATGATGAACCAGATGATGGGCAAAACGACGACCACCCTCTCAGAAATATTCAAAAAGCGCGTCGATATTTCGCCGCCAGAAGTGCTGCTGATCAATTATAACGATGGCCCGCCGGCGATGCCTGACTTCAGCACCTCGGCGTTTTTTCTGCGCATTGGCTTCAGTCTTAAGATCGGCAACGTTGCCGAAACCGAAATGGTTCAGCTGCTGCCGGCAAAATTTGCTGAAGTTATGGCGGGCGAACTAAACAAGCCCGAAAAAGAACCACCCAAAAAGAACAAACCGGCCCCGCCACCACCGGGTGCCAATCTTGGCGGTCAGGGAGGTGGCATGAATATGCCGCAACAACCTCAGGGTATGCCGGGCCAGATGCCCGGGATGCCAGGAATGGGAATGCCTGGCCAGATGCCCGGTATGCC
>Ga0116170_10006718_pt1 | contig 10025 bp, 8 predicted proteins | sample AD_JPNHW1_MetaG_FD_89797 | JGI IMG/M metagenome (GOLD analysis project Ga0116170, IMG submission 89797) | Active sludge microbial communities of municipal wastewater-treating anaerobic digesters from Japan - AD_JPNHW1_MetaG | ecosystem: Engineered > Bioreactor > Anaerobic > Digestate | place...
AAACAATCTTTTCTTTTGGGATAAATATAATGAAATTTATGATAATATAATTATCTTGATTGGGATACTTAATATACCTGCAAAAAAGACTAATGAGATTATTGCAAAATTATATGATTTCATTAAAAACACTTCAAATATCAACAAATTTAGAATTAAAAATGTTGATTATTTATTGACAAGGAAGCATTCAATAATTGAATTATCGCTTTTAACTAAGTTCTTGTTTTTATCTGTTGAAGATTCTCGTTTCAGAGATATTAATTTTACTGAAAAAATCGTAAATATCCTTGAAACACGGAAAGATAGTATTAAAATTCCAAAAAGTATAAAATGCATGTTAGAAAATATCTCATTTGAACTATCATCAAATAAAATTCAAAGTATAAGCCCATTGATGTTAGTTCATATCTCAAGAATTACTAATGATAAATCTTATAAAAAAGTTCTGAGTGATAAAATATTCTCTTTATTAAAAGAAACATTTAATATAAAATTATATTTTCAAGCAACTATCTATGATACAATAAACTTCAATAAAATTCTATTTAATATGTATTTTAATTTGGTCAAGGATAATAAATCGAATTCAAATATTTTTAATTTTAAAAATAAAAATACAACCTTGCTTGATTTTTTTAATCTATGTTTTAAATTTAAATTGAATATCAATGAAGAGAGATTTCAATGTTTTAAAAATATTGATGTATATTTTGATTGGTTAATTGACCCCCTTAATTTTAATTATAAATCATTTAATCCTGAATGGATATGTGAAAACCCAACAAAATACTATTTTGAATATTTGAGGAAATTTTCAATAATTAAACAAGAGGTTCAAAAATTTTTAAAAGAAAACCCCAATGGTCAAATTGAAAAAGCATATTTTCATATTTATAACGAAATATAAGTTTTAACCAATGGTGATTGTGGAGGGGGAAATAATGTTCAAAAATTTACAAGCATATTTTAATCTGAATATACTGGAATCCTATAAAGATTATATCCCAACCAAGGATTCAGCAACAACCGGAAAATTTGTTGATCTTAGGCAAATAGTAAATTTGGCAACGGTTCTTTATCATTTTAGGGAACATTTTCCTAATGATATAAAGAAGACCGAAAAAGAAATCTCCCAATTTTGTCCCGATTATAGCCTTTTAGGTAACATTGTGAACGCCTCAAAACACAAAACATTAACCAAGCATAATCCCCAAATATCAAGAGCAGAGAATATTTATGAAGTAATATTTAGCACAACATATAAAGATAAAAAAGGTGAATATCAACATATTGAAAAAAAAGTTTTAGCAAAACTTGATGATGGCACTGAAAGAGACGTCTTTGAAATAATTACCAATGTTTTAAACATGTGGTTAGTTGAGCTTAAAAGATTTGAAGTGATTAAACATATTGAACCATTTGCTTTAAATAGTAATAAAATACCGCGTAGAACAAAACATTCTGGCAAATTAGATTTTTTACCAATGCGAGTTGGGGAAATGTTTTATGGGCAAACCTTTATATTGCAACGTTATAATTATGAAAAGGGCGTTGTAGAACCAATAAATTTAACCAATGCCAGCGTTAAAATGAATTTTTATAAGCCCTCATATATTATTTCATTTAATTGTAAAACAAAAATAGGACAGGAACTAAATTTCGAGTTAACTGTAGATGATGATCAGAAAAAACAATTTAACAGGCTTAGTAAAGAAGAAAAAATCAAGTTTTGTTTAAAATTAGCAGAGGCGCAAGGTAAAATTAAAATTAATTGGAATAATGCTTGATTGCTCGCCTTTTCAATATTTAAAATTTGGAGACAAACTGAATGGCTTATGTGTTGCCTGGATTATCGGCAAAGAATGATGGTGTTATCCATGAGTAAAAAATAAAAATTTTAAATGAATAATAGTCAAGAATTTTTCTATTACCAGCCAAGGTATAGAAGTTTTGCGGAAAGAAAAACTACATTCCTAAATACAAATAAAGGCAGACTACTTGAATTTGTCGCAAAGAGAACAAAAATGGTTGCATGCCATAACATTTGGGAGGCTCACAATTTAAACAAAATTAACTGGATTAAAAAACACGAGCTGTATTCAAGTAAAATAGATGATAAGATAACAATTATCTACGAAAACCTTAATTTAAAAAGATTAATATTTTTTGAAGTAATTGATATTGATTATTTTGAAAAATTTAGAAAAATTGCGATTTCAAAATTCATAAATAATCCAGATTATTTAGGATTAACTAAAAAGGATGATATTATAAAAGAACTATCTAATATGGAAGATAGATTTGAATGGATTTCACGGGGACGTTTGTTTTACAATAATTTAAATAAAAAAAGAAATAATAATAATGACTTAATAGAAAGTGTAGGTTGCAGATATATTAAAACAAATGAGTCCTACTTTATTTTGTGTTTTGAAGTAAATCTAAGCGATTTTACAAATAAAATTTTTGAAAAAATAATACGGCAAAAAGACACATCAGCGGAAATTCCACAATATCATAGCTTTTTCACAATTATTACAAAAAAAATGTTTATTTCTAGGTACCATTATTTACCTAGTCTCAAAGTTGAAAATATAAGAAATTTAATTAGAGATATTAATTTTCAAGTAAAACATAATTATACAAAATATTTTAACGGTTATTTTCATAATAGTAAGCTTTTTAGGCTCCTTCCAAGTATTGAATATTATGAGGTAAATGATATACATTTATTCAATGCTGACCATAATTTATCATCTAATTTTCGGACAAATTGCAGTACGTACTTTTCTTCAGAGGATGAGCTATCGGAAATTCACTGGTCTTTTTCAAATGAAAAAGGCCAGGAATTATTACAAGTTGTAAAACAAAATAATAAAAAATTATTTGATTCAAATAATGACATGGAGGATTTTGAGGCTCATGCATTATTAAACAGTCTTTCATTTTCTTGTGTTTTTTCTGCAATTCTTAAAGAACATAATTTCCAATTAAAAAAATTAAAAAGAAAAGTCTATGACCAAATAAAACAATCTAAACGAAACTATTTTTTAAGATTATTTAGAATTATCGGAATCAATAATAAGTATCTAAAATTAAAGCAAGACTTAATTAATATTCAACTTACAATTAACCGTTTTGAAAATGAATTCTCCAATGAAAAAATAATTTTATATACCCGAGGTTTTGATCTAAATAATTTTAAATTACACAACCCATATCCTAATGAACAAAAGAATTTCTTAACATATAGTATTAAAAATTTCAGATTTCGGTTGGGAAAATTAGAATCCGGCACAAAAAAAATAAATGAAATATTCAAAATTTATGAAGAGTATAACGCCTACAAAACAAACCTTTTTCTTCAAATTTCTTCTTTAATTTTTGCCATTATAGCAATATTTTTTGCTTTCGATAAAACTAAAGATTTTCTTTTTAGAATTTTTCAAATAATTTTTCATTAAAGTTTTCCTGTAAGGAAAACTTTTAGATTCGTTATGCTTTAGCGTCTATATTTGATCCAAACAAAATCGATTTGCATTGGTACGGGTATACAAAACCTTCTTATTCCGAAAATCAAGTTGTGAGTCTGTGCTAGCGGCTGAACTACTGTTTTTTCGGTGTTGTATCGTCATTTTTTAGCGGCAACTTTAATTTTGAAGTCCTCAATCTCTTTACATCGTTGGTCGCACCACAGTTTTATCGTATCTTGGAAGTTATCAATGTTTGTTGTTAAGAAAGTCGCAATATCCTTATCGTTGTCTTGATTTAATAGATAGGGTCTGATTACAACATTTATGAATGTTAGCTCTCTTTCATTTGTTCCCGTCCAATTGTAGTGATATTTTACTATACAAATAGCAAAGCCAAATTTTGCTTGATAAAACAAGGCAAACACACCACCAGAAACATGATAAACATCCTTAGGTTTTACATAAAGTCCAACCGTAAACATCTCACCAGAATAAGTATTTATTCTGTAATAGTAGTCGGGTTTTGATTCCTCATAAAGAAAGTCCAAAATTGATGTCAGGCCACCTAGTTTTGGTTTTCTTTTTTCTTGCTGCACTACTTCAAATAGTCCACTAACTGCTTCAATTCCATTTTCTCTTGACTTTTCAATTACTCTCTTGTAAATTTTTTGTTGGTAACTATAATCTATTTCATTGAACGTATTTGAAATTTCAACTTCAACCCCTGAAGAGTTTAGTTTGCTTATTAGAACATCAAAAGACTTTTTTATTAATACTGAGTATTTTTTTTGTACCGTTTCCCTGTGCTCAGGCAAAAGACTATTCTCAAAAGAAATCTCTTGTTGAGTCTTCTCTGGCTTTGGTTCCTCACTTTTAGAAACTGATTTAATTTTTGTTGTGGTTGTCTGTTGCTTTTTCATTTTTTGTTTGATAGCATTTTCATCAAAGGAAAATATTTTGTAACCAGAACTTCTAATTTCACTCACGGGAATTTGAAGAAAATCGCTTTTCTCTACCACTTTCTTTTTGATGTAATTGTCAATAGCTTGAATGCTTAAAAAACCATCCTCATCATAAAGAGTTTGTTTTTTAATAGCTTCAATTAGGTAGTAAGTGAAGTAACTGTTTTTTATATCGCTACCTTGGACAGCTTTATTTTTGCTTTCAGTAGCGAACATTAAGCATAACTCTGACGAATGATAATTTAGCCGTCTGATTTCTTTTTCAGGGTTATTAGTTCCTTTAAAAAAAACATTTGACCCTGAATAACAAGCATCTATTAAAAGATATTGGTTTTGGGGCGTGAGTTTAACAAAGTATCGAAGTAGAACATCCTCAACAGGAAGTTCTGTATCATCCTCAAAGAGAATCTTAGATTTGCCCTCGTCTTTATCATACTCCCCATGACCAGAGAAGTAAAAGAAAAGCAAGTCTTGCTTTGGCTTAAATGTCTGCTCAATGAGTGAATATGCATCGTCAATTTGTTGTTTGACGGATTTTCTGCTATCGGTTATTTTGTGAATATTCTCTTTGCTAAAACGACAATGAGAAATTAAAGTCCTTTCAAGGTCTGTAACATCTTTAACACAATAAGGGAGTTCATTACCTGGATAATTGTCCATGCCTATTAATATGGCGTATCTAATTTCGTTCATAATTATCTAATTTATTTAATCAATTTCAAACTCGGACTGTCTTAAAGCCATACCGCTATCGATCGGGGTTTTACAGCGGGTGGAACTTGAACATTCCCGTCGTTTTAACCCGCCCATAAAGTTAATTAATTTCCCATACTTTTCAAGTTTTTCCGTTTCTCGCTTGAGGCAAAGCCTCATTTATATATCGTTTTTATTCATACTTATTTTCAATTATTTCCTTTATTATACCACAGAATCTTTCAAATCTAACTGTTGTCTCACTTCGTCCTTTATTAAGCTTATAATTTCCTTTAAAGAAAGATTTTCTAATACTCTCGGACAGTTCAATTTGAACCCCCTGTTTACCTATGCATTTATTTGTCACATTATTGGGATTCGTTGCTGCTAAAAAAGATGTTGGATGCTCCTTTCTAGTTGCTACAGTATAACCTGATTTCTTTAATTTTTCCTCAAGTGAATTTATCAAAGGTCTGTCCAAGCCGCCTAAAAAAATGTCCGATTTATATTTTCGTTTCATATAATCTGTCATTCCGTGAAACGAAATTGCAGATTGATGTTTGGATAATATTTTTCCAAGTTTTGGTTCATCAAATAGGGTTGAAGTAATATGAAGTTCTTTGCAATTGGTTCCAATTCCAGTGAAAGAATAGTAAGAGTATGAGTTTTTATTGAACCATTTACATATTTCTGTAGTTCCCGGCTCGATACCTCCACCATGAGGTGTAAATATCAAGAACGAAGTATTCCTTACATCGTGATCAACCTTATATGATTTAGGGCACCTTTCTTTTAATTCCAAAAAGTTATTGTATTTGTCTTTCATGTTAATTTGTCTATTATTTTAAAATGGCCTATTACGGACCGGCGATTGCTGTTCGGTGGCGATTTTATTCCTGAACTTTCTACAAAGAACTAATGTTTCAGTATTTACGTCGCTGTCAAACGGTGAACTGTCACGCCACTGACAGCAAATGCCTGTTATAGCCTGTTCAATCATTAGCTTTCTTGTCTAAGTACTGTTTACTTATCATTTTAATTTTTAAATGTATCATATGTCGGGCATTTTCAATTTTTTTCACGCTCGTTTACAGTCAAACACTTTCTGTCATTGAAGAAAAATATGCACTTGTGTCTTGAAAATATTAGTAATATTTTATTTCACGCTCTATAATAATTTGAGGGATAAAGTTTTTATATTTAGTTTTCTTTATCCAGTTTCCTGTTTGATCATAATCATATTTGAAAGTCGTTGTATTATCTAAACTACCATTTATTCCGTATTCAATCACCTCAATTTCATTTCCATTGTCATCGTATTTTCCACTTTCCTTCTCACTAATTGCACCGTCAGCGTTATATTCTATATGCACATAATCAATCATATTCCCTTTATCACCATACTTACAGTTTAGTTTTTCTTTCAAATTGCCTTTGGAGTTATAATTGATATCTTCAATCTTATTTCCTTTTTTGTCATAAATAATTTTTTCTTTCAAATTCCCTTCTGAGTTATATGAGTTTTGCTCGGTTAGAATTCCATTATCATCATATTTAAAATTTGTTTTTTCAAAAAAGCTGCCTGTATAATAAAGATTTTGTTCAATTAGGTTCCCTTTTTTATCAAACTTATATGTATATACGCTACTATTATTCAAAGTACCTTCTGATTCGTAAAAGTATTTACCCCATTCAATTTTATTACCAATGTAATCATAATTATAGGTTTCTTTAATTTCCAAAGTACCTCTTGAATTATATTGTTTTTTTTCAAGCAATTTTTCCTTACTATCATACTTGTAAATATTTTTATTAACCAAAAGGCCATTTGAAAAATAATAATTATCTTCAATTATATTTCCATTGCTGTTATATTTGTAAATATTTTTATCAAACAAAATTGGTTTGTAATAGCTTTTTTCAATCACATTTCCATTGTAATCATATTTGTAAACATATTTATAGCACAAAATATCATTCGATGCATAATTGCTGGCTTCAATAATGTTTCCTTTGTAATTAAAAGATTTAACTTCTTTAGTACCTTTTTGGCCTTTTTGTATTACCCCGAATTTATCTACTGCATCAAAATATGTCTCTGTTAAAGATTTAACTTTTCCCTTTAATTTTAAATGTATTAGGTCATTTTTAGTTTTAATATTATTGTTTTGCCCCACTATACATGTGCACGAGAATAAGATAAAACTTGCTAAGATTAGTCTAATTAATATTTTTACTTTTTTCATATTTAAAGATTATACTAAGTTAAATTATTACGGTATATTATTTATTGCAAATTCTGTGATGTCTGTAGAACGCAGTCAGGTCAATTGTTGGTATTATTGTGTCAAGATTCAAGTCTGTGTCATATTTTAATTTTATTTCTGTCATTTATACTTTTAAAGCATTGGCAATAACGAGTGAGTGCTACTTTTCAATGCAGCGTTCATCGTCTCCTTGTACTTACTCCATAATTCTTCATAGACAGTTTCAAGAAACTCACTTGTCACCTGATAGCTTTCTAAATGGCTTGGATGCAAAAGTGTTTTTAATGCAAGCCTAATTCGCTCTCTCCTTTCAAGTGGTGGTGGATGACTTTGAGAACCTTCTGAACGCTCTTCTTTTCCGTTGTCAAAAAAACTAATTACTCTGTCAACCAAATCAAGAAAAGTGAAAAATAATTCTGCACCACAATAGCAGAATGGAGCCATGCTCTCTTGGTTCATAGTATTTATTAAGAGAGTAACGCCCATTAAGTCTGCCTCGTATTCCATTGTCCAACTGGGTGAAATTTTTTCAACTTCTTTCTGTTTAATGATACACTTAAAAGTGCTTGAGTTAGCCAAATGTCCTAACACAATATGTCCGTATTCGTGACCTACGACAAAAAGCTCCAATGAATTCAATAATTCCCATTGCAATCTACCGTAGGGTTCTTGCAAATAGTATTGTTTCATTTTCGTTGCTTGTTCTTTTCTAATTCCGTTTTCAACTAAGTCAGCAAATCTTTGTTGTAATATTTTATTTGTCAGAATGTGATTTTTAATTCTGTCTGTTTTGAAACTGAATGAAACACTTTCGTCAGAGATTTTAAAATCGGGAAGACATTGAGCGACAATCTTTGCTAATTGATTTGCCAAGATGAAAAGCTCTCCTTCAAAAACAATTAAATGTTCATCTGTCGTTGGAACTTTTGCTGCGAAGGCGTTGTATTCTTTTGAATAAGCTGTTCCAATAATTGGTTGAGATGTAATTGTAAGAGAAAGATGTTTAGCTGTGGTTTCAATTGTTTGAAACAACTTGGTTAAAATGGAGTAGCCATCAATGTCTTGATATTTTGTCGGCATTGTGGATTGGAACTCTACTTGAAATTGTTGTCGCATTTGCTCCTTGTCATGCTCAGACATTGATGGTTGTGAAGCAAAGTAATCTTCAATGTTAAACGCTTTCTTTTTTAGTGCTTGAAATTTTTGAAATTGAGCATCAAAGTCGTCTCCAAACCGAATTTGAAGGCAGTCCTTTTGGATTTCCTCTAAACATTTTAATGCAAACTGTCGGTTATCTCTTGTCATTTTACTTTTATTAATTCAGTAATTTTCTTGCAGTCATTGTCAAGTTAAGATGTCGTACAAGCATGACGAATAACGATTACGGCTGGTATTCCGGCGGCGAATTAATAAGCCGTTTCCTGTCCCACCGCACTAAAGTTAATTAAAAGAACGTATTTGTCCAAAATCTCGCCACGCCGCTGAATACCAGCCGAAGTTACCAACCGTGCAAAGTAAATTTTCATTGTCAGGGAAAGGCTGTGTTGTAGAATAAATATATTTAAATTGCAAATGCAAGCGAATGACTCAATCGCTATACGTTTTTTCTATAACTCGAGCCATTCGCCAAAAAATAATTTTTCTGTTATTATTAAACTTAACTTCTGTCTCTACTCGGGTTTTTTCATTTTTTTGCTTTGACACCCTAAAACATGTACCATATTCAATAAATGTCACAAAGTATCCATAATCCGTTTTTTGTTCATTATAAGTACTATTTTCAATCCCGCATGAAACATCCTGCCATTCTTTATTGTAAGATCCATTAATATACTGATTAATAGCATCAGGTGTTGTATTCTTCATCGTGATATATCTTTCAATATTGGAATCAAAATATTCATTTGCATCAAATGTTTTATTATTTAGTCCTCTATAATAGCTTTCAATAACTTGGCGAATAGTGTTAACCTCCTTATTATTCTGTGTATTTCCATTTAATGTAGTAGTAATATTCGACTTTTGATTATTATCAGTCTCTACACGGGGATTCTTCAATTTGTTCCATTCATCTATTAAATCAATTTCCAGAATATCTTTATCAAAAGTATAACCAATTGGATCCTCGGCTTTTAAATGAATTTGAAAAATCACATATTCCGGACTATATTGAAGATAAATGTCATCAAGTCCTTCTGTTGTCAAATTGAATGACATTTTAGTGCCTGGGTTCCATGGACTTTGCTTTGAAATAAAATTTTTGAAACCATTACTCCATTCGCTGCTTTTTGCTTCTATTGTTTTATCCTCAAATATTAATTTCAGCGAACTGGATAATTCTGCTTCACTAATTGTTTTATCAGTTTTATTTTTTATTTCAGCGTTTAAAACGTAATATATTTTATTGTTTGAATAATCACTCTTTTTTATAAGTGAATTTTCAGTGGCGTTCACAATTGAATAACTATCAGAGTGATCTACTGATGTCAAATTATATTTTCTGCTTAAATATTCTGATCCATTTATATATTTTACTGTTTTTTGCTCAATGTCAGTTTCCCATCTTCTTCCCCAGCCATCATGATCTAAAAATTCAACTAAATAAATACTATCTGTTTGCCATTTTG
>Ga0116170_10006719_pt1 | contig 10025 bp, 5 predicted proteins | sample AD_JPNHW1_MetaG_FD_89797 | JGI IMG/M metagenome (GOLD analysis project Ga0116170, IMG submission 89797) | Active sludge microbial communities of municipal wastewater-treating anaerobic digesters from Japan - AD_JPNHW1_MetaG | ecosystem: Engineered > Bioreactor > Anaerobic > Digestate | place...
AACCAACTCTCGACGATTTTCTTCATTTAAAGCCGGGATAGTTAGTCTTATTTTATCACCTTCGTTAACAACCCCCATGCCAAGATCAGCCGCCATTAAACCTTTTTCAATATCTTTTAAAATTGATTTATCCCAAGGGGCAATCACCATACAGCGCGGTTCCGGCACACTAATATTAGCTAGAGCGCTAATTGGTGAATAACTACCATAAACAGCAATTGAAACATTATCCAAAAGGCCAGGGTGAGCTCGGCCAGTCCTGAGACTAGTTATGTCTTTGATAAAAAAATCAATCGCTTTCTGAAAATCACCTTCTTGATTACTGATAAACTGATTCATAAACTGTTTTATTTTTATTTAAATTATTATCTAACTAATCCATCGGTCTCGACAATCTTGTCATCATCCAATTGGCTAGTCTTGGCCTTGCCAGAAACTTCCAAAGAGCTACCAGTTGCATTATCAATTGCTTTAGCTGTCGAACCTGGAATTAAAATTATTATTCTTTCTTTTTGATCAGCTCGTGGTGTAACACCAATACTAAACTCACCAGTCAAATCATCAACATTGGCTGAAAGTTTATCCAATTTCCAAACTATCTGACGACTATCTTGATTATAACTAATCTCTCCCTCAGAAGTATAATTCTTGCCATTCCAAACTACATATTCTGGTAAATCAACTGTGACTGAAACATCTCTTAAATCATGTTTGGTATTACTCAAATGCCAAAAAACTTTAAAATTAGTTGTCTCACCAACTACCAAAGGTAGTGGTCCAGAGCCAACAGCAATGTTGTCTTCATTAAAATATAGAACTTCTTCTCTAAAACCAAGGTTGCTATTTAATTGACTGTTGATCGTATTACTCTTTTGGTCCTCTCCAATTGAGGCTTCAGTGTCGCTCCCATTAGCGTAATAGACATAACTAACAATTTCACCTGAATCATTGCTATCTCCTTGATCCCAATTTTTTAATTTAATTGAAAAATTAATTGAACCACTAGACCCAGGTTTAACCAAAGCTAGACCTGGCAATTCTTTTTTGGTCCAATAAATTGTTTGACCGTCAATTTGGCCACTTTCCTGATCTTTAACCGTTGACCAATCTAGCCAAGCACCTTGGAGGCTAGCAACGATTTTAACATCACTCAAATTTGTTTCACCCTGGTTAGAATATTCAATCCGATAATTAAGTGTCTGGCCAGCCGAAACACCACCGCCAGAATTATTATCGTTGACTTTGAGTAGTAAATTAAATTTACTATTAACTATTTTAAAATCAAAATCGCGGCTATCAACTAAATATTTACTATCACCAATAGCAGTTTCAATTCTTAAAGATAAATTTTTGTCTCCAGCGGCATCTTGGTCAGGAATCACAATCAGCTTAAAATCATTTGACTCTAAAGCTGGCTGAGCTAGCGACCAGATATTATCAGCTGTTGGTTCAATAACCTTATTGTCTTTGTCTACTAATTTAACTTCCGCCCAATCTAATTGGTTTAATAATAAAGTTAAATTATCAATCTGATTATTTTCTTTGGCCTTGTAGCTAATTGCTATCTCATTTTTCCGACCTAAAGACAGAGTGTCCGGAGCTGAAAGTCCAACCGTTATACTAGAATCACCCAAAACTATATTATATTCTTTGTTAGTCTTAAAGGTGCTACTTAAATTGGTTGGACGAAAATTAGCCGTAAATTCAGCTTGATTATTTTCACCAATTTTATTAACCAGCTTGCCGGTAACAGTAATTGTTCCGCTGGCCTGCGGTGCTAAATCACCAATTTGCCAATAATCATTATTTTGAGCTGCCATTGGCTCGGCTGAAGTAAAAATAAACGCCTCGGGCCAATCAGCCTTAATTTCAACGCCAGACATCGCTACTGAACCAGTATTTTTATAATTTATTTTATAAGTAAATTCTTGGCCAGCTGAAATATCTTTATCTGTTTCAACATTAATAGTAAACAGGTCATTCTTGGCTCGATAACCAGTATAGTAATTATAGCCAAACCAACCTAGCGACAAAACTACTAAAACATAAATACCAATGGCCACCAATTTGAACCACCATTTGCGGCGCTTGATAGAAAATTTACTAACATCAACTGCTTCACCTCTTTCATCTTGATATATTTCGAGCAAACTTTTATCAACTTCTTGTTCGCTAACATCCTCGGCCTGGCCTTCAGTCATTAATTGTTCCAAGTAATCGATATTACCTTTTTTACTTTTAGGTCTCATATTTATTATTTATCAATTTGAAATAATAACCCAGCTGCCTGACGGTTGCTAACTTTATTAATTAGCCAATTATTTTCTACTGTTTCTGGTGATGACCATAAAAGCTGCCAAGCTTCTGGCCAAGTCCAGCTAATTTTCCAAGTGTTGGCTTTCTGACCTGATTGATTTTCTAATAGCATTTGATAGCGACCAAATTTATTCAAACCTAAAAGTGCTCTAACTTTAGTCAGCCAATTTGCTTGCTGTTCATCCAACAAATTAAATGGCAGTCTATATCTAAAATGCAATTTAGCAGTTTGGCCAGGATCAATCATTGACCAATTGGCAAAAACGGTTCGACCAAGTTCATCATAAACTAGAGTTCCACTGTCTTGATCACGTCTAGCCATACCTTCGCCATATTTGATAGCTGGCAAATCTTCAGCTATCTGGTCAGTTGCTTTAAAATATTTCTGATCGGGAGTATTAAAACCATCCGCCTCGATTAACTGGCTACCCTCTGGAACATAAAGTCTAAGCCAATCAACATTACGAACACCGTATAATCCTTCGCTCTTTTCTCCAGTATGTTCGCGAATAACCGTTACATCATTAATGACACTACCATCGCTTTGAAATTCAACTTTCTGCTCAATTGTCTGTCTAATTCGCAGATCAGTTTTGCCTCCAGCAATATTGGTATTAACTACTTGTAAATAGTCCTGACCTTTTTCTAACTCCGGCAACCGGCCAGACCAACCAAGCTTTTCCCAGCTTTTTTGAATATCTTGGTCATTAAAAAAGCACAGTATGTGGCGACTAGCAATTTGCTCAGAAACGGTTTTAAGCAAAAGATTGATATTTTGTTGGTCTTTTAAAGATTCAGGTAACTTTTCCATAATCTTCATAGCCAAATCACCAATAACCTTTTTAGGTTGTTTCTCACCACTAACTTTATTTTCAACATGATCCTGGACGGTTGTGCGAAAATTTTCAGAACTAACAACTAACCCATGATCGGCTGTTAAATCAATTGGACCGGTCACCTTTAACAAATCTTCTAGTAAATCTGGAGTAATAGCAATAACGCCATCAACTGTTGGACCATTGCTTTCCGCTAAAAACCAAGCCAGTTGTTTGGCTGACATCGGCCAATCAGGCCACCAGTTAGCATCCCAAAACTTCCAATAATTATCAACTAATTGCAAAGGAGCTGGTGGATTAACAAACCGCCTTAACCCTCCCTCGGTATCATAACTACCACCCTCAGGTATTTCTAAATTTTTAATTTTACCCTGACTAATATCCATCAAAGCATAACTACCAACAAATCCGCCACTAGCTCTGGCTTCGGCATTATTTTGAAAAACCAATAAATAGCGCTTATCAATTTTCTCGCCAAGTATTTCTAAACTAGCTTTTGACCAATAAGTGGTTTGCTCCAAAGTTTTTTCTAAAACCTCGAGCTTGGTTTGCCAGCTGGCTAGTTGCTGCCGGTAGCCTTGAGGCAAGGTTGTTGGATTAATTTTTTCAATAACTTCACTCAACTCTCGGCTATCATTAAACGCCTGATTGCTATCTTGATTGAGTAATTTAATTGTTGCGAGTAAATCCTCGTTAGCTAAACCCTTGTTTAAATTATCAGCCATAACAGTTAGGTCGTTGCCTAACTTTCCTGAAAGGTCACCGGCTTGAGCAACTAATGGTGCGCTAGCCGCTAAACGAGTTTGACTAGTTGGAACGACTAAAGCCAGTTGCCATAACCAGGATTGAACATTATGAAGATCCTCACGAGCTTGATTGAAATTGGCTGAAGCTTCACCAAATTTTTCGCTAGCTGACAAAAAATCACGATTAGCCAACAACTGTCCAGCTGATTTTAAGTCTGATAAACCACTGCTAGAAGCATTCACAACCCTAGCTTTCATGCTTTGCAAATCCTGAAGATAGCCAATTAATTTAAATGGTAAAACAATTGCTAAAAATATACCCATTAAAACTAAAATTGGTTTTAGAGTTTTTGGTTTAACTAATTTAATTTTTAAATGTTTGCGTGGAGATTTGTTTTTGAGTTTAACGACAGTCTTTTTAATTTCAGTTTTCTTGACTTCAGTCTTTTTAGTTTCGGTCTTTTTAATTTCAGCCTTTTTGACTACTTCTTTTTTCTCTTTTTTAATTTTAAAAAGCCTAACTTTTCTGGCTGGTTTTTCTTTTACTTCCTCAATCTGTTGACGCAAATCTAACAAAAAATTAGATTGGCTTGGCTCTTCTTGGCTGTAAATTATGTTATTGTCTTCTTCCTGTCTCATTGTATCTGGTTATAAATTTTTTAATGCTTTTAAATAAACCTCTCTAGTTTTATTAACACACTCCTCCCAGCTATATTTTTTTATTTGCAAGTAGCCATTTTCGATAAGTCTCTGGCGTTCCTGATTGTCACTTACGATTTTATCTAATTGTTCTAAAAATGATGCTGGTTGATTATCCTTAAAATATAGAGCTGCCTCCCCTAAAACTTCTGGCAAACAGGAACTATCGCTAGAAAGTACCGGGCAACCATAACTCATAGCCTCTAGCGGCGGTAGGCCAAAACCTTCATAACGCGACGGAAAAACATATAAACTGGCCAACCGATAAAAAGCTGGCAATTGGCTATCTGACACAAAACCAGTCAATCTAACTGGCGAATTTGTTGGCCAATATTTTCTCATCTGCTCCGCTAGCCTTTCATAGACAAAACTCTTTCCACCAACTAAAACAAGCTGATACTCAGGATTTTTCTGCCACCAATTATAAAAATTATCAACCAACCATTCTAAATTCTTATGAGGGTAGGCATTGCCTACATACAACAGATATTTATCTCCTACATTATAGCGCAAAATTGTTTCTCTGTCAGCCTGCTGATCAGCCCCTACTGACTTCACCGAAAGGTCAGTAAAACCGTTGTAAGCCATAACTATTTTGTCCGGTTGAACCCCAAACTGATCAATCAAATCTTTTTTGGTAAATTGAGAAATCGTTAGAATTGTTTTAGCCCGTCTAATAGCTGACTTAATCACCAATCGGTAGGCCAAATTTTTAAACCAATAAACAGCCGCCGGTAAAGTACTAGCTCGGCGGCTAGGAAATTTAGTCAGTATCAAATCATGAATAGTCACTACTAGTGGGCAGGAGCAAAAAACTGGGGCATTAAAATGGGGCACATGCAGTAAATCTAGTCGGTATTGTTTAATTAACTTCGGCCAAGCTAGTTGTTCCGCTAAAGTATACCAACGCTCTGGCATTATTACTTTCTGGACACTCTGCTGATTAATCAAACAATCAACAGAGCTTTGCGGACTTAAAAACAAGACATAATCATTTTCTAAATCTTCAACTACCAAACGGTCAACTACTTCTTGAATATATCGCCCCAGACCAGCCCCAGTCGGGCCATAAAGCCTAGCATCAATACCAATAATTTTTCTATCTTCGTTTTTTCCCAACATGGTTTTCGATTATTTTTTCTAAACGATAAAGAGTGAAATCACCTTGTGATGAGACTTCTTTTAACTTAAAACCAAATGGCGGCAATCGCCTTTCATTTAAGTATTTAAAATCTTTATCGGTAAATTTAAAATTAAAATAATACACTGGCCGTTTTTCCAAAATCTGAGCATAATAACGATTCATATTGTCATCATCAAATAGCCCAACAATAACTTGGCGCTCTGGGAAAAACAACTTATCTTGATATTTAGTAATAATCACGCTATTAGCTTCTGTTTCTCTTAAAACGCTAGCTAGCAATTGATAATCCTTGATTTGTCGTTGACCAGTATAAATAAGCCCTTCTTCTGAACCAATAGCTACAAAGCGTAAATTGTAAAAGCCAATAATTGTCACTATAACAATAACCATTGTTTTGGCTATTTGTCGGCGGAATAAAAATCTAATTATCTTTCTCAAAGCTTCAGCTGCCCAAGGCAGTGCGCCAAAATAAATCGGTAACCAGTAACGGGTATATGAATTCCCAATAGTAAAACGGTTTGGATCAGGATTGTCGTTGAATTTCCAGCTGCCATAGTAAATAACTAGAAAGACAGAGGCCAATACCCAACTAATTAAAAACATCCAGCGATCTTTTGACCATTGGCGTCGATTAAATAGAAATAGGATTACCCCGATGGCAGCCAGAATCATTAACCATGGGAACATTTCAACACAGTAGTGGTAAAAAACCCCTAGCGATCGTCTCGGCCAAAAGCCAAAATAAAATATAGTATCTTTCAGCGTTGTAAACTTTTCAGCAATAACTGAACTAGTAGTTAGATTGTGCCAATTAAATAAAGACAGACTAGTTTGGCTAATAGTATTAACTGAATTACTCATGGCCGGATAACCACCACCATACCAACTGCCATGAAGACGAATATTCCAAGAAGCCATTGGCACTAAAGCTAAACCAAACCAAGCACCCCACCATAGCCAACGATACCAGCCAACTTCCTTGAAATATACAATTATCAACAATACAAACAGCGGCCCGAGCCATAATAATTCCGAAGTCCTAGTGGCAATCGCCCAACCAAAGGCTAGACCAGAAATAGCCAAAGAACACAGCGCCAAGCAGCTACAAAGCTTGTTTTCTTTAGCGTCTCGCCACCATTCTATCGCTCGATAGCCAAAATAAGCACCAATTACCAGCATGCTTAAAAATAGCACATTGTGAAACATGCTTTTGGCACTGTAATAAACAAAAACCGGGAAAGTCGCGGCTAATGTTGTGGCAACAACTCCAGTTGATTGATTAAAAACTCTCTTGGTTAGACCAAAGAAAAACCACAGACACAGCACGCCAATAACTGGAGTAATAAAAGGGAGAATATCAACCACTAGCAAGCGGGCTAGTGTGCCATAAAGTATCGGTAAACCCAAAAAACTAACCGGTAAAAGCGAACTACCATTATTTTTAAAACTCCGTGGTCGAACTATTTCAGCAGCTGGAGAATCAATCTCATTATCTGAAATAAACTGGCCAGTCTTGGCATAAAGCTTACTAAAATAAAAATTAGCTGCTTCATCTGGAGCTGACCATTTGACAAAACTAGGCTGCTGGATACAATATTGATAAGCACTAGTAGCAGTAAAAAATAAACTACCAATAACTATCAAATAAACGCCAGTTAGAATTATTTTGTTGCTGAACTTAAATAAACGAGACATGAAATTGTTATCAAAAATAAATTTTTCGGCCGATCTACTGCTAATTACTACCCTGGTTAGCTTTCTAGGGACAGTTTTTTACTGGTTCTTTGACTTAGGCTTAACTGGCCGGATAGCCACCATCCTCGGGACACTCACTATCTATTTCATTATATACCGAAATAGGCCGTCAAGCCAAGCTAATCCAATAGAAAAATCATCATTTAGCTGGAACAATTTTTTACTTCTAGTTTTATTGGTTTTCAGCGGTCTGTATTTATATTTTCACCAAAGTTCTCTACCACTACAAACCCCTTGGTCAGAAGTTGGCGGATTGTTTTGGCTAGCTTATGGCTTAATCGGCTTAGTTGGTTTAATAACTATTCGTTCCAATAAAAAACTTGGCTTGTTAAATATACGGCTCTGGTGGTTAATTACTTTTGGTATAGTTAGTTTTATTTATTTCTCTAGTTTTGGTTTTGATCCGTTCATTCATCAAGCAGCTGAAAAAACCATTGCCGCTCAAGGCGAAATACTACCCAAAACCCCTTATTATATCGGTCAATATTCATTAGTGGTTATAATCAATTGGCTTTCTCATATAGAAATTAGTTTAATTGAGCGCTGGTTATTACCAATTCTGACCGCCTTTTTACTACCAGCCCTACTACTGTCTTGGTCAAAAAAATTAGATTTAACAGATAAAACAGCCAAACTCCTGATTTGGCTTCTACCACTTATTGGTTGGCCAATTTTTATTGTAACCAACCCACAAAATCTTGCTTATTTCTTTTTGTTAACCTCTCTTTTAGCAATTATCGGCCAAGCCGATAAAAAATTGGTCTGGTCATCAGCCCTAGCTAGTCTAGCCTGCCAGCCACTAGCTGGACTGCCCGCCATTAGTTTAGCTTTATTTAGTGGCTCGGGTTCAAGCAAAAACAAATTGGTTAAACAGATACTAGCCTATGGTTTAACCGGCTTAATTTTACCGCTTTCTTTTTGGTATGCTGATTGGCAACAATCTGGCTCTTGGCAATTGGTCTTTCCACCGCTAAAAGAAACACTAGCCTATTTGGGTAATTTTTTGAGTTGGAAAAATCTTTGGCCAAACCAAGAAAACCTCTCCTTAAACCTCATCTACTCTTGGCAATCTTGGCAAAAAATAATTACCCTACTCTTAATTATTGTTGGTTACAAAATTGCCAAGAAAAATCAGCCTTTAGTTTTTAAGCTTTGTCTTAAATCTAGTCTGTCTGTTATTTTGGCTGCCGTATTAACTAGCTTGGTTCCTTTTAGTTTTCTGATTGACTACGAACGCTACAATTATTTACTGCGCTTTCTCTTTATTTTACTAATTATTAATTTACCGTTAATTTTACTTACTCTAAAAAAATTAGCTGATAGCTGGCTAGGCTCTACTAATCAAAAAATTATCTGGCCAACCAGCTTGGCCCTAACTAGTATTTTAATATTTAGTCTTTACCTTAATTATCCTCGTCTAGATAACTATTCCAACGCCAAAGGCCTCTCAGTTGGCGCCGCTGATCTAGCTGCTGTTGAATGGATTGAAAATAATGCCAAAGAAGATTATTCAGTTTTAGCCAACCAACAAGTTAGTGCCACTGCTCTTGGAAGATACGGTTTTTATAAAGGCAGTCATCAACGCTACCTCAAAGACTCACTGTTTTATTATCCAATACCCACATCAGGTATTATGTATGGTTACTATTTGGACATGGTTGATAATTATCCGAGTCGCGATACAATAAAAAAAGCCGCCGACAAGGCGGGAGTCAGTGAAGCTTATTTTGTCTTAAATAGATATTGGTATGGTTTTGAAAAATTAGCCAGGGAAGCTAAAAATGAAGCTGACCAAACCATTGAATTAAACAACCGCCAAATAATTATCTTTGGTTATTATTTCAATTAAGATTATTTAGAATTTTATTTAAATATCCTTCAGTGCTCTCACTAACATCATTATCCTTAACTAAACAATCATTTTTTAATTGTTGGTGAGTCTTTTGCCAAGCTTCAAACAGACTCATTAAATTACCAGCTGTAAATGTTTGGTAACCAAGTCGTCTCGCCAATTCTCCACTACCACCATGACTCGTGGCTATTGCTGGACAACTATTAATCGCCGCCTCTGTTAAAATAGTCGGCCAATTTTCATAACAAAAAGAAGTCACTAGCAGTACATCGGCTTTTTTTAAATAACTACTAACTTCAGCTGAATCAACCCGGCCAATAATTTTTATATTTTCATCCTTAGCGGCCAGTGAGTCTATTTTATTTTTATCTTGACCATCACCAACGATAGTTAATCTGGCTGTTGGCAAACCATTACTTATCAACAGTTGATTAAATTTCTGCCAATTTTTTGCTAGCCAAACAATTCCCTTAGCCTTGTTTAATTGACCGACAAAAAGAGCTTCGTAAAGATTTTCTGGCTGACGATAAGCTTTCGGCAATTGATTTGGTAAAGGGTTAGACAACCTAAGCCACAAATTATTAACTAGCCATTTTCTTTGATGGTGACAAGAAATTAACCAATCCGATGGACTAATTATTTCCTTAGCATAACCAAACCAACCAGCTGTTAAAATT
>Ga0116170_10006723_pt1 | contig 10022 bp, 4 predicted proteins | sample AD_JPNHW1_MetaG_FD_89797 | JGI IMG/M metagenome (GOLD analysis project Ga0116170, IMG submission 89797) | Active sludge microbial communities of municipal wastewater-treating anaerobic digesters from Japan - AD_JPNHW1_MetaG | ecosystem: Engineered > Bioreactor > Anaerobic > Digestate | place...
CAGCGCTCCCTGCCGCCGCGCTTCCACGCGAACCTGGCGGACGCGCTCGCCTCCAGCAACGTACAGAAGGCCGACGAAGCCATGCGCAGCCACGTCAATTTTGGGTTTCCGAGCGTGGTGCAGGGGCTGAAGCCCGCCGGCGCGCGGCGCTGGCGGTTGACAGCAAAGTGAACGGGGCTGGAGGTTGACCTCCGACCATCCTTCCCGGGCCCAGTGCCTCGTTTCAGCGTGAAGCGGTTTCTGGCAATCTAGCCCAAAATGAGAGGCCCCCCGGCTCTGCCGGGGAGGCAGTAGCAGTTTGACATTTCAGGGAGTCCATCGCAGAAACTCCGATACGTGAGCCGCCAAGCACACGAAAGGAGATTTTCCGTGATGGACGAGTACGAAAGTTTAAGCCATTCGGCATGGGAGTGCAAATACCATGTGGTGTTCATCCCGAAGTGTCGGCGCAGGACGTTGTATGCGGAGTTGAGGAAGCACCTTGGCGAAGTGTTCCGCAGACTGGTCGAACAGAAGGAGAGCCGAATCGAAGAGGGGCGCCTGATGAAGGATCACGTGCACATGATGATCTCGATTCCGCCAAAGTACGCAGTGTCGCAGGTGATTGGGTTCAGCAAGGGCAAGAGCGCGATCCATCTGGCGCGGGTGTACGGAGAGCGGAAGCGAAACTTCGTCGGGCAGAGCTTCTGGGCACGTGGTTATTTTGTGTCCACAGTTGGGCGCGATGAGGCGACGATTCGCGCCTACATCCAGAACCAGCAGCGAGAGGACGAGCGATTGGACCAGTTGAAGCTCGGATACTGATTAGCCACCGTCGAGGTGGCCCACATTAACCGGGGCCGCGTCAGCGACCCCGCATAGCCGCTTTGAGCGGCTCACAACCTAATGCCCCCGGCTCTGCCGGGGGATATTTACTCGTCAAATACTAAGCCGGTACCGGTCCGCCCAGGCCCGGTGCCTATCGATTGATGTGTCCACTTGATCTTATCGCTTGAAAGAAAAGCAATCTTATGATAGCGTCTCACGCAGGTATCATAACGGTGGGTCTCCGCTGCTGAGAGCCGAACTCACCCTTGGAACCAGGTGGGATCAATGACTCACGGAAGGAACACATGAAATCTTTTCGAATGATAGCTTCTCTTACGTGCATAGCGCTGGCACTCCTGCCAGCCGCCAATGCGCAAATGATGTCCGGCCAGATAACAGGCCGGTTGGCCGATCCCGCCGGAGCGGTGATCGTCGGCGCCAAAGTCCAGATCACAAACGACCTGACGAAACAGGTGCGTGAGTTCACCACGGACTCGAACGGGAACTTCACGTTCACCAACGTGCCTCCGGCCACTTACACTCTCAAGGTCGCCCAGACCGGCTTCAAGACCTACGAACAGAAAGCCATCACCGTTGGCGCGGTGGAAAGGGTCGCTCTGCCCGAAATCGTCTTGCAGGTCGGCGACGTCAGCACTTCGGTTGAGGTCACGGCGTCGGCTGTCCGCGTCAACACGGACAGCTCCGACCGCGGCACGGCCATCACCACGACGCAGATCACGGATACAGTCACCAAGGGCCGCAACTTCATGATGCTGATGGCCACGCTCCCCGGTGTCCAGGATCTCAACCAGACTAGTGACCGCGGGTGGGGCACCAGCAGCCCGACGCTGATGGGCGGCCAGTCAGGCCAGAAACTGCTGGTCCTCGACGGCGCGGCATCGCAAGATTCCGGCAACCGCGACTTTGGCTACATCGCGCCCAGTGTGGACGCGATCTCCGAAGTCAAGGTGCTGGTGGCTAACTTCAACGCCGAATACGGCGCGCGCTCCGGCGGTCAGATGAACATCATGATCAAGGGCGGCACCAACCAGTGGCATGGCAGCGCCTACTACTTCCTTCGCAACGAGGCGTTGAACGGCAACGAGTGGTTCAACAACAAGACGAAGGTCAGCCGGCCTACCTACAAGTACCACAACATGGGCCTCACCTTCGGCGGGCCGTTCATCATCCCCGGCACGAGTTTCAACAAGGACCGCAACAAACTGTTCTGGTTCTTCTCTTACGACTACCTCAAGACGAAGGGCCAGTTGGGCCCGTACCGTTTCACCATGCCGACCGCGCTGGAACGGGCGGGCGACTTCTCCGCCACCACCACCACCGCCGGCGTGCAGGTTCCCATCACGGACCCGCAGACAGGCGCTCCGTTCGCGGGCAATAAGATCCCCGCATCCAGACTGGACCGAACCGGACAGGCGATGATGAACCTGTTCCCTCTGCCCAATACCACTGACCCGACCGGACAGCGCCAGTACAACGCCGAGTACGTCAACCCCTACAACCGGCCCCGGCACGACCGCATTCTGCGCGTCGACTACCCCATCAGCTCCAAGGACAACTTCTACGTCCGTCTCTTGCAGGACTACTTCGCCAACTCCGGCTCCGGCGCGATCCTCGGCGCCCTCGGCATAAACTGGCGCCAGTTCGAACACACCTACAGCATCCCGTCGGCGGGCATCGCCTCGTCGTGGATTCACACGTTCAGCCCGAGCGTGATCCTCGAGACGATGTGGGGCATCACGCGCGGCCACCAAATGAACTCCCCCAACGACGAAAATTACAACAACAGCCTCCTGCCTCTGAAGGACGCTCAGGGTAACACTGTTCAACTGCCGCGCCTGTTCGCTAGCGCAAACTATCTGAACCTGCGGCCGCAGATCAACTTCGGGTTGCCGTCGGGCTTCTCGGCGCAGTCGTCAGGCCAGGGCATCACGAACGCTCCTTCTTACGGATTCGACAGCCGCTGGCCTTTCGACGGCACAGACCAGGTGCAGACGGTGAGTTCCGCCCTCACGTGGGTGAAGGGGGCTCACAACATCAAGGCCGGTATTTACCTCGAGAAGATGGCACGCAACGTCAGCGTCTACTCCAGGTGGAACATCGCCGGCTCCTACTACTTCGGTTCGGACCGGGCCAGTGCCGTGGACACCGGCTATCCCTACTCGAACCTGGTCACCGGCGGCTTCTTCGGCTATGGCGAGGACAGCGTGAAGCAGGTCAATCATGCGCGTTACACCCAGTGGGACTGGTATGTCCAGGACAGTTGGAAAGTGATGCCCCGGCTCACTCTGGACCTTGGCATGCGCTTCCAGTTGATGGGCGATCTTCACACGGCCGACCAGCGCATGGGCCTCTTCAACGCTGCCTCGTTTGACAAGAACAAGGCCGGCCAGCCCTTGTACCCGGCCATGGTCGACGGAAAGAAGGCCTCGATCAACCCTGCCACCGGAAAGGTCTATCCCTACGTCATGCAGGGTACGTTCGACCCGGCCAGCTACACCGGCCTGCCCTTCAGTGGTGTCAAGGACTACTACGGCCACTTCTGGAAGACGCCGCCCGTTACCCTGGGACCACGCGTCGGCTTCGCCTACGACGTCACCGGAGACGGCAAGACGGCCGTCCGCGGCGGCTTCGGCATCTTCTATGACCGCGCCGCCACCGTCGATTACATCGGCGCGCTCGGCGTCGGAAGGGGCCCACTGGCAGCGCCGCCCACCTTCCTCGCGCCCATCGTGCTGAACACTACCTTTACTGGCCTTGCGACCGCCCAGGCCGTCCTGTCTCCCCAGGACATTCAGGGCGGGTCCGAGGAGCACCAGGCTCCCACCACCTACAACTGGAGCTTCGGTGTCCAGCGCGACGTTGGCTGGGGCATGATCCTGGACGTCGCCTACGTTGGGAACAAGTTCAAGAAGGGTTTCAACGGCGCCGTCGAGGACCTCAACGCCGTGAAGCCGTTCACCACGTGGACGCCGCAGGGCGGCACCAACCAGCTCTACAGGGATCCGACCAGCAGCAGCGGCCTCTATTCCACCAACCTCATCCGGTCGATGGTGGGCTTCAAGGGCACGGGCATGGTTCCCGTATTCACCAATAATGGTGCGTCAAACTACAATTCGCTTCAGGTCCAGTTGAACCGCCGTGCCGGCAGGAACATCACCTGGAGCGCCAACTACACCTGGTCGAAGACCTTGGTCTACAGCCGCCAGCAATACACCGACGATGCTCTGACCCGGTACGAAACGAGCAACCGTCCGCACGCCTTCAACGCCAATTTCGGATACGAGATCCCCAGCTACAAGCAGGACAACAAGTTCCTGAAGCACCTCACCGACGGGTGGCGCTTCATGGGTACGGCGCAGATCTTCTCCGGCGCAGCGGCGGCCCCAAGTTGTGGCTACCAGAGCAACCCGGTGGGCTATCCGAACGGCACACCCACGGGCACGGTCCTGTTCCGATGCCAGATGACGACCGTCACCCCGGAAGCCGTGTGGCTTGCGTCAGGCGCCAAACCATCCGACGTGGGCTCCACAGCCGATCCGAAGCTGTGGTACCCCGTCGATCCTAACAACTTCCAGTTGCCGAAGAACTTCGCAACCTTCGAGCGCGGCATCATCGGCAACATGCCTCCGGTCCTCTTCTATGGGCCCGGGTTGGAGTTGTTCAACCTGGCCCTCCAGAGGACCATCAGGTTCCACGAATCGCACCGGCTGGAGTTGAAGGCTGAGGCGACCAATGCCTTCAACCACTTCAACCCGGCCAACCCGAACATGACCATCACCCGGAACTACAACACCGGCGCCAACACCAACGCCGCGTTCGGCACCATCACCAGCACGCAGTACGAGAGCCGCCGCATCATCCTTTCGCTGCGGTACGCGTTCTGATCTGGAGCGACTCGTCAATCCCCCGGGGTTGATAGTCTGAATTCAAGGCCGGTTCTCCTCGACAACGAGGGGATCCGGCCTTTCTCATTCGGGGCAGAGCCGATGGCACAGGAGGAGCCTTCTGATCCGGTAGGGTGGCCACGGCCGATGTGCCTTGGCCCAGGGAAACCCTGCGGCCTTGGGGCATACCAAGACGCCGGGATGGCGTAATTTGCCTTCCAGCACGACCGAGCCGCCACGGTTCTCGCGGGGACTGTTGGCAGGGGCGAAGCTGGCAGGACCTCATGGCGACTCGTGGTCGCCAGCGGTGAAGACACAGGCTGGACGTTCGGCCTTGTGTCGGCCGATTGTGGTCTCAGACTCAAAGCTGTGGAAGAACCGCAAGAGCTAGCTGAAACCGCTACTTGCTTGGCTCAAAGCGGCGATCGCTTTGGGAGCGAGACTCAGCAACTTGACGGACGCATGAGCTGATCGTTCAGGCCGAGCGCCCTGCCGGGCTGTCACGATTCAGGGGGTACCGCGCAGCCGGCACAACAAAGCGAAGTGGATGCCAGTCTATATGCGAAATCGGCAGAGCGTCCATAATAATATCTTCGGGTTCTATCTTTCGATTCCTCTTAACATTACTTCATGGCAATTCTGAAACTATTTTCCCCGGCTTCTTGAGAGCGTCATGACATTGTGATAAAGTTCATCCCACAAGATACGATCGGACGGGTCCCGCTTTGAAAGGTTGAACCCGGCCAGGAGTTTCTCTAGAACTGATTAACGTGGGAGGAAATGATGATCCGTACGCGAGTGTTCACTTCCCTCGCATGCATAGTGCTGGCAATGCTGCCAGCAGCCTATGCACAAACGATGACAGGCCAGATTACGGGCCGTCTGGTGGATCCAGGCGGTGCGGTTATTACGTCAGCGAAGGTGCAACTCGAAAACGACCTGACTAAGCAGGTGCGCGAGTTCACGACTGATTCAAACGGCACTTTCACATTCACCAACGTGACGCCGGGCACTTACAATGTCCGCGTCGCGCAGACCGGGTTCAAGGCTTACGAGCAGAAAGGACTCATACTCGGCTCACTTGAAAAAATCGCGTTGCCTGAGATTACCTTACAGATAGGTGACGTGAGCACATCGGTGGAGGTTACGGCAACAGCGGTCCACGTGGCAACGGACAGCTCCGACCGCGCCGCTCGCGTGACGACCACTCAGATTGAGGACACGGTCACGCGAGGCCGCAACTTCATGGCCCTGATGAGCACGCTCCCTGGCGTGCAGGACACCAACCAGACCGACACGCGCGGTTGGGGCACCGGAAGTCCGACGCTGATGGGCGGCCAGTCAGGCCAGAAGATGCTGACCCTGGACGGCGCGGGAGCCCAGGACTCGGGCAACCGCGATTTCGGCTACATTTCGCCCAGTATCGAAGCGATCTCCGAGGTGCAGGTGCTGGTGGCCAACTTCAACGCCGAGTACGGCGCGCGGTCGGGCGGCCAGATGAACGTCCTGACCAAAGGCGGCACGAACGCATTCCACGGCAGCGGATACTTCTTCCTGCGCAATGAGAAACTGAACGCCAACGAGTTCTTCAACAACAAGACAAATGTCGCCCGGGCACGGTATCGCTACCAGAACCTCGGCGGCACCATTGGCGGCCCGTTCATCATCCCGGGCACAAACTTCAACAAGGACCGCAACAAGCTGTTCTGGTTCTTCTCCTATGACTACCTGCACACCAAGAATCAGACGTCACCGAACCGCTACACCATGCCGACCGCACTGGAGCGTGTGGGCGACTTCTCCGCGACCACGACGACCACTGGCGTGATGGTTCCGATCACCGATCCGCTCACCGGCGCTCCGTTCGCAGGCAACAAGATTCCCATAGCCAGACTGGACCGCACCGGCCTGGCGATGATGAACCTGTTCCCACTGCCGAACACGACAGACCCGACGGGCCAGCGCCAATACAACGCGGAGTTCGTCAACCCCTACTCCCAGCCAAGGCACGACAGGATTCTGCGCGTTGACATACCGATCAGCTCCAAGACGACGTCCTACGTCCGCCTGTTGCAGGACTACACCGGCAACGACGGCTACGGACAGATCCTGGGCGCGCTCGGAGACGGCTGGCGCCAGTTCCCGCACGGCTATGACATCCCGTCGGCGGGCGCCGCGGGTACGTTGATTCACACCTTCCGCCCGAATCTGATTAGCGAAACGACCTGGGGCATCAACCGTGGCCACCAGATGAACACACCGACCGACTTGGACATGTACCAGAACAGCCTCCTGCCGCTGACGGATACGGCTGGAACCGTTCCACTGACGCGACTCACCGCGTCGAACTACCTGAACCTGCGGCCGGCCATCAACCTGGGCTTCCCCAGCGCCATCAGCGCGCAGTCCAGCGGCCAGACGATCACGAACGCCCCTGCGTACGGCTTCGACAGCCGCTGGCCCTTCGACGGCACCGACCAATTGCAGACCGTCAGCACAAACCTCACGTGGATCAAGGGCTCGCACAACGTGAAGGCTGGCTTCTATATGGAGCGGATGTCCCGCAACGTCAGCGTTTATTCCACCTACAACATTGCCGGCACCTACTACTTCGGCTCCGACAGAGGCAGCGCGGTGGACACCGGTTACCCTTACTCCAATATGGCCACCGGCGGCTTCTTCGCCTACGGCGAGGACAGCGTGAAGCAGGTGAACCACGCGCGGTACACGCAGTTCGACTGGTACGCTCAGGACAGCTGGAAGGTGATGCCGCGGCTCACCCTCGACTACGGCATACGCTTCCAAAGCCTTGGAGCGCTGCACAACACCGGCCAGCGCCTTGGCCTCTTCGACACCTCCGTCTACGACAGAAACAAGGCAGGGCAGCCGCTCTACCCGGCCATGGTGGACGGCAAGAAGGTGTCGGTTAACCCGACAACCGGAGCGACGTACGCCTATGTCCGGCAGGGCACTTTTGACCCCGCCAGCTACACGACCTCTCCTTTCAGCGGCGTGAAAGACTACTACGGCTCGTTCTGGAACACGCCTTCGCTTGCTTTGGGACCGCGTTTCGGCTTTGCCTATGACGTCTTCGGGACTGGCAAGATGGCTATTCGCGGCGGCTTCGGCATCTTCTATGACCGCGCCTACACCGTTGACTTCCTCGGCGCGCAGGGCGTGGGCACGGGCCCGCTGGCGGCTCCTCCCGACTTCCTCGCACCGATCCTCCTGAATACTACGTTCTCGGCGATGTCCGGCTCGCAGAGCCTCTACACCCCACAGAACATCCAGGGCGGTTCGCCAGATCACCTCGCGCCGACAACCTACAACTGGAGCTTCGGCATCCAGCAGGACATCGGCTGGGGCCTGATCCTCGACGTCGCCTATGTGGGCAACTCCTACAAGCACGGCTACAGCTACAACTCGGAAGACCTCAATGCGGTCCAGCCGTTCACGACATGGACGCCTGAGAACGGCACCAACAAGCTCTATGTCGATCCCACCAGCTCCAGCGGCGCCCTCTATCAGACCAACCTGATCCGGTCGATGACGGGCCTCAAGGGAGTCGCGCAAGTTCCCGTCTTCATGAATGTGGGCGCATCGAACTACAACTCGCTGCAAGTCCAGGTGAACCGGCGCATTGCCAGGAATCTCACGTGGAGCAGCAACTACACCTGGTCGAAGACTCTCCTGTACTCACACAATCAGTTCACGGATGACATTCTCACCAAATATGAGACTGGCAACCGCCCGCACGCCTTCAACGCCAACTTCGGCTACTCCTTCCCCGAGATCCAAAGCGCCAACAGGCTCGTCAAAGGGGCCGTCAATGGATGGCGCTTTATGGGTACCGCGCAGATCTTCTCCGGAGCGGCGATGGGTCCGAGTTGCGGCTACACCGCCAACCCGGTTGGCTATCCCAACGGCACTCCCACTGGCGGCGTCCTGTTCCGTTGCCAGATGGTGACGGCCACCTCGGAAGCCGTATGGCTGGCTGATGGCGCCAAACCTTCCGACGTCGGCTCCACGTCCGATCCCAACCTGTGGTACCCGATGAACGTCGCCAACTTCCAGTTGCCGAAGAACTTCAAGTCCTTCACCGGCCGCGGGATGATCGGCAACATGCCTGCAATTCTCACTCACGGGCCGGGCATGGAGCTATTCAACCTATCCCTGATGAAGGAATTCCGCGTCGCCGAAGGGCAGAAACTGGAGTTCAAGCTTGAGACGATCAACGCGCTCAACCACTTCAACCCCAGCAACCCGAACATGACCATCACCCGGAACTACAACACCGGCGCCAACACGAACGCCGCTTTCGGAACAATCCAGAGCGCGCAGCAACAGGCCCGCAAAGCGATCCTCTCTATACGGTACGCGTTCTAGGCCTTCGCAGACTGATTCTCTCTTCAGGCCCGTTGTCCCTTCCAAGGGCGGCGGGCCTTCTTCGCTCCTAACCGACAGTGGTATTCGCGCGTCCACCACCTCGCCAGCACACCCTCTCGATGATACCGACAGCAGATGAGGATTGCGGGTTACACGGCCTGTGAGTATCATTGGCTGGTGAATCTCAGCCCTGAACTCGTAACCGCGTGCGAGGCCGCGAAACAAGCAGTGATTGCGGCAAGCCGCTACCTCGGGCGCAGGCAGTATCATGTCGCTCTCGCTGGCAATATCAGTGCACGGGTCTCTGGGGAACTTCTCGTGTGTACGTGCCATGGCGCCGACAAGGAAACACTCCGTCGCGAAGAACTGGTGTTGTGCGACCTCGCCGGCCGGAAACTGGAAGGGGCGGGTGAAGCCACTTCGGAGTTGAACATGCACCGCGAGGCCTACAGGCTGCGGCCCGATGTGCACATGGTGGTTCACTCACACCCTCCGGCGGCCACGGCCTTTGCCGCTACCTCCACGCCGCTCGATCAACTCCAGTTGCCGGAGATGATCGTGCTGCTCGGGCCCGTGTGTCTGGTTCCATATGCGACACCCGGCAGCGAGCAGCTAGCACAGGACCTCTCTCCGCTGCTGAGAGGCCATGATGCTTTCCTGCTCGAAAACCACGGGGCGCTGACCCTCGGCCGCTGTGCCCGGCAGGCCGCGCTGCGCATGGACCTGCTGGAGCAGAATGCCCGAATTACCCTCATGACAAAGCAGCTCGGCCATCCCTTCGCGCTGCAAGCCGCCGACATGGACACATTGCTCTCCTTCCGGGCTCGGATGGCGGATTGGGGAAGCGAACCGCTCCCTACGCATGAGAATGCGCGCTAGCCGGGTTACCTCACTCAGCCTTGACTGATTGATCGATCAGCCTCC
>Ga0116170_10006725_pt1 | contig 10021 bp, 9 predicted proteins | sample AD_JPNHW1_MetaG_FD_89797 | JGI IMG/M metagenome (GOLD analysis project Ga0116170, IMG submission 89797) | Active sludge microbial communities of municipal wastewater-treating anaerobic digesters from Japan - AD_JPNHW1_MetaG | ecosystem: Engineered > Bioreactor > Anaerobic > Digestate | place...
CAGGATAAAGTTATATCCCAATGAGCTGCAATGATTATCTTATATGTTCTACGAATACATCAAGGCTGCAATCTCCAAGGCGGTTTATGAGATCATTGATGATGAGCAGCCTTATTACGGAGAAGTGCCCGAATTGAAGGGGGTATGGGCAACCGGCAAAACCCCTGAAGAATGCCAGGAAAATTTGAGATTGGCCATAGAAGATTGGATCGCATTTAGTCTGAGATTTAATTTACCAATTCCGATAATTGAAGGTCAGGCAATAATGGCACCAATCGAGGCCTAGATGAATGTCAAAGCTATTGCCTGTTTCCTGGAACGAGTTGATTAGAAAGCTTCACATCCTCGGATTCAAAGGCCCTTACTACGGCAAAGGACCGCATCCTTTGATGTGGAAGGGAACTATTCGGATAATGATCCCAAATCCACATCGAGAGGACGTAAGCGTTGACCTTATTAAGAAGATCCTCAGGCAAGGCGAGATTGGAAGAGATGAATGGCTTTCAGCTTAATGAAATGAAAATATATCTTTCAAAGTCTTATTTTTCCTCTGGATCCCTGAAATAGCTGCTCGTACGATCCAGCCAGGCCCCCAGACGGCGTTTGCGCGCCCGCGAGCGTGGCCCTCCGGGCAGCGGCAGCGCGCGGAACAGCCCATCCGACAAATATCTTTGAGTAGCCTGCCTCAAATAGCTTTATTCCTTCATTTCAGCAAGCTTAGAACGGACGAAATCCATGAATTGACGCAGGCCTATAGCAGGATTTTCGTCAATATAGCTCCCTTCAATGGCGTCCTGAGATCCATTATGGAAATGCTTGGGAAAGGTTATCACATTCTTCCAATTGACATCTGGAAAATTATCATGGCGATAAATTGAGCCATCAAGATGCCTTCTCTCCCAATGATATGAAAATCGGCCCTTAATTCGTTGCGAGAACCATATGTCAACAAATGAGCCATCACACATAAATGTTCTTAGCTTTCCGCGAGAAATAATTGAATCAGCAGAAATATCTGCATATTCTTTATCAATAATTTTCTTCAGATCTCCAATGAGATCTACAGCAGAGGATGGCTCTTCATTGCTGCTAATATCTCATCTCTCCTGGATTCCAGGTAATCTAGTTCTTGAAAATCCTCTAAAACGTCTTCTTCCTTTACTGCCCCTTTCTTTAGCTTCTCCTCAAGTTCTAAGAGGGATCTTACACCGTATTTTGCCCAGATCTCAATTATTTCGGCCTCGATGCATCTCAACTCTCTATCCAAAAAAGCCTTGATGCTCTCCCGAGCAAGTATGTCTCGATCCATTTTCAAGGTAGTGGCTACCTCATCAATAACTTCCATGATCGGATACCAATTTAATAAACGGCCATCAAGATATTTTAATCCTCTCCTTCGGCAATATGAGATCTCCTTTTTAACTCCCATCCATTCTGGTTTGATTTGCGGCTCCATAGATCCAGCTCCCGGAAACAACCGCCGATCAGATAGTCCGCACCCCCGGACGGGCGTGCGCCCGCCTGCGAGCGCTGCCCTCGGGGGCGGTCAGGCAGCGGACGAGCCCGGCCCGCCTGGCAGTGGCCACGAAGACTGCAAAGCAGGAGAGCGCCTCAGCCTCCACTCTGAAATAGTCTCTGTGCGTCCTCTGTGGTTGAAATCGTTGTCTGGATATAATTATCAACTAGACGATCCTGGCCTCTACGATCTTTACTTCCTGCACCGGCCGGTCATAGGCATCGGTCTTCACCCTGCCGATGGCATCCACCACATCCATGCCCTCGATAACCTTTCCGAAGACCGGATGAGCGCCGTCCAGGTAGTTGTTGTCCACCAGGTTGATGAAAAACTGGCTGCCGCCGGTATTCGGCCCGGCGTTGGCCATGCTGATGGTTCCCCTCGCGTTTTTATTGTGGTCAGTGAATTCATCTTTGATGGTGTAGCCCGGACCGCCTGCGCCCGTGCCCGTGGGGTCGCCCCCCTGAATCATGAAACCATCGATCACCCGATGGAAGATCACGCCGTTGTAGAAGCCCTTCAGGGCGAGGCTCTTGAAGTTGTCTGCCGTCACCGGCATGTCCTCGTAGAGCTCTAGCTTGACGTCTCCCATGCTGGTTTTTAAAAGAACTGTATTTGATTGGGATGAAGAGGCAGATCCTGTGCCTTCATCGCCCGTGCGCATCATTCCCACAAGCAGCGCGGCTGCCACCAGCACAACAGCCCCCGCTGCCAGATAAAATGACTTCTTTTGATTCATCGCACATTAATGCGCTCCGGCGAAATTTAGCTTTTCCGGAGCTTTGCTGGCAAAACTGATTATGCTTGACTTTCATTGCTCAATAGGCTTGGTATCCTTTACAGCCCGGCTCTCGTCGATCACTACATAATCTTTTATGGCCACCACAGAGGTAAAGGGGATGAGAACGAACCTACCCCCCTCTCTGTACTTCGTTTTATTCAACTCTTTGTCCGGCTTTATCACCAGGTCCACAAGCTTTCCGGTCTTGACATCCAGTGTCATATTCTCAAGAACGCCCAGAACCGCGCCATCGATGTTCACGACCTCTTTACCCGCAATGCTCCCTGAGAACACCTTGCCCATTTCCTCACCCCAATCCCATCAATTCATTCTGCATCCTTCATCTGTAGCCGATGAGCGAAGCCGGCTCGACCTTGATTCCGCCCTTGAACCTCTCGCTGATGCGCTCGTAGTAGCTCACCTGGCTCTCCTCCACGCTGGGCCGCACCTTCTTGAGAGCCTCCCGAAAGTCCTTCATCTCCACCCGATCTGCGTCTACTCGCATGGCCAGAAGGGCCGCCTCCCGGCATAGGGAGTCCAGGTCCGAGCCCACGTATCCCTCCGTCAGCTCCGCCAGCTCCTCCAAGTTCACGTCCTCGCTCCTGGGCATCTGGGCAGCCTTGATCTTCAGGATCTCATGCCTGCCAAGCTTATCAGGCGGGCCGACCATCAGCATTCGGTCGAATCTGCCGGAGCGGAGCAGCGCCGGGTCCAGTATGTCCGGCCGATTGGTGGCGGCTATTACTACCACATCCTTCAAGGCCTCCAGGCCGTCCAGCTCTGCCAGCAGTTGATTGACCACGCGCTCCATGACGTGGCTGCCCTCGTCCGAGCCCCGCATGGGTGCAATGGAGTCCAGCTCATCAAAGAATATTATGGCGGGAGAGACCTGCCTCGCCTTTCTGAAGATCTCTCTGATGGCCTTCTCCGACTCGCCCACCCACTTGGAGAGCATCTGGGGGCCTCGCACGCTGATGAAGTTGGCCGCCGTCTCGTTGGCCACCGCCTGGGCGATCATGGTCTTGCCCGTACCGGGCGGCCCATAGAGCAGAACGCCCTTGGGCGGGCGGATGCCCATGCGGGCAAACTTCTCCGGCTGCTGTAGCGGCCACTCGATGGCCTCGATCAGCTCCTGCTTGACCAACCCAAGGCCCCCCAGGTCGCTCCAATGCACCCGTGGCACCTCCACCAGGACCTCTCTCATGCTGGAGGGCTCGATCTCCTTGAGGGCCTCCTCGAAGTCCTCGGCCATAACCAGCATGCCGTTTACAATATCCTGGGGGATCTCGTCCTCCGATGTGAGGTCGGGCAGGTAGCGGCGCAGGGCCCTCATGGCCGCCTCCTTGCAGAGGGCATTTATGTCCGCCCCCACAAAGCCGTGCATCCTGTCTGCCAGGCCCTCCAGGCTGACATCCTCGGCGATGGGCATGCTGTGCATGTGGATCTGAAGGATCTCAATTCTGCCCGCCCTGTCCGGAACTCCGATCTCAATCTCCCGGTCGAAGCGGCCCGGCCGGCGGAGAGCGGGATCAATGGCCTCCTCCCGGTTCGTAGCCCCGATGACGACCACCTGGCCGCGCTCTTTCAGGCCGTCCATCATGGCCAGCAGTTGGGCGACCACGCGCCTCTCCACCTCTCCCGTGACCTCACCTCGCTTGGGAGCAATGGAATCTATCTCGTCTATGAAAATTATGGAGGGAGCGGCCTTCTGGGCGTCGTCGAATATCTCCCGCAGCCTCTGCTCGCTCTCCCCATAGTACTTGGACATGATCTCCGGGCCGGCTATGGAGAAGAAGTTGGCCCCGCTCTCGTTTGCCACCGCCTTGGCAATGAGCGTCTTTCCCGTGCCCGGCGGCCCGTAGAGCAGAACGCCTTTGGGCGGCTCGATGCCCAGCTTCTGGAAGACCTCCGGGTGCTTCATGGGCAGCTCAATCATCTCCCGCACCCTCTGCACCTCGGCACGCAGGCCGCCCACGTTCTCGTAGGTGGTGCCGGTGGCCTTCACAGACAGGACGCTCTTGGCAGGCTTCTCCAATAGCAGGATCTCAGTCTTCTCGCAGATGATCACCACGCCTTCCGGCTGGGTCTCGGTGACCACCAGGGGCACGGCCTCCATCCGCCCCATAAAAGGGTGAGCGGCGGAACTCATGATGGGCAGGATGTCGCCGGCCACCACCGGCCTCTTCAGGGTCTGGCGGCGGATCATGTCTGCCGCCTCGTCACCGTAGTGCATGTGCGAGCCGGAAGGGGGAGCCAGGACGATCTTCTGGGCATCGGCGAATCTGGCTTTGCGTATCTTCACCCGGTCGCCTATGCCCACCCCGGCGTTCTGGCGGATGAAGCCGTCTATCCTGATGTAGTCCTGAGACCAGTCCTGCCGGTCCGCCCTCCAGACCTTGGCTGCAGTGACCCTCTTTCCCTCAATCTCGATTATGTCGCCGGGAGAGAGGCGCAGGGTGAGCAGGGCATTGGGGTCCAGGCGGGCTATGCCCCGGGCCGAGTCGTTGGGATAGGCCTTGGCCACCTTGAGAAGAATATCCTTCAAGTCCCTCACAATCCCTGATTATTCGGCCCAAGCGATATAAGGTTATCCAAGATGCAAAATGCATAAAATAAAAGAAATCAGCATAATCCTAAATAAGATCTGAGGAAAAATGAATTGCATGTTCCCCCAGGAAGAGCTTATCGCCGCTGCCCGCGGTGAGATCGAGGTCGACCTTCTTCTTTCCGGAGGCAGCGTGGCCAACCTGCTCTCCGGAGAGGTTCACCGGGCGGATGTGGCAGTTCACAGGGGCCGGATAGTCGGCTTCGACTGCTCCTCGGCCCGCAGAGTTGTCGATGTGCAGGACAGGATTGTAGCTCCCGGCTTCATCGACGCCCACGTTCACATCGAGTCGGCCATGGTCACAGTACCTGAGTTTGCCAGGGCGGTGGTTCCCAGGGGCACGACCACCGTGATCTCAGACCCGCATGAGATCGCCAATGTCTGGGGGGAGGCGGGAGTGGCCTACATGCTGGAGGCATCCAAGGGCGTGCCCCTCAATGTCTATGTCATGCTGCCCACCTGCGTTCCGGCTACAGACCTGGAGAGCGCCGGAGCGAGGCTTGACGAAGAAGCCCTGGCCCGCCTCCTGGATGAGCCGGGAGTCCTCGGCCTGGCCGAGGTCATGAACTATCCGGGCGTCATATTCCGCGATCCTGCGGTGATGAAGAAGCTCGCCCTGGCGGACGGCAGGCCGGTGGACGGCCATGCGCCGGGGCTCACGGGCCGCGATCTGTCTGCCTATATCTGCGCCGGCATTCGTTCCGATCACGAGTGCACGACGGTTGAGGAGGCCAGGGAAAAGATCCGGGCCGGCATGTACATCATGCTGCGGGAGGGGAGCGCTGCCAAAAACCTCCTCGATCTGCTGCCTGCCGTCACTGCCAAAAATGCCCGGCAGTTCATGTTCGTCTCGGACGATCGGCACCCTGCCGATATCCTGGGCCAGGGGCATATCGATTTCATGGTGAAAACGGCCATAGAACATGGGCTCGATCCCATACTGGCCCTGCAGATCGCCAGCCTCAACGCCGCCCGTAACTTCGGCCTGTCCGACCTGGGAGCCATTGCCCCAGGCTACCAGGCGGACATTGCCGTTCTGGAGGACCTGGAGAGCCTGCGGGTGGCATCTGTGCTAAAAGACGGAGTGACGGTGGCTCTAGAAGGCAACTTCATCGCCCGGCTGCCGGAGCCTGCGGCCGTCCGCCGCAGGTCCATGCATATTGCTCCGCTCGGCCTGTCTTCATTTGCCATCCCGGCGGAAGGGCATGTCGGGCCTGCCAGGGTGATTGGAGTGGTCCCGGACCAGATAGTAACCAGATCGCTGCGGCTCGTTCCCCTGGTCCGGGAAGGCCGGGCTGTATCGGATACCGGGAGGGATATTCTCAAGATGGCAGTGGTGGAGAGGCACACGGGGACGGGAAATGTGGGCAATGGTCTGGTGCAGGGCTTCAGCCTCGCCCGTGGCGCCGTCGCCAGTTCAGTGGCCCATGACTCGCACAACATCGCCGTGGTAGGCGCGAGCGATGCGGATATGCTGGCGGCTGTCCGGGCGGTCGAAGAGATGGGCGGGGGGCTGGTGGCTGTGGCTGAAGGCCGGGTTATGGCTGGCCTGCCTCTGCCTGTGGCCGGGCTGTTGTCGGAGGGTTACATGAGGGACGTGGCGAAGGGAATAGAGGAGTGCATCACAGCCGCGACGGGGCTGGGGTGCAGGCTGAAAGATCCCTTCATGACTCTGTCTTTTCTGTGCCTGCCGGTGATACCGGAGCTGAAGCTGACGGACCGGGGGCTGGTAGATGTGGGGGAGTTCAAGATAGTAGGGATATTTGAGGGTGCGGCAGGATGAGGCTCATTTATGCTCGCCTGAGGCGGTCGACCTCACCAGTGCTGCCAGAGCCTCATTTACCGGAGAGTCCAGATTATGTTTTTTTGCGAGGCGCACTATGTAGCCGTTGATGGAATCAATCTCCGTCATCCTGCCCTTAAGCCTATCCTGGAGCATGCTGGAGGTATTGGCCGCCGTCTTCTCGGCCACGGAATTGACCAGGCCGATGACGTCCTCTTCGTCGGCAGATATTCCCTCTCTGCCGGCCACGCTCACCGCCTCTTTTATGATGCACCGCACCGTCTCCTGCATCTCTTCCGAGAGCACGATGCCGTTCTTTTGCCTGGTCAAAGCCGTGATGGGATTTATCACTGCGTTGGCAAAGAGCTTGTTCCACTGCTGGACGGCATAGTCTCGGGCAAATTCGGCCTCAAAGCCCTTTTCGGCCAGCCGCTCTCCCAGATATCTCTGCATCCCGCCATCCAGGCGGGCCTCGATGACAATCTTTCCCCTTCCCTTCAACTCAATTCTGCCCTCAGCCGAGAATTTGACACCCATGACGGCGATCCCCTCCAAGAGGCGCGAGGCAGGCAGATGCAGAGGCGCGAGTGCTTCCTTATTTCCCATGCCGTTCATGAGCAGGAGAAAGACGGCATCCCGGAGCCTGCCTTCAAGCAGGCCGGAGGCGGCCAGCTCCCGGCAGAGGGCAGGAAGAGAATAGGTCTTGACACAAACGATCACCATTTCCGGATAAAAGTCTGAGGCGGCAAGCTGCTCCAGGCTGGAAAAGCAGTGTCTGAAATGGGCACATTCACGGTTGCCTTCGGGAAAGCCGATCTCCAGGCCGCTTTCCCGGATTTTCTTTATGTGCCCCTCCCTTCCCAGAAGGCCCACATTTTCTATAATCATTTCTCCTGCCGGAGGACTTTTTCCAGGAGATCCATCTGAGAGGAGATATCCCATAAATGAGCCTATAGCCCCTGCACCGTAGATTAATGAGTTAATCATAGAGGTCTTCTTCGTTTTTTTCATTCTTATCAGCTGGTATGCATATATCAATAAAGTTCAAAATCTGTAATATATATTATCTGATCTTTACTATTACACATTATTCCATTAGTATATATTGTGATAGTACTGATGTTTGATTTGTCTACAGGGAGAAAATGCTCAAGAGGGATAATTATCTTCTGCCATCGATTAAATAGTGGTTTTCCCTCTGTATAAGATGTGACTTCAACTTTTTTCTCTACTGTTTTAGAATCCTTTATCTTAATGCCGATTATTTCTCCGCCTGAATCACCTTTTACCCAGAAGGATAACCATTTAAAATTTTGAGCATTATAATTATATAATGTTCTGATCATCCATCCACTATTTGAATCCAAAGAATCCTCATAATTATGAAATCTTATTTTAGTGTAATTTTTCCTGCCATCCAGAGTGTCTTTGCGATATTCCGATTCCACTTCCCCGTCCGTGGCAAAAGTTGCATTGCCGCAGAATGGTCTTGATATTTGGGGGAAAATATTATGAAGTTCTTCACTTTCATTATCCATTATATCCATAATTACTAATTTGCCATCAGGCAATATAAACTTCAATTTGCCCTCTGCCCCATGATACTGATTGCTAATAGTAATGTAGGTAATTATATTTAATAACAAAAGAAAAAAAATTATTATGATAAAAGAATATAACTTTATTTCAAAAGAAGAATTTAGTTTATTTTTAGCTCCTTCAAAATGATCGAAAATGGCTTGAAGCATTAAATAGCTAGCCGTAATGACACCGAGAGCTCCAATAGTAATGTCGCGTATACTAAGATAACTATAATAATAAAATTGTATAACGACAACTAAAATATATAATGATATTGATAATAAAAGCGTGATCCTTTCAATCTTAAGCTTTTCCATAACGATTCTTGTCTCCTCTTTGTATTAAGTAAATTGATATTGGAGATAATAAAAAGGGCATTAGCCAAAAAAAATTAAAAATAAAAAATAAAGGATTTTTAAATAATCCAATACCGAGATACAAATTGAAAACCACTCCGAGCTTCATTTGCTGTATTATTTGCATTAGGGTGGATTTATTCTTTTCCCTTCCTTTTTGAGTAACGTCGAATTCGATATGGCCATTATAAAGCATTTTTAATTCTGAATAAATAAGTGGAAATAGCATAAAGTTGCTTAGCGACATATGAAGTATAATGCTCATAAAGTAGTCCTTTATAGAAATTCCTAACTTGTGTGCCAAAGGAATTCTCAAGAATAGAATATCAAATATATAAAATAATATTATAATTAAATAGATTATGTGCTCTTTGTTAATGAAGTCTTCACTTAACACGTAATAAATAATATTGTCTAAATCATACAATGAAGACCTAAACCCCCATAAACCTAATGAGATAATTATAGGCAATATAATCCAAATTATATAGGTATATAAACCTATCAGCAGATGCAATCTCGTGTTGAACGGAATATTTTCTGCGCTAAAATTAGAGAATAATTGTATTGTCTGTTTAGCCCATCTAACGTATCTCTTCCTATAGTTAGAAGCGGTCTCTGGTTCTGCATCATATGAAAGTATATTTACGAGTTTGCATTGATATCCATATCTTATTAAATTCATAGATGTTGCAAAGTCTTCAGCGATAAACCTTTCATCAAAACCACCAACGTTTATTATTGATTCAGTTCTATGGATATTATTATGGCCCCAAGATAAGACTGTAGAACACTCATTACCGAGTTTCTTATAATAATATAAAGATATGGGTATTAATGCTCCGACTAGCCTAGAAAAAGGAACATCTTTATTCCAGGGCAAAATCATGCTTTGAAAAATGGCAATTTTTTTATTTGATGGATGTTCTGCATATCTTACAATCTTTTCGATAAAATCAGGTTTAAAAGCACTGTCACTATCTGCTATTATAAAATATTTATATTTACTACCATATTTGGATAGCCAATTATTCAAACTTCCAGCCTTAAATCCACATCTATCTCCTCTTCTTAATGTTATAAACTTAAAATTATCAATTAATTGTATATAATTTTTATCAGTTGAATCGTCCAGTATAAAAATTTCGTAATTTTTATAGTTTTGTCTTTTAAGCCGATGTATTAAATCCGGTATTGCATCATTAAATGTTACATATAGCAAGGCTACTGGAGGATGGTCAATCAACATATCAAGCATTGGCAAATATTTACTCTTTGCCATTATGGCAAGAACAAGTTCGCTAAATCTATAAGCAATTCCAAAATTTATTAATAAAATAAATAAAAAATATATATAAGTTGTGATAACGCCAAAACGTATTATACATAAACCTGCACC
>Ga0116170_10006729_pt1 | contig 10018 bp, 10 predicted proteins | sample AD_JPNHW1_MetaG_FD_89797 | JGI IMG/M metagenome (GOLD analysis project Ga0116170, IMG submission 89797) | Active sludge microbial communities of municipal wastewater-treating anaerobic digesters from Japan - AD_JPNHW1_MetaG | ecosystem: Engineered > Bioreactor > Anaerobic > Digestate | place...
AGGCACCCGCGAGCTGATTACATCCGAGTTGAAAGACCTTGGCTTCAAAGTTTATCCTTCGCAGACCAATTTCGTATGGGTGAAGCCGCCGAAACCGGGCGCGAAGAAAATTTTCGAAGAACTTCGCAAGCGCAATATATTCGTTCGCTGGTTTGACGGTCCGCGCACCAAAGACTGTCTGCGCATCACGGTTGGCACGAACGAGCAGGTGATGACACTGGTTGAAAATCTCGAAGAAATTCTCGGAAGAGAAGGATGAACTATGAAGTATGAAAGATGAAAACGGCATATTTCATAGAAAAGAAAAGATGAAACCCTGTCCGAACAAAGAAGAGAATCTGGCGGCCTGCAGCTGCACCTACGACTGCGCGAAGAAAGGGCTGTGCTGCGAGTGTGTAACCTATCACCGCGCCAAAGGACAGATTCCCGGCTGCTTTTTCTCGAAAGCAGGCGAAGCGGCCTACGACCGTTCGATGGCGGCACTCTGTCGTGATTGTGCCGGTTAATGGTTATCAACGGGGTTGCATTCGCAACCCTATTTCTGCGCGGCTTTGAAGGCGGCGAACGTCTTGGCTTCCTGCATGAGCTCGCCGAACGCCTTGGTGGTCTGAAGCCGGGCGTAGAGCTCTTTTTCTTTCGAAAGCTGATCTGCGATGATTTTCGGATCGAGTGCCATGACGGCGTAGGCGGTGAAGGTGTCGCCGGTGGTTTCATATTTCAAGGCCTGCGCGACGCTGCCCGCGATCTGCTGTTCCTTGATGATCTTGAAGGCGTTGTTAAACCCGGACAGGAGCAGGGATTCCAGCGGAATGCCGGTTTCTTCGGAGAAGGATTTTTCCAGCAGGTCGAACCGCGCGGACATCATTTGCGCCAGCTCCCGGCGTCCGTTGACTTTGGCTTTGTTAAGCGCCAGTTCGAGGCTTTTGGATTCGCCGGTGCCGACCGCGGCCAGTCCGCCGGCTTCACCCATCGCGGCGGCCGTTTTCTGCATTTCATCGAGCAGCATCGATTGAGTTGCCGGCGCCTGCACCGGCGGCGCGGCCGGCTCCGGCATTATTTCCGGCACGGATGCCGGAGGGGGGGGTGTCGCGGTTACGGGGGCGCTGGTTGAACAGCCGGACAGGAGGGCAGCGGCGGCGGAGAGAACAAAGTAAAGCAGTGATTTTTTCATGAAATAACTCATTTCCGTTTAGCGGTATTTTTACCGGAAAGAAAATAGAGCATTCATAAAGGGGCGGCAACCGATAAATCGGGTGTTTCGGCTTGAGATAGCGGAGCTCTATCCTTATAACCGAGACCTATTTTCCCACGGAAAGGAATGGCTATGCACATAGTGGTCTGTATTAAGCAGGTACCGGATTCCGATAAGGTCACAATCGACCGCGAGACAAACCGTCTCAACCGCACCGGAGTCCCGAGCATCATCAACCCTTTTGACGAAAATGCGCTGGAAATGGCGTTGCAGCTCAAGGATAAGCACGGCGGGAAAATCACCGTTATCTCCATGGGCCCGCCGCAGGCTGAAGAAGCGCTGCGTACAGCGCTTTCGCACGGCGCGGACGACGCGATTCTGGTTTCCGACCGCAAGTTCGGCGGCGCCGATACCTGGGCCACTTCCTACACCATCACACTGGCGCTCAAAAAACTGACTGAGCCGGTCGACCTGATTCTCTTCGGCAAGCAGGCGATCGACGGCGACACTGCGCAGGTCGGTCCGGGCGTGGCTCACTTCTACGGCGTACCGATGATCACCTACGCCAAATCCTGCGAAGTAACGGATAAAGGCTTCCGGGTTCATCAGGTGACAGACCACGGCTACAACGTCTGGGACGTTGAAAAACCGGCCGCGCTGACGGTCGTTAAAGAAGCCAACAGCCTGCGGATGCCTTCGCTCAAGAAAAAGATGGCTGCCAAGAAAGCCGAAATTCCGGTCTGGGGCGTCGAACAGCTTCAGCCTGAAGAAAGCAAAATCGGTCTGGCCGGTTCGCCGACTAAAGTGAACAAGGTTTTTGCTCCGCCGGTGAAGCTCAATAAGGAAATCCTTTCCGGCGATCCGGCGGACATGGTCAAAGAACTCATTTTCAAACTGCGGGAGAAGAAAGTCCTATGAGCACCAAAAAGGAAATCTGGGTTTACGCGGAACAGGAACACGGCAAACTGGCCGGCGTCGTTTTCGAACTTCTCTCCGAAGGGCGCAAACTGGCTGCCAAATCGGGCTTCACGCTTTGCGCGGTGCTGGCCTCCGCGAACGGCAAGCCGATGCATCAGGAGCTGTTCAACTACGGCGCGAAAAAAATCTATAACGTCGAAGATCCGCGGCTGGAAACCTACCAGAACGACTACTTTTCCAAAGTCATGGCCGACCTGATCAAGGCGCAGAATCCCGAAATCGTCCTTTACGGCGCCAGCACCATCGGCCGCAGCCTCGCGCCGACCGTCGCCGTCATGGGCTGGGCCGGCCTCACCGCCGACTGCACCGAGCTCGACTTCGACACCGAACGCCAATGCCTGCTTCAGACACGTCCGGCCTTCGGCGGAAACATCATGGCCACCATCATCTGCCCCGACCACCGTCCGCAGATGTCGACCGTCCGTTCCAACGTGTTCAAAAAAGAACGCGTCAGCGAAAACGAAACCGGCGAAGTGGTTGACGTGAAAATCGACCTTTCCGGCGTACGCGAACGCATGAAACGGGTTGAAAGCGTCGTCGAAGAAGTCAACACCGTGGATCTCAAGGCCGCCGACTACATTGTTTCCGGCGGACGCGGCATCGGCGGGCAGGAAAACTTTAAAGTGATCGAAGGGTTGGCCAATGCACTCGGCGGCGCAGTCGGCGCATCGCGCGCCACCGTTGATGCGGGCTGGATTTCTCATCACCACCAGGTCGGCCAGACCGGCAAAACGGTTTGTCCTCTGGTTTATGTCGCCTGCGGTATTTCCGGGGCCATTCAGCATTTGGCCGGTATGCAGAGCGCGGACCTCATCATCGCGATCAACAAAGACCCGGACGCGCCGATCTTCGACGTAGCCGACTTCGGTTTGGTCGGCGACCTGCACCAGATCGTACCGGAGTTTACGAAGCAAATTAACGCGCTGAAGAGCTGAAATTCACGGAGATGAGCAAAGACGCGTCCATAATTCCGATTGAGCGGGTCGAGCAGTCGATCTATTTGATTCGGGGGCATAAAGTGATGCTGGATCGCGATCTGGCGGCACTCTACGGCGCGGAAACCCGTATGTTGAATCAAGCGGTCAAGCGGAACGAAGCGCGGTTCCCTTCGGACTTCATGTTCGAGCTGACCCGGGAGGAAGTCATGAGGATATCACAAATTGTGATATCCTCTGAAAGCCCTGATATTAAGTACTCAAAGCGGGTTTTTGCCTTTACGGAGCAAGGTGTTGCGATGCTCTCCGGCGTTCTGAAAAGTTCGCGGGCGGTCGAGGTGAATATTGCCATTATGCGCACGTTTGTGAAGTTGCGCCGGATGCTGGAGTCCAGCGAAGAACTGGCGCGAAAGCTGGCGGAGCTGGAGTCGAAGTACGATGAGCAGTTTCGTATCGTCTTTGAGGCAATTCACGAACTGATGATTCCGCCGGAGCCGAAAAAAAATCCGATCGGATTCCATGTGCGCGAAGAACCGGGTGTTTATACAGTTCGGAAAATTTCGTAGAAGCGGAGATTACAGACCTTGGAAAACATCGTCATCATCGGAACGGGGCCTGCCGGTTTAACCGCCGCTGTTTATTCGGCGCGGGCCAACCTCAATCCGCTGGTGATCGAAGGCTTTCAGCCCGGCGGGCAGCTCACCACCACCACCGATGTCGAAAACTATCCGGGCTTTCCGGAAGGCATCAGCGGCACGGAGCTGATGGATCTCACCCGTAAACAGGCCGAAAGGTTCGGGGCGCGGTTTAAAACCGGTGAAGTGGTTTCCGCCTGTCTGACCTGCCTGCCGCACAACATTACGCTGAGCGACGGTGAAAAAATCGAAGCGAAAACCATCATCATCGCTACCGGCGCGAGTGCGCAGTATCTCGGCATCGAGTCTGAACAGAAGCTGATCGGCCGCGGCGTTTCCGGCTGCGCCACCTGCGACGGCGCGTTCTACCGCGATGTGCCGGTCGCCGTCGTCGGCGGCGGCGACACCGCGATGGAAGATGCTCTTTTCATGACGCACTTCGCTTCCAAGGTTACCGTCATTCACCGCCGCGACCAGTTCCGCGCCTCCAAAATCATGGTGGACCGCCTGCTGGCGCATCCGAAGATTGAAGTGATCTGGGACTCCGTGATCGAAGAGGTGCTGGATGTTTCTAAGAACGAAGTAACCGGCCTGAAAATCCGTAACGTCAAAACCAGTGCAGTTTCTGAACTGCAAGTTAGCGGACTGTTTGTCGCCATCGGCCATAAGCCGAACACGAAGGCCTTTGCCGGACAGCTTGATATGGATCATGCCGGGTATCTGATCGCCAAAAACACCCGCACAAATGTCGACGGCGTGTTCGCGGCGGGCGATGTGCAGGATGCGGTTTACCGCCAGGCCATCACGGCCGCCGGATCGGGCTGTATGGCTGCGCTGGAAGCCGAACGTTATTTAGGAAGCATGGAATAGGAATCAACCAAGGAGAACAGTATGGGCGAAATCAATTATGGATTGACGGAAGAGCAGCTTGAAATCCGGGCCATGCTCGATGAATTCGGTAAAGAACGCATTGTGCCGGTACGTGCCGAGCTGGACGACAAAGGAATCTTTCCCTCCGCTCTGCTCAAAGAGCTGGCGCAGATGGATATGATGGGCCTCTACATCGACGAAGCCTACGGAGGAATGGGCGTCGGTCATCTCGGTTTCTGCGTCGCTGTCGAAACGCTCAGCAAATACTGTATCGGCGTTTCCGTTTCCTACGCCGCGAACGCCCTCGGCGCCGACCCGATCATCATCGGCGGTTCTGAAGAGCAGAAGAAAAAATATCTTTCCCCGCTCGCCAGCGGCGAAAAATGGGCCGCTTTCGGTCTGACCGAGCCCAACGCCGGTTCCGACGCAGGCGGTATTGCCACCACCGCCGTCAAGAAAGGCGACAAATACATCCTCAACGGCACCAAGCAGTGGATCACCAACGGCGGCGAAGCCGACACCTACACGATTCTGGCCGTCACCAATAAAGCCAAAGGCGCCCGCGGCGTCTCCTGCTTTATCGTTGAAAAAGGAATGCCCGGTTTCAGCTTCGGCAAAAAAGAAGACAAGCTTGGTATCCGCGCTTCCGCCACCCGCGAGCTCATCTTCCAGGACTGCGAAGTTCCGGCCGAAAACCTCATCGGGAAAGAAGGCATGGGCTTCCTGCTGGCGATGAGAACCTTCGACATTTCCCGTCCGGGTATCGCCGCGCAGGGCGTTGGTCTGGCGCAGGGCGCACTCGACATGGCTGTCGACTATGCCCGCGTCCGCCACCAGTTCGGCAAACCGATTATCGCCAACCAGGGCCTTCAGTGGATGCTCGCCGACATGGCGATGAAGGTTGAAACCGCGCGCGCCATCACGTACGCCGCCTGCAACACCATCGACGGCGGCGAAAAGGATGTCTCAAAAATCTCCGCCATGTGTAAGTGCTATGCCGGCGATGTCGCCATGTCCGTCACCACCGATGCCCTGCAGGTTCTCGGCGGCTACGGCTTCATGCGCGAATATCCGGCTGAAAAGATGATGCGCGATGCCAAGATCCTCCAGATCTACGAAGGCACCAACCAGATTCAGCGCGACGTCATCGGCGCGGCACTCATCAAAGAGTACGCCTCGAAGGCCAAGTAAAGTTTCCACTCATCGGGAACAGAAGCCGCTCCGGAAACGGGGCGGCTTTTTTGTGGATTTTTCACAGAAGGAAACGAAGGAAAACAAAGGGGGCGCCGATTTTTCTGTGTACCCTTCGTCACCTTCGTTTCCTTCTGTTCAATAAAATTTTCCTGTTCTAAAGTGCCCGCATGAAACGGCGGATCATTCTCTGGACGGCGGGCATTCTTGTACTGCTGGTTATCACGCGCTGTCACTTCGTTGCGCCGCCGCTGCGCCGTGCCGATGCAGTCATTACGGTTAAAACCACCGGCTACTGCGCCTGTCCGGAATGCAGCGGATGGAGATTCAACTGGTTCGGCTTTCCTGTTTCACCGAACGGAAAAACGAAAATTATCGGCCGTACTTCCAGCGGGAGCATTGCCCGTCCCGGCACCGTTGCCGTGGACCCGAAGGTCTTTCCGCCCGGCACCAAATTTTATATTCCCGGTTACGGCTGGGGGCGCGCCGAAGATATCAGCGGCAAAGGAACCCGCCTCGACCTCTTCTTCTGGCAGCATCGAACCGCCGTAAACTGGGGCGAGCGGACGAAAAAAGTCAAAGTCTGGTATCCGCGAACGTAGATACGACGAGGATGCCGCATCTACATTAAATCATTCAGCTTCGCGAGCGTGAGGCCTTCGAGGGAATCAACAGTGGCGTCGGCCTGAGTGAGAAATTCCGGCGGATAGCTGTTGGTGACGGCCAGTACGTTCAGCCCGGCCCCTTTGGCGGAGGCAATGCCGGCTGGCGTATCTTCAATGGCCAGTCCGCTCGTTACGCCCAGCTTTTTTGCCGCCAGTTTGTACGGCGCGGGATCGGGTTTGCTGATGTGAGTGTCGTCGGCGGTGACGATGATGTCGAACGCGTTTTCGATGCCCAGACCGCTGAGTACCGGCAGGATGTCGGCGCGCAGCGCGCCGGAGCAGATGGCGATCGGAATTTTTCCGGACAGCTTTTGAATCAGTTCAACCGCGCCGGGCAGCGCGGCGGCACCGTCGCTTTCCAGCAGGTTCTGAAATGCGGCGGCTTTTTGGGAGATCAGCCGGTGCAGTTCCTGTTCGCTAAGGCCGGGCAGGGCGTGGCGGAATGTGTCGCGGTCGTCGAAGCCGATGAAGGTTTTAATGTAGTCGGCCCATGAAATGGTTCTGCCGAGGGGCTCGAGGACTTTGTTGAAGGCCGCCCAGTGGAGCCGTTCGGAGTCTACGATGATGCCGTCGAAATCAAAAATAACCGCTTTAATCATGCGCAAGAATCAGCCACAAAAAGCACAAAAAGGCACGAAAAAAGAAAACCAGTGTAGAAGTCAAATAAGACGGATGGACAACACCGAAGAATGCGGCGCTTCATTTACTTTGTTTCCTTCTGTGAAACGTCTCCATCCTCTATCAGTTTTTCTGCCGCCGGCGGAGCCTGGTTCTTCAGGTAAAAGTAACGGCTGACCAGACCGACCCAGCAGATGACGAGGATGAGCAGCATCCAGGTCTTTTCTTCGTCGGTCATCGTGAACCGTCCGCGCAGCCAGATGATCAGCTCTTCGAGAATCAGCGGTTTATTTTTCATCAGGCCGCCGAGCCTACTGATTCAGCGGAAGAAAAGGAAATACTTAATCAGCCTTCGCCGTAATGGCGGCGAAGACCGCTTCGGCCATCAGCCGTTTTATGGAATAACCGTTATTTTTCCGGTGCAATCAGCAGCTGGCTTTGATGGCGATATCCGCGGGATATTTGCATCGGCAGAATCCGGTTTTCCGGGGGCGCAGGTTCTTTAACCGGACGGTCGCATACCAGCCAGACCGCTGGCCGGAGGGTCAGGTTGTTTGTTCCGCCGCCCTTGATGACAATCTGCTGTCCGCGATAGGGGCGGAGATCAAAGGAGGAGATGACAAAGCCGGTGCCGGCGCGGTCTCTTTGCGGCTCGACCGCGGCGTTATTTACCGTGATGGCGGCGTTATTTACCGTGATGGCGGCCCGATCCATTGGCGTTTTATCTTTGCGGCTGGCGGGTTTGGCGGGTTTAGCGGATTCGGTCAGCACGACCAGATCGTAACGAAGCGCCTCTTCATCCGGCACGGTGAGTGTAATTTCAAAACTTTTTCCATTGGTATTTGCACTGAATGCCGGCAGCGGCGAAGGCGCAACCAAGCCGGTGCTTTGCGGCAGGCCGGCCTCCAGCTCGAAGACCATCACAGAGTCACCGGGGATTTGAAGGGTGAACGGCTGTCCGGAAGTCAGTTTCCACGGCATCTGTTCGGTGAACGGGTAGATGGCTTTGGCGCGGAAGGTTTTTCCTGTTTCGCCGCGATAGTAAACGGTTCGGTCGAATGGAACGGTCAGCGGTTTTTCCAGCCGGTCGGGATTGCGGACGGTCAGGAGGGCGCGGTTTCCGTTCCAGCTGATGTAGCCGTAGGGTTCACCTTGATCGCAGTCGCCGCCGATGAACCAGCTGTTGCGCAGCAGATCGGTGTTGGCCTGTGACCAGGCGCAGGCTTTACCCAGGGCTTCCCACATCGGCTCGGTGAACAGGCTGGGTGAAATATAAAGTTCCTTCAGCAACGTGCCGCGGCCGACATACATAACCGCGTAATTGCACCAGTCCTGCAGCGTGTCGCCCTTTTCGAAGTAGATTTTTTTGCCGGCGTGAAGCACCCCGTGGGTCATGAAGTTAGCGATCGGAATCAACGGGCGGACGGTGTTGGTCGGGTCGCCCCAGCTTTTATAAAAATGATGGTCGCGATACGAAGTGGCCACCTCCAGTTTGGAGAGCAGCGGAAAGACAAAGTTGCTGCCGGAGTCGCCGCTGTTCATCCACATATATTCGGCATGCTGGAGCAGGAACGGCGTGAACATGGAGCCGTTGGTAAAGTTGATCAGCAGGCCCGGTGCGAGCGACCGCTCATACGCAATCATATCCAGCGTTGCATCTGCAGCCTCTTCCCGGGCATGCCGAAGTGCGGCGTATGTGTGGAACATATAGTTGAAGTCGTGCTTGATGTAGCGGACCCCGCAGTTCTGAATGAGCCAGCGCATGGACTCTTTGTAGTCCCGCTGGTATTTCTCGTCGGTTAAATCATAGAAAGTCGCCTTATGGCTTAGTGCCAGCGGAGGCATGTCCAGGGGGTAGGCCGGGCGATAACCCGCTTTCTCCGCAAGCTTTGCGTTGACGCCGCGGCCGAACATGCCAACCCAGATGCCGAAATCCACCCCTTGCTTGCGGACAGCTTCCGCCACTTTGTCGAGCGGCTCGTGCTGCTTCGACTGTTCGTAAATCCGGGTGAAGTTTTTCTCCTGCCAGCCATCGTCCGGAACCATTGCATCCAGTCTGGCGCCGTAACGGGCCAGCGGCTCTTTTATGCTTTTCGTCAGCTGCGTACCGAACCCGTCCACCGTCAGCTGCTTGGCTTCCGGCGTGTACCAGTTATTGAAATGCAGATAGCTGCGGGAACGGGGCCGCGTGCGTTCAATGTAATCAAACAGCGCCAGCTCGGCGCCGTCGTTCGGTTTGGCCGGCAGCCCGATCACACCGCGCTTGCTGACGATGCCCCAGCCGTTGCCGGGCTGCGCTTTGGCCTTGTTCGGGAAATGAAAAACCGTAATCAGACCGTTGCGCGGCGCATACTCCCGATCGCCGCCTTCCAGATTGATCGAGTAGTGATATATGTAATGAAAGGCGGGCTGTTTAAAGCCGTCGCTGTGGCGGCTGTAGAAGAACGGATAATCCAGACCGATAAACCAATCGCCGACGAATACCGGCTGACCATTGTCGCCGCCGCGCGAAGCCTTGGAATCCGTGGATAACCGCCAGACCTCGAGGCGGTCAATGCGGTCGCCTTCTGCCAGCTTCAGGCGGACGGTTTTATGCAGTTCCGGATTCTTATCCAACTGATATTCCAGCGCAACCTCAGCAGGCGCATCGGTACCGCTCTTGGCCGGAACGCAGGTGAAGATGATCGATTGAATATCGCCGTCCGTTTTGGCGGCCACATCCTTCACGGCATAATCATCCAGCGTATAGCGGTTGCCGTTGAATCGCAGAACTTCGAACCCGTCATCCGCAATGGCCAGCGCATCCTTGCCGTTCAGACGGGACAGGCTGCTCAGCCGCCAGGTGCCGCCCTGTTGTGTAAAGCCGGCCTTCAGCCACTGGTTGCTGAACGTCATACTGCTTTCGGCCGCGAAAATAGAAACCGGCAGAGCCAG
>Ga0116170_10006730_pt1 | contig 10017 bp, 7 predicted proteins | sample AD_JPNHW1_MetaG_FD_89797 | JGI IMG/M metagenome (GOLD analysis project Ga0116170, IMG submission 89797) | Active sludge microbial communities of municipal wastewater-treating anaerobic digesters from Japan - AD_JPNHW1_MetaG | ecosystem: Engineered > Bioreactor > Anaerobic > Digestate | place...
CTCGCCTTTTTGATGAAGCCGGCCTTGGGACTTCAGCAATAAAACAAGGCCTCCCTGTTCAGCGCATGCTAGTTGGCGATGAACAGGTAGGCCTCGCCTTTTTGCTGAAGTTCCAAGGCCGGCTTCATCATTCCAAAATAATTGCCCAAATGCAGTTTGCCCGACGGCTGAATGCCCGACAGAATTCTCATGTTTCACAGTCCCGCTTGAAGATTCAAAAAAAGAAGTTTTTATAATACCTTTCCAGGCGCCTTTACACAAGCCTTGACCCTCGCTTGACACGCGGATAGAGGAAACCTATAGTGATGAGTTTAAGTGGATTGTGCTTCGCAAGCCGTCAGGTGGCGGCCGCGCAAGGAAGACTCGCCATGCAAACGCCCATCGAGACGTGTCCGTTACTCGCCCAAACGCCGGGCACCCCCGTCTCAACGCCGCCGTGCGGATATGTTAAGAAGCCCGGCCAGGTTCCAGAAGCCGTGCGGGCCCAGCTCGAGCGGTGCGGGTTGTTGCACGGCGTGTCGCAGCTCGGCCTCGCCGTGTCCGGCGGCGCCGATTCGGTGGCGCTCTTTCATCTGATGCTGCCCCTCTGCCGCGAAGCCCACGTTGCGGTGTCGGTGCTGCATTTCGACCACGGACTGCGCAGCGAGTCCGCCGCAGACGCCGATTTCGTGCGCGAACTGGCGGCCGCTGCCGATGTCCCGTTGATTTCCGAACGCGCCGACCTCGCGAAGGCCGCCCGCGAAGGCGCGTCGCTCGAAATGGCGGCGCGCGCCGCGCGCCTGGCGTTCTTCAACCGGTGCTGCGCGTCCGCCCGCCTCGACGCCGTCGCCACCGGCCACCACGCCGACGATGTGGCGGAAACGCTCCTGCTCCGCCTCGCGCGCGGGTCGGGCGCAACCGGGCTTTCGGGCCTCCGCCCCTGCTCCCGCCTGACTCCGACGCTGCGGATCATCCGGCCGCTGCTCGCCGTTTCCGACCTCGCCCTGCGCGACTGGCTGACTCAAAACCGCCACGCGTGGCGCGAAGACCGCACCAACGGCGATGCCGCCATCCCCCGCAATTTCGTCAGAAACACGCTCCTGCCGCAACTGGAGCGCACGTGGATACCCGATTTGCGCGCACGCCTCTGCCAGTCCGCCGAAGCCCTGCGCGAGGACGACGCGCTCCTCGCAGCGCTGGCCCAGCGCGCACAGGCGTCGGTCTGCCCAAACGACGCCCTGTCGGTCGCCCTGCTGCGGCAGCACCCCGAAGCCCTGCAGCGCCGCATCCTCCGGCAGTGGCTGTTCGACCAGCATCAACCCGCTGCCGCCGGGCTCGCCACCGTCCTCGCGCTCGTGCAGCGCAGCCAAGGCGCGGACGACTGGCAGCACCCGCTTCCCGGCGGCAGTCTCGCTCTCTGCGAAGCGGGGACGCTCCGCATCGTCCCCTTGGAAACGCCCGCTCCAGACGCGGCCTGCGTGTCCATTCCCGGCACGCTCCGCTGGGCAGACCTCGACGTGCTGACCGAACCGAGCCGCGGCGCGGAAACCCACGCCGAAGGCGTCGGCCACTATCCGGCCACATGCACCCTGAGCGCCGACGCGCTGTGCGGAAAAACGCTTTGCGTGCGTGCGCGACAGCCCGGAGACCGCCTTGCGCCCACAGGCCTGGACGGCTCAAAAAAGATCCAGGACCTCTTTGTCGACGAAAAGGTGCCGGAGCGCCAGCGCAACCGCATTCCGATTTTCGTTTGCGGCGACGACGTGGTCTGGGTGCCGGGATACCGCATCGCACGCGCCTTCGCAGTGCCCACGGCCGACGCCCCCAGCGTCCGCATAACCGTGCGCCGAGTGTGATTCATCAAAAAAACAGGCGGAAACAAGTCCGTTTTGAATCCTTCGGGCGAGCGTTTTTTCTATATTTCCAGACAGGCACGGGCGAGACGCCCGTGCTACAAACAACGACGCGCCTTTCCGTAGCACGGGCGTCCCGCCCGTGCCCTCTGAGTTTCTTAAACTCCACCGAAGTCTAAAACTCGCGAACCTTACACCCGCCGGGTCGTTCGGCGAAGCGCCTCCAACGGGATCGCAGGCTCGTGCGTTCTTGAACTGGCATACCGATTGCTATATCTTACTTCACTATGAGTTTTTTTTCCGCCCTTCCAAAGTTTTTGTTTGCGTCGCTCCTGCTTGCGGGACTGACAACTAACGTTTGCGCCGAAAGTGTGCCGCTCGCTGTCGCGGCCTCCGACAAAGCCGCTGCGGTGGCGCTGCCGTTTGAAGCCCCGCTCGTCTTTCCGGGCGAACAAAGCTTTGTCCTGCGGACGCCGCAGGCCGCCGACTGGCTCAAGGGCACGGCCATCCGCGTCACGCTGGCATGGCCCGCCGGAGCCCCCGTCCTGTCCGGAAGCCTCGCCTGGCTCAAAGACCGGGACGATTACTGGCACCAGTACCTTTCACCAACGTTCCTCAAAGCGGGCGCAACCAACGTTCTGACCATTCCTTTCCAGCCAGGGGCAACCGGCTGGCAAACCCCGGGCCACTCGCTCGGCTGGCACCACCGGGTCCGCCTCAACCCGCAGTCGGTCGGACTTCGCGTGTTCTCCGACACAGCTTTTACGGGAAAGTGCGTTCTCGTGTCTGCAACCCTTGAAACCCAAGTCGAGCGAACGCCCCCCGTGATCTCCAAAATCCGGCCCATCACGCGCACTGCGCAAGCGCTCGCGCTCTATGAGTTCCGCTTCGACCTGCCCGACCGCTACGCGAACCCCTTCGATCCCACGCAGATCGACGCGGGTGCGCGGGTCGTGGGCCCCGACGGCGCGACCAACACGGTCTTTGCCTTCTACTATCAGCCCCACTATCGGCTCGAGGACGAACTCGGCCAGCCCGTTGAACCGGACGGTCCGCCAGAGTGGCGCATCCGCTACTGTCCGCGCCTGCCGGGCAACTACACCGTCTCGCTTTACGCCCGCGACGCGCTGGGCGAAGCGCTGGCAACCAACGCCGTGTCGTTCACCGCAGCCGCCGCCGCTTCCGACGCCCTGCACTTCGTCCGGGTCTCCCAAAAGGACCGCCGCTATTTCGAGTTCGACGACGGCACGCTTTTCTACCCCATCGGCCACAACGTGCGCTCCGCCACCGACGCGCGCATGGACGACAAGTTCCCGTGGATCTTCCGCAAGGAGGAGGGCACCACCGCCTACCGCCGCTACTTCAAACGCATGCAGGACGCGGGCGAAAACATGGGCGAGGTCTGGATGAGCGCCTGGTCGCTGGGCCTCGAGTGGACCGAGGGCATCGGCGGCTATCACGGCGCAAACGATTTTCACATGGGCAACGCGTGGGAGCTGGACCGCGTCATGGACCTCGCGCGCCAGCACCGCATCTACCTCAACCTCGTGCTCAACTACCACGGGCGAGTCAGCACCTGGCTCGACGCCGAATGGCACCTGCACCCTACAACAAGGCGACGCCGGGCGGCTGGCTCACCTCGCCCCTCGAGTTCTTCAGCGACCCGCGTGCCGTCGAGATGCAGAAACGCTTTTGCCGCTACACCCAAGCGCGCTGGGGCTGGTCCTCCACGGTCCTCGGCTATGAGCTTTGCAGCGAGATCAACCTGACGGGGCCCTACTTTGACGACAGCGAAAAAGAGTTCCGGCAGCGCACCCACTTCAAGCCCGCCGTGGTCGAGTGGTGCCGACAGTTGGGCGGCTACATCAAAGCCATCGACCCCTACGGCCATCTGGTTTCCGCGCACGTCTCAAACGACTATTCGATTCTCAATCCGGCGCTGTGCAACCTGCCCGAGATGGATTTCAACCCGCTCGACGCCTACAACAACAGCGCACCCGAGACCCCCGAGCGCATCATCGCCCTGGCCGTCGGCACGGCCGGCGCAGGAGCCGCCTACAACAAGCCGATCCTCATCACGGAGTTCGGCGGATCCGCCATGGCAGCCAACCTGGAAAACCTGAAGATCGAGCAGCACGCGGCCATGTGGTCCGGCGCGTGCCTGCCGCTGGCCGGAGTCCCCATGTTCTGGTGGTGGCAGGTCGTGGACGAAAACAACCTCTATGGACGCTACACCGCCGTGAAGAGCTTTCTCGAGAACGTGGACCCGCGCGACACGTCCTCCAAAAGCGTACCCGTAACTCTGACGGCCGCAGAGAACAGCGATAAAAAAACGCCGCAGCCCGTTTTCGAGGCGGTCTGCACCGCTTCGCCCGAAAAAGCCCGCGGCTATATCTACCCCAAACGGTTTGCGCGCACGGGCGAGACCGCGCCGGAAACCGCGGCGCTGACCGCGACGATCGACGGCTTCACCTCCGGCCTCTTCCGCGTGGAGTTCTTCGAAACCGAGACCGGCAAATCGGTGCGCCGCTTCGACGTGCGCACCAAAGAGAACCAGCTCTCGATTCCGGTTCCCCGCTTCCGTTCCGACTGCGCCTTCAAAGTCACCCTCCTGACGCCCGTGGCAAAAAAGTAACGCCTCATTCGCCGTCGAAGGAGACGGCCGATATGCATCTACACGCGCTGGCCCTGTCCGTCTGCTGCGCCCCCTTCCTGCTTGCGGCGCAGTCGCTGACCATCGGCCCCAACGGCACGCAAGTGTCGGACGGCCGCAGCGAGGTGCTCGCCCCCGCGCCGATCCGCGTCGGGCAGGAACTGCTCATGAGCGAGCTGCCTGTGGCGCAGAGTCCAGCCACTTTCTTTTTGAACTACGGCACCCGCGGACGCGCCGGGCCCTTCGAACTGGCCGAGGGCGCAACCGTCGGCTCCCCGCAGAATCCCTTTGTCCTGCACATGGTGGACCACGGCCTGCGCTTCACGCTCCAGCCCGCCCAAACCAACGCCGTCTGCGGCCCTTTCACCGCCACCAACGGCGCGCCCGTAACCGTCGGCAACAGCCTCATGACCCTTGTGCGCCCGGCGCCGAAACTGCGGGTCTCGCTCACCCATGCCAACCGCGTCGCACAAACGCCCGTCATCTGCATTGCACCCTACGACAACACCGTCATCCAGGCGCTCTACGAGCTGCGCGCAAAGTATGTCGCGCTGGCCAACCGCGTGAACAACGACACCGCCGACGTGAAACTCGAAGGCGTGCCGCGCATCCACTCGGGCTTTACCGGCAACACTTTTTCGCCCGTCGTGAAGGCCTCCTCGCGCGACAAACAGAACGTGACCAAAGGCGCCGAACTGAGCGCCATGGTCTTTCTCGACAAGGTTTTATCGCAGCACTTTCGCATCCGCTCGCAGGCCATCACCGACGGCTCGACCTACCACTTCCAAATGCCTCCGGGCGACTACGTGCTGTGCGCCACTCAGCGCATCAAAGATCCCCGCACGCCGTCGACGCCCGGCACGCTCACCGCCGTCTGGTGGACCCCGTTCCGGTTCGACGGCGAACACCCCCTTTCGCTGAATCTCACGGCCGACAACGCGATCAGCTGGCGCGAGATTTTCAGCTTCAAATGAGCGCGAATCCCCTGTCCGATCCCGTGTAGCTCCTTCTTGCCAGTATGCTTATCGATTTCACCCCGATATTTCGGACGCGCTGGAACACGCTTCGCAACCTGCGGGCAACCGGATATCCATGCGCGCGCCGCAAATAAATTGAAATCGGCATTGTGGGGGCCGCATTCGCATTCTAAACTATACGCCTTCACTGCAATCCGTCATCACCCCTGTTTCGGCAGACCCACTATGACCTCTATCAAGCTCGCTCTTACGCTCCTCTCGCTTGCGTGTCTCTCTGTCCCAGAAAAATGCAAGGCGATCGATCCGTCCTCATTCAGTCATCCGATCCGCGTAGCCTGCGTGGGCGACAGCATTACGCAGGGCGTGGGGACGCAAAACCCAAACGAGGGGAGCTATCCCGCCCAGCTGCAAGCCCTTCTCGGAAAGAACTGGGACGTTCGAAATTTCGGAGTCGGAGGACGCACCCTGCTCCGCAAAGCGGATGCCTATGATTACAGCGGCGCCCTCGCATGCAACCCCGACGCGGTTGTCATCGCGCTGGGCACCAACGACTCCAAGACCGAGATCTGGCGCGCCCACCAAGGTGAATTCGTGGACGACTATGTCGCGATGATCAAAGCTTTCCAAGCCCTTCCGAGTCATCCCCGCGTGTGGGTGTGCTTGCCGCCCCCCGCCTTTCCCGGCAACTGGGGAATCACCGAGGACGCGCTTCGAGACGGCGTCATTCCCAACATCAAAAAAGCGGCACAGCTCACGGGCCTTCCGGTCATCGATTTGCACACGCCTCTCCTCGGGAGCAAGAGCTTGTTCCCCGATGCCGTACATCCAAACGAAGCCGGCGCCAAACGCATCGCCGAATGTGTGGCGGCAGCGCTTGCCAAACATTAAGCCTTAATCCGGCACGCGAGACGCGATGTCTCTGCACCTCTCGCCACACGCGTCGCATCCTGTAGCACGGGCGTCTCGCCCGTGCATCGCCTATCGGCGCCGCGTCGGCCCACAGGCATGGGCGAGACATCCATGCTACGGAAGATGCGCCCTCCTCGCCTCCCTCGAACCGTGCAACGCCCTTTGAGAACAAGACCGTTTGTGCTATTCTGATGCCTGGTTTTTCAATCCATGAACAGCGGGCGCGGTGCTGAACCAGAGTGAAGTGGATAAAGAGGTTTGATGTATGGACTTCACAGAGATCCCTGACGACGACGATGAGATTGTGGAAAAGAAGCTGAAAAAAAGGCCGAGTTGCCTGCTCGGCCTTTTCCGGCTTTTTCTGGTTCTCCTGATACCGGTTTTCATCGTGGCGGCCCTGTTGCCCACGCTGCTGTCCTCCGATCCCGCGAGGGAGTGGGCGCTGAAGAGTATCAACGCCGCCATCGCGCCTGCGCAACTCTCCGTCGACCAGTGGTCGCTGGGCTGGTTCAGCGCACCGGCGCTGGGCAAGATCGGCTACGCGGATGCGGCGCACGGCATCGATGTCAAAGCCGACGGGGTAACGTTCGATCGCGGCCTGTTCCGCCTGCTGCCCATCGGCGTGCTTGACCTGGGGCGCGTCACGCTCAAGAACCCGGAGGCCGTTGTCTCGCTGACGCCGCCGCCAGAGCCGCAGGAAGCGAACGCGAAAGAAAAACCGGCCAAGGCGGGCTCGTTCTTTTTGCCGATCGCCGATGTCGCCATCGTGCTGAACGTTGAGAACGGATGCGCCAAGGTGGTCGGACAGACGCCGCGGCCGTTCGAAGCGCAACAAGTGAACGGAACGCTCGTCCTCGAGTCTTACCGCAAGCCCATCGGCGTGCAAACGCAGATGCGCGTCGGCGACGGCACGCTGACGCTCGAAGGACGCGTGCAAAGCCTGAAGGATCTTTTCAGGGGCGAAGCCTTTGAACAACCGCAGACGCTGACGCTGAAACTGGTCGGCGTGGATCTGACCGCTTTCTGTCCGCTGATCGAATACGCCAGCGGCGAACCGTGGATCTGCAGCGGCACGGCCGAAGGCGCGCTGACGGCCGTGGTGTCCAGCCTGGACCAGTTCAAGGTGGACGGCGGCATGATCGCGAGCGGCCTTTCCGTGGCGGCCGCGAATCAAAAGCCTTCGCCCAAAGGCGATCTGGCGCTGATGATCAACGTCGGCTACGACAAGAAGGTGATCGCGGTCAACAAGTTCGAGCTGTCGTCGCCGTGGGTGCGGGCCAACGCGAGCGGAACACTGCAGCAAGGCGCCAAAGCGGGCGCGATGATCGGTTCCATCAGCGTCAAAGCCCATTCGGATCTCGCGGCCGTAGCCCGCGACTTCGCCCCCGCGCTGGGGCTCTGCAGCGGCTTCAAGATTCAGAAGGGGCAGCTGCAGGCGGACGTCGAGCTGACGGGCAGCGAAGCGGCCATGGACGTCGACGCGAAGCTGACGACGGCGGATCTCTCCATGACGATCGACGACGCCCCGCTGGTTCTAAAACCTGCGCCCTCGCTGGTGTTCAAAGCGAAGTTCCCCTATGGCCAGTGGCCCGAAGTCGACACGTTCCACCTCAAGTCGCCGTTCGCCGACATCTATGGCAGCGGCCGTTTCGACGCGGCCGTGGTGAAAGGCAAGATCGACTTAACGCTCTTCTCCCGAGACTTCAAGCGGATGATCAAGAACGCGCCGCCCATGGTGGGTTCGGTCTACCTCGACATGGCCACGCGGCGCGAGAACGACCGCGTGAAACTGAACACGTTCTTGAAGCTGTCGGAAGTGGCGGCGGAACTGAAGCCGGGGCAGCGCATGGTGGTGCCCCAAGGCACGCTGAAGGTGGAAGGCTATGTGCCGCTGAAAGAGAATCGCCCCGAGCGCGAAATTCAGGACGCCAGCTTCGGATTCACGCTGGAAAACGGGAACCTGTCCGGCGGGTGGAAGCGCCTGGCGTTCCCGGCTGAGGCGCGTCCGCTGGTGCTCCGAGGCTTCACGCTGACGAGCAGCATGGAGCTGGACAGCGTGCGCCGCCTGCTGGGCGGATACATTTCCGCAGCGGCGCAGCGGCGCATGACCGCGTGGCAGGGGCACGTCGTCGCAAACGCAACGGCGGAAGCGGCCGGCGGCGTCTTGAAGGCACGCATCAATTCGGTCGGCCAAGAAATTCTGGCGGGGGTCGACGGCGGCCTGTGGCGCGTGCCGGACATCCGCCTGGAAGGCGCCTTGACTCAGGCGAGCCCGCAGGACGGCTTCCAGATCGAAGCGACTCTGTCGGGCTGCTGCGCCTTGGAACGCAACGGCGCCCTGGTGTTCGCAGAGAAAAACGCGAAACTGGCGGTGGACGCTCTGTTCGCTCCGGACGGCAGCCGCGTTCAAGTTTCTAACCTCGACATTGCGTCGAGCCTGTTCGACCTGCAAACGCAGGCGGACGTCACCGAGCTGGCCACGCGCTGCGTGGCGGATGCAAAAGGAAAAGTCGCCGTCAACTTCGACGCGGTGTCGGAACTGCTGGAGGCCAAAGGCATCGATGCGTTCAAGCTGACGGGGCGCGGACAACGCGAGTTTCACCTGGTTGGACCGATGGCTGGCGGACTGACAACCCTGTTCGAAGAAGGCGAGTTCACGGGCTCGCTCTTCCTCGGGTCGCTCACGGGGCTTGGGCTAAACGCGGGCGCATCCGACATCACCCTCCACCTTGCGAAAGGCCTTTTAAAAACGGCCTATCAGCCCACATTGAACGGCGGGAAACTGCGGCTGGTGCCCGAAATGACAATGGAGCGCGGCATAACAACGCTGGGCTTCCCCGCGCAGACCCGCCTGCTGGACAACGTGAAGCTCAACCAGGAAATGGCGAGCCAGTTGCTGGTCCGCGTGAACCCGCTGTTCGAGGGAAGCACCGTTCAAGACGGCGCGGTGACGGTGGACATCTTGAGCGGACACCTGTCGTCCGGCCTGCCGCTGGACAAAGGCATCAGCGCGGAAGCGGACATTCTTTTCAAGGACCTCCGCCTGGAACTCGGTCCCGCCCTTCACGATCTGCTGACCCTGCTCAAGGTCAACGGACGCACCTACAGCGAGGAGCACCTGTCGATCCACGTCGCGATTAAAGACGGTCGCATCAACGTGTCCCCGATCAAAATGGTGATCGACAAACAGCCGATCTTTTTCAGCGGCTGGGTCGCGTTCGACGGCACGATCAAATACCTGATTGAAGTGCCGCTGACCGACCGCGCCACCGGAGGAAAAGGCGGCAAGCTGCTGAAGGGCACGACCATTAAGATCCCGGTGACTGGCACCGTAAACAAGCCGCGGCTCGACACCAGCGTGTTGCAGAACGCCCTAGGCGGACTCCTCAAGAACGCAGTGGGCGAACACGCGGTTGAAAAAATCGGTTCATTCCTTGAAAAACTCCAGGAAGAACTGAAGAAATAGCGACTTTTTCAGGCGGCAAACTTGAATGCTGACAACCTCGTCCGGAGAAGGTATTCTTCTTTGCGAATCGCTTATCCAACGCAACCGGAAACCCAAGGATACGCGCAACCGATTTGGCGAATCACAACTCCTTTCGACCTCCTTTGAGAAAGACTAAGAGGCTTTTATGGCTTTTGACAG
>Ga0116170_10006734_pt1 | contig 10013 bp, 8 predicted proteins | sample AD_JPNHW1_MetaG_FD_89797 | JGI IMG/M metagenome (GOLD analysis project Ga0116170, IMG submission 89797) | Active sludge microbial communities of municipal wastewater-treating anaerobic digesters from Japan - AD_JPNHW1_MetaG | ecosystem: Engineered > Bioreactor > Anaerobic > Digestate | place...
GAGATGACCGGTCCGCCGCTCGAACCCGGGTTGATCGCCGCGTCGATCTGACAGCAGAGCAGGTCGGCCTCCGAGTGCGCGTAGGTCAGGTGCTCGACCCGCGACACCACCCCTTCGGTGATGGCGAGTTTCGTCCCTCCCTGGGGAAAGCCATACACCGCAACCTTGTCCTGAATGCAGGGCAGCTGGCCCAGCGGGATCGGTTCGGCCCCCTCGAAGAAGGACTCGTCGTCCACCCGCAGCAGCGCCAGGTCGCAGTCGTGCGCGACCGTTTCGAGCCGGGCGACATACTTCTCGGCCTCGCCGGCGCGCATGACCTGGATGAACGTCTGGTCGGCCACAACGTGCGCGTTGGTCAGGATTCGCTTCCCTTCGATGATACACCCCGACCCGGTCGAAGAGCGCTGCCCGGCCATCTGCCAGGGACGGTAATTGTCCGGACGGTTGAAGACCGTGTAGATCTTGACGATCGAATCTTTCAGGCTCTCCTCGATCAGGATCGGAGCCGGCTCCATGTTCTTCATGCAAAGTCCTTCGTCAGCCAGTTCAAACGATTCCCTCCTGATGGGAAGGGACAGACAGGGTCTTTCCCGTTTATTCAGGCCGTTCGGAATCGTTCTTCGGCGTCCCCGTTTCCTGGTTCGCTTCTTCTTGCGCGACCTGACACAGACGCTGTTTTTCGCGCTTGATGAGCCAGATATTGCGAATATACACCACCCAGCCGGTCAATTGCCCGATGAAAACGGCCAGACGTCCGAAATAAACCGCATAGACCAGCATCATGACCGTCCCCGCCAGGCTGATCCACCAGAACAGTTCCGGAATCACGCTGCGCTTGGCGCGCTCCGAGGCAATCCACTGGATCACGAAACGCCACGCGAAAAAGAGGTTGGCAAACAACCCCACACATTCCATCAGGATGATGTTGAAGCGTCCGATCTTGATCTGAAACCCGTCGCGGTGCAGCCGGACGTCGGTCCAGACGACATCCGGTCCCAGCTCTTTCGGCAACGGCAGGCGCCCGGACAGCGCCAGGTCCATGTGAGCATCCCCGAACAGCAACAGATCCAGTCCCTGATCGCCCGACACCATCGAAAGCCGCCATTTATCCGGCAGCCCGCCGGCGTTCAGGGCGGGCCGCAACAGAAACGGGCCGGAGTCTCCGATCCGCCCCTGCCAGCGTTCCCCGTCGCCCTTGCGAAACTGAACGGGGATCGAAAACAGATCGCTGCGCCCCGCGGAAGCCGGCCGGTCAATCTTCAGCGTTCCCTCATAGGTGGCGTCCTGTCGCTCCAACTCATAGGTGACCGAACAGGTGGTGACCTCTCCGCCCATTTTCTGAAACGACAGGGATCCGTACCACCGGTCACACTGCTTGTCGAGGACATTCCGGGTAGCCTGGGCGGCCAGTTGAGCCGGTTCCGGATCTTTACATCCGGTCAGGAAACCGGCGGCGAGCGTCACCACGCCGGTCAGAAGCAGAATGGAGGTTTTACAAAGAGCGAAGTTGAAAATCGGCCAACGGTGCCGAGCGAGATCAGACATCATCACGTTCCACTCCGTACAGAATCAACCGCTGGCTGAGCCACCGGACCCCCAGCACGTCCTTCAACCCCCGCAGGGCGCGGTTGCCCAGCCCGTACTTGGTGATGCCCGCCCGGCGGCTGCGGTGGTGCGTGGGCACCTGCACCACCCGGCGGCCACACATGATGAACAGATTCCCCATGAAGCGATGCATCCCCTCGAAGTAGGGGAGCCCCTGGAGGCACTCGACCCGGAACGCCCGCAGCTGCGATCCCGTATCGCGGATGTCACTGGCGAGCATCCAGTTGCGGAACCGGTTGCCGATGCGCGACTGGAACTTCTTGAACCAGGTATCCTGCCGGTCGGCCCGGTAGGTCAGGCATGCGTCGGCGCCCTTCTCGACCTCGGCCAGGAGGGTCGGGATGTCGTGCGGGTCGTTCTGCATGTCGCCGTCTATCATGATGACGATGCGCCCGCGCACGCGCGACAGACCGGCCCAGAAACCGGTGCTCTGGCCGTAGTTTCGGTCCAGTTTGACGAGGCGCAGCGTACCGGGCCGTTTGGCTTTCTGGCGGTTGAGGGCGGCCCAGGTGCCGTCGGTCGAACCATCATCCACGGCCAGCACTTCATAAGGTCCCACGCCGTCGAGTACGCCACACAGTTCATCGAGCAGCGGCTCGACATTTTCCTCTTCATTCTTCATCGGAACCACGACGGAATAGACTGGATCAGTCATACGGGTGTTTTCGACTTTCTTGTACGATTTTTCCCGGCAGGAAACGAGAAACGCTCACACACGGTCTCAGTCCATGCCACACTGTTTGTAGATCTCGTTCACATAGCCCAGGAAATTCCGGTAATCCATGACCTGATCGAGCGTTTCCGCCGACAGGTGGGCCGCCGCTTCCGGATCGGCCAGGAGGTTCTCGCGCAGGGACCCCTCACCCGCCCAGGTCTTCATGGCGTTGCGCTGGACAATGGCGTAAGCGTCCTCGCGCGACAGCCCCTTGTCCACCAGCCGGAGCATGACGATCTGCGAGAAGAGCAGGCCGCGTGTCTTGTTCAGGTTGGCCTGCATCGCGTCGGGATAGACCAGCAGCCCGTCGAGGATGTTGGCCAGGCGGTTGAGCATGTAATGCAGGAGCGTCGTGGAATCGGGCAGAATGACCCGCTCGGCGGACGAGTGCGAGATGTCGCGCTCGTGCCAGAGCGCCACGTTTTCGAGCCCTGTCAAGAGGTTCCCGCGCAGCACGCGCGCCAGACCGGTCAGGTTCTCGCAGCCGATCGGGTTGCGCTTGTGAGGCATGGCCGACGAGCCCTTCTGTCCCTTGCGGAACGGCTCTTCCACCTCGCGGATGTCGGTGCGCTGCAGACCGCGGACTTCCGTGGCGATTTTTTCGATTGTCGTACCGGTGATGGTGATGGCGGAAAGATATTCGGCGTGGCGGTCGCGCTGGAGCACCTGCGTCGAGACGTTGGCGGACTCGAGGTTCAGCTGCTGACAGACGTAGCGTTCGATTTCCGGCCCCGTGTGAGCATAGGTCCCCACCGCGCCCGAGATCTTGCCCACGCGCACCGTCTCGCGCGCATCGAGCAGACGCCGGCGGTTGCGCAACATTTCCTGATGCCAGAGGAGAAATTTCAGCCCCAGGGTGATCGGTTCGGCGTGGATGCCGTGCGTGCGGCCGACCATGAGGGTCTCGCGATGCGCCACGGCCTGTTTGGCCAGAACTTCCAGCAACCGCTCGACTTTCTCCAGAATCAGGTCCATCGCCTCGACCATGCGCACGCTCTGGGCGGTGTCCACCACATCCGAGGAGGTCAGGCCCATATGGACGTAACGCGAACTGGGCCCGATGTTTTCGGCCAGATTGGTCGTGAAGGCGATGACATCGTGGTGGACGGTGGCCTCGATTTCCTCGATCCGCTCCACGTTGAAAGAGGCCTTGCGCTGGATTTCATCCAACGCATCCATCGGGATTTTACCCAGCCGGGCCCATGCCTCACAGGCCGCAATTTCCACATCGAGCCACTTCTGGAACTTGGTCTGTTCGCTCCACAGTCTGGTCATCTCGGGCATGCTATAGCGGCGAATCATGGATCAGCCCCCCTCTTGCGCATTCTGGTGTCAGATGGATGTAACACGATCCTTCCCGCCGCCGAACCGTCTGATTCGGTCCCACGGCCACAAGGTATTGCCCCCTAAATTAGCGGTTTTGGTGGGAATTGCAAGGGGAACCGGCAGGTGGCCGGTGAAAACTTCAAGGCTCGAGGTCGGTGTACTGGAAAACCTGCCGCAGCCGATGCCGGAAGAGCGTATCCACATACAGGGTGGTCTCAAGCGGCTTCTCGGCCTTCGGGTCTTTTTTCTTTTCCGTCTTCTTTTCCGCGGGTTTCGGCGGCTCGGAAGGCTTGGGCATGTGTTGCCGCCCGCCGATCTGCGTTTGTGTCTCCGTGACCCGCTCGAGCGGCCCGGTTCGGCCATCCTGAGGCACCTTGACCGTGATCGAGGAACGCCGCGAACCCTGAACCACCTTGAAACTCTCCGTCGAAGGCGGAACAAAATTTTTGTAAATCACCTCGCAGTGAAGTTCCAGACAATCGGTATTCGCAAAATCCACCAATTGATCGAGCCGCGTGTAGCCGCTCAGCGCCTCCTCGGAGAGCCGAACCCCCCGCTTGAGCCACGCCTCCGACAAGGCCGTCGAACGCAATCCCCAGGTACTTCCCACCGCCCGGGGACGATCCGAACCGAAAACCTGGTCGGCGGGAGGCTCCAACGGGTCGCGAACCGGGATCACCGCCCGCAAAGCCTGTAAAATCTCGGGAGAAACCTTCCTGCCGTCCAATTCATAATACGGTTGCCCCTCCCGCGTGGTGGCCAGAATGGTCGAACCGGCGGAAGCGACGGGATGGCTTCCCTTGTCGTCGAACTTTTCACACCGCCGGACCTGATAAAGTTCCACCGCCGGCAGACCGCTGGGATAAACCTGCGTGACTTGAACCCGCGCCTCGAGTTCGACCCGAATCTGGATCGTCGTGGTCTTCTTTTCCTTATTGGCCGCCCGTGGGATGCTGGTCGTCTGAGTCCAGTCGCCCCGGGCGGACACGCCGTACACCTGACCGATCTTCGCAGGCGGTTCCAGATTGATGGAATAGGTCTCCCCGTCCGCGGCGGTTTCCGTTTGCGACGTGGTCGAAGAATCCGGTTTGGCGAGGAATCGGAGTGCCGGACGGACCGGCTCCGGCGGTACCGCAGCCTGGGACCAGCCCGCAACCAGAAACAAAACCGGGAGAAGAAAACGGGAGAAAGACAAATGCGACATGGGGTACAGGCACTTCCGGGGCTGGAACGTCATACATCCGAAAAGAATCGGAGTTCCCTCACTCGTACGACAACAAGACCTCCCGGACTTTTTCCGGATCGGGCGTGAGCAGGATCTTCTGGCGCAACTCCTTATCCTTGAAGCGCAACACGAGTTGGGCCAGCACTTTCAGGAATTCTCCGGCCTGCTTGTCCGAGGCGCAGAACATGGCCACGATATGCACCAAGTGGCCGTCGAGGGCGTCAAAATCAATGCCCCGGGTCGAACGGCCGATGGCGAGCACAAAATTGCGCACCGAGGGAATTTTGACATGGGGAAGCGCCAGACTGATGCCGATGCCGGTGGAAATCACCTTCTCCCGATTGATGATACTTTCGTACAATTCCTTCGGGTCGGTGACCTCCGGCCGTTTGGCCAGAGTGTCCACCAACGCCTGCAGGGCGCCTTCTTTCGTCATGCCGGTGATGTCCACGATGTCGGCTTCGCGGATCACTCTCTCGGTTATTTCCATCGTGTCAGTTCACTCCCGCGTACGAGACGGTCTGGCCCGGCGACGAATACGGAAAGGCACCACCCCTGCGGAGCGGCGCCCGAAACCCCTGCTGCCCAACTCTGAGAGTCCACTTCGGACAAGCGGAATGGAGAGCAAACCGACTCATTCATCCGCCAGAGTATGAACATTGATTTTACCTTGTTTGAACTCCTCGATCGTCACTTCCTCGAGGGTCCGGCCCGCCAGGGGAACCAGCGCCTTGTAGCCGCTCTGCAGGTCGCGCATGCGCCGCGCCATCGAGTTGACCAGCAGATACTTCCCCTTGCTTTCGCGCACATAGTTGCTGACATCGTGTTTCATAGAAACGCATCCTTTTTCCGGGTGGCCCCTGGGGAAAATTTCCCGTGGGGCGATTGAAACCCCGGGTGGCACACGAAACGCCACCCGGGACGGCCTTGTTTTCCCACAGATTGCAACCGGCTGAGCGGATCAACGCTCCTTTGCCCGGTCTCAACCCCGTTTTTTGTCGTCTTCCACTTCGAACTCGGCGTCCACGATGTCGTCGTCGCCTGCCGGAGCCGCCTGAGCCCCCGTCGCACCGGCGCCCCCGTGGCTGGGACCTTCACCCGCGCCCGGGCCGCCCGGCGTCGCCGTGGCCGACGCCTGTTTGTAGAGCACCTCGGAGATCTTGTGCGAGGCTTTGTTCAAGCTCTCCATCTTGGCTTTTATAACATCCACATCTTTACCTTCAAGAGCTTTTTTCAAACTCTCGATCTCGGCGCGGATCTTTTCCACATCCGAGGAACTCAGTTTGTCCTTGTATTCTTCGAGGGAACGCTCGACCGAATAGACCAGCGAGTCGGCATTGTTGCGCGTCGTGGTCTCTTCTTTGCGCTTGCGGTCCTCGTCCTCGTGATCCTTGGCGTCGTTGACCATCTTGTCAATTTCCTTGTCGTTCAGGCCCGACGAGGCTTCGATGCGGATCTTCTGTTCCTTGCCCGTGCCCTGGTCGCGCGCCGAGACGTGGACGATGCCGTTCGAGTCGATGTCGAACGTCACTTCGATCTGGGGCACGCCGCGCGGCGCCGGCGGAAGCCCCTCGAGGTTGAATTCGCCCAGGACCCGGTTGGCCGACGCGATGGCCCGCTCGCCCTGATAGACTTTGATGGTCACAGCGGGCTGATTGTCCGAAGCGGTCGAATAGACCCGCTTCTTCTGGGTCGGAATCGTCGTGTTACGCGGGATCAGCACGTCATAGACGTCGCCGAGCGTCTCGATCCCGAGCGACAGAGGCGTCACGTCGAGCAGCAGCACGTCGCTGACGTCGCCCGCCAGCACCCCGCCCTGAATCGCCGCGCCCACCGCCACCACCTCATCGGGGTTCACGCTGCGGTTCGGTTCCTTGTTGAAAATGCGCTTGACGAGTTGCTGGACGAGCGGGATACGGGTCGAGCCTCCGACCATGATGACCTCGTCAATTTCCGCCGCCGACAGACCCGCGTCGCGCAGCGCGTTGAGGCACGGCTGTGAGCAGCGCTCAACGAGCGGCCCCATGAGGCGCTCGAGCTGGGCACGGTTCATCTTGATGTTCAGGTGCTTGGGTCCCGAGGCGTCGGCCGTGATGAAGGGCAGGTTGATGTCCGTCTCCTGCGTGGTCGAAAGCTCGCACTTGGCCTTCTCCGCCGCCTCTTTCAGACGCTGAAGCGCCTGATGGTCCTTGCGCAGGTCAATGCCCTGGTCCTTCTTGAACTCCTCGGCCAGATAGTCAATGATGATCTGGTCAATATTGTCGCCGCCCAGGTGGGTGTCGCCGTTGGTGCTCTTGACTTCGAAGACGCCATCGCCCAGTTCGAGGATCGAGATGTCGAACGTGCCACCGCCGAAATCGAAGACGGCGATCTTTTCGTCCTTCTTCTTGTCCAGACCGTAGGCCAGCGAGGCCGCCGTGGGCTCGTTGATGATCCGCAGCACTTCGAGGCCCGCGATGCGCCCGGCGTCCTTGGTGGCCTGACGCTGCGAGTCGTTGAAATAGGCCGGCACGGTGACGACGGCCTGGCTGATCTTCTCGCCCAGGTAATCCTCGGCGGTCTGCTTCATTTTCTGGAGAATACGGGCCGAGACTTCCGGCGGGGCAAAATGCTTGCCGTCAATGACCACGGCCGCGTCGCCATTCTGGGCACGCGCCATCTCGTACGGCACCATTTTCGACTCTTCCGGCACTTCCTCAAACTTGCGGCCCATGAAACGCTTGATGGAGAAGACGGTCCGCCGCGGGTTGGTGATAGCCTGACGCTTGGCCACCTGCCCCACGAGTTGTTCTCCCGAATCGGTGAACGCCACGACGGACGGGGTGGTGCGCGTGCCTTCGGCATTGGCAATCACCACCGGCTCGCCGCCTTCCATGATGGCCACACATGAATTCGTAGTTCCCAGATCTATTCCGATCACTTTTCCTGGCATTTTCAAGTCCTCTTTTCGCCTGATTAAGATAAGTTACAAGTTTTCAGTTGTGCTTTTTATCTATCTTCGATGGATCCGATAATTCCCTCACGGCGGATCCTGTTGCGTTCGTGTCTGGGAAAACACTCACCGGCGCAGCATTTGATGTTCTTCCGGTTTGTATTCAATTCGTGGGTTCCACTGTATTCCTGCGCCCCTGCCGGGGCGCTTTTATAAAATCTATTTAGAGCAAAACCCGCCCGGGGGAGAAGTTTGGATCTTTCCCCCGGGCGGGCCAGACTTGCGCCACCCTGGGTTGGTCCAAGGCGGGGGTGCGCACCTTTCCGGTCCGGCCCGATTTCCTCAGGCCAAACCGGAAAGAGCGCGGAAACTTCTTACATCATGCCACCCATGCCGCCCATGTCGGGGTGACCGTGGCCGCCAGCGGCTTTTTCAGCCTCGGGGATTTCCGTCACCAGACACTCGGTCGTCAGCAACATGCCCGACACCGACGCAGCGTTCTGCAGGGCGCTGCGCGTGACCTTGGTCGGGTCGATGATGCCGGCCTCGATCATGTCCACATACTCGCCCGTCGCGGCGTTGTAGCCCTTGTTACCCTTGGCCTCTTTGATCTTCTCGACGACAATGTTGCCCGCCGCGCCGGCGTTGTCGGCGATCGAACGAGCCGGCCAGGTCAGCGCCTTGCGGATGATGTCAATCCCGACGGTCTCATCGGCATCGGCACCCTGAAGGTCCTTAAGGGCCTTCTCGGAACGGATCAGCGCCACACCACCACCGGCGACGATCCCTTCCTCTACCGCCGCGCGCGTGGCGTGCAGGGCATCCTCGACGCGGGCCTTCTTTTCCTTCATTTCGACTTCGGTCGCGGCGCCCACCTTGATCACCGCCACGCCACCGGCCAGCTTGGCCAGGCGCTCCTGCAGTTTCTCGCGGTCGTAGTCCGACGTGGTCTCTTCGATCTGCTGCTTCATCTGACCGATGCGGCCCGTGATGGCGTCCTTGCTGCCGGAGCCCTCGACGATCGTCGTGCTCTCCTTGTCGATCGTGACGCGCTTGGCCTGGCCGAGCATGTTCAGTTCGGTGTTCTCGAGCTTCATGCCGGCGTCTTCGCTGATGACGCGGCCACCCGTCAGGATGGCAATGTCCTCGAGCATGGCCTTGCGGCGGTCGCCGAAGCCCGGAGCCTTGATGGCGCACACGTTGAGCGTGCCGCGCAGACGGTTGACGACGAGCGTGGCCAGAGCCTCGCCTTCGACGTCTTCCGCGATAATGATGAGGGGACGGCCGGTCTGCACCACGCGCTCGAGAATGGGCAGCATGTCCTTCATCGAGGAGACTTTCTTCTCATAGATGAGGATGTAGGGCGACTCGAAAACCGCTTCCATCTTCTCGGGGTTGGTCACGAAATAGGGGGACAGATAACCCTTGTCGAACTGCATGCCTTCGACAACGCTCAACTCGGTTTCGATGCCCTTGGCCTCTTCCACCGTGATGACGCCATCCTTACCCACTTTGTCCATTGCGTCGGCGATGAGAGTCCCGATCACCGTGTCGTTGTTGGCCGAAATCGCGGCCACCTGAGCGATCTGGGCATGCTCGCGCGTGGGCTTGCTGGCCTTGGCCAGGCTCTCGATGATGGCCTCGACGGCCTTGTCAATGCCACGCTTGAGCGACATGGGGTTGGCGCCGGCGGCAATGTTGCGCACGCCTTCGGTGAAAATCGCTTCGGCCAGGACGGTCGCGGTGGTCGTACCGTCACCCGCCACGTCGCTGGTCTTGCTGGCCACTTCGCGCACCATCTGGGCACCCATGTTTTCAAACGGGTCCTTCAGTTCGATTTCCTTGGCCACGCTCACGCCGTCTTTCGTCACCAACGGGGCGCCGAATTTCTTGTCGAGCATGACATTGCGCCCCTTCGGGCCCAAGGTCGCCTTGACGGCCTTCGACAAAGCCATCACACCCCGCAGGATGCTCTGGCGCGCTTCATCGCTGAACTGCATCTGTTTCGCCATTGTCTGTCTATTCTCCTTTTTTGTCTCAATGGTTGAATCGCTTCAGATTCCCGGTCTGCCGACGTATAGTGCGGAACCGGGAACCGGCCCCCTCAGAGGGCCGGTTCGACACACACGCGCTTACTGCAGGATGCCGAGGATGTCGTTCTCGTGCATGATGAGAAATTCTTCACCGTCGATCTTGACTTCGGTGCCGGA
>Ga0116170_10006735_pt1 | contig 10013 bp, 8 predicted proteins | sample AD_JPNHW1_MetaG_FD_89797 | JGI IMG/M metagenome (GOLD analysis project Ga0116170, IMG submission 89797) | Active sludge microbial communities of municipal wastewater-treating anaerobic digesters from Japan - AD_JPNHW1_MetaG | ecosystem: Engineered > Bioreactor > Anaerobic > Digestate | place...
CGGCCACGTTCTGTCGGGTTGCGCTGGCGCTCCACCCGACCTACGGCCACGTTTTGTCGGGTTGCGCTGGCGCTCCACCCGACCTACGGCCACGTTCTGTCGGGTTGCGCTGCCGCTCCACCCGACCTACGGCTACGCTCAGTCGGGTTGCGCTGGCGCTCCACCCGACCCAAGATCATGCTCTGTCGGGTTGCGCTGCCGCTCCACCCGACCTGCGACTCCAGGATTGCGAGCGGGGCATACAAGCGCTCAGATGGACAATCCAATCCCGCGTAAACCACGCTTTTGTCAGACTCATGATATTATCAGCCTGATGGAAAGTCCTAACTCTCCGCAAAGCGACGAACCAATTGAAACAGAACCAGGCGCTCCCGATCGCCCGCTTCAGCGTCTGTGGGCCAGGCTGATACATCTCGGCATTGCCGAACGCGTCCTGCGGGTGGCATCGGCTCTATTTACCAGCCTGCTGCTGGTCGGGGTCCTCTTTGTGCTCAGCCGATTCTATGCCAGCGTAAGCGGCAGCACTCCCGCCGAGCCGCTCCCGGCTGCAGAAGCGCTCACCCCCACCGCGCCGGCAGCAGTTCCTGGCATTTCCCAAAAAGAAGCGCTGCCCGCCGCTGAACCGCAGGGCATCGTGCCGCAAGTCTCCTTGCACACCGTCCTGCCCTCCCGCGGGCGCACCGAACTGCTCACTTACGTCATCCAGGCCGGAGATACGCTTTTTTCCATTGCGGAAAAATTTGGTCTCAAGCCCGAGTCCATTCTGTGGGGCAACCGCTACACTCTGGGGGAAGACCCGCATATGATTTTCCCCGGGCAGGAATTGCTTATTCTTCCCGTGGACGGCACGCTGCACCGCTGGAGCGCCGGCGAGGGCCTGAACGGCGTGGCAGGATATTACGGCGTGACGGCTGACGCAATCGTGAACTACCCGGGCAACCATCTGAACCCCGCGACCCTGGGCGACTACGCCCTGCCGAACATCGCCCCGGGTACACTGCTCATCGTTCCGGGCGGCAAAGGCGAATTCCCGGACTGGCGCACGCCGCGCATCACGCGCGAGAACCCGGCTACCGCAGTGAACGTCGGCCCCGGCGCTTGCAGTGGCTCGTACGGCGGCGTAATGGGCACGCTCAACTTTATCTGGCCGGTAGCGGACCACTACCTTTCCGGCTACGATTACAACCCGGAAGCCAACCACTACGGCATCGATATTCACGGCGAGATTGGCGACCCCGTCTCTGCCGCGGATAACGGCGTTGTGGTATACGCCGGCTGGAATGACTGGGGCTACGGCGAGATGATCGTCATCGACCACGGTCAGGGCTGGCAGACGCTCTACGCGCACCTCAGCACAGTGGACGTTTCCTGCGGGCAGGAAGTTTATCAAGGGGATACTATCGGCACCGTGGGCACCACCGGCAACTCCAGCGGTCCGCACCTGCATTTTGAACTGCGCAGCGACGATTACGGGCGCGTAAATCCCTGGGATTTCTTGCGTTAACCCGCTTTTCCGGCTGAATCACTCCAGGCAAGCATAATCCCTGCCCGGGAATTGCTGCACGGGCATTCGCTTGCGCTATAATACTGATATGGGAAGCTCTGAGTATATCGACGTACGCCCATCTCCAATCGCGGGCAGCTGGTACCCAGGCAAAGCCGGGGAACTGCGCGCCCAGGTCGAAGCTTTTCTGGAAAAAGCTTCCCCGCCAGCGCTAAGTGGAGAAATCCTGGGTTTGGTTGTTCCGCATGCCGGCCTGGTCTATTCCGGCCTCACAGCCGCGCATGCCTTTAAAACGCTCATCGGAAGCAGCTTTTCCCGCGTAATCCTCCTCTCCCCCTCGCACCAGTATTACCGCGAACCTTTACTCACCAGCGGGCATGAAGCCTATGCCACCCCGCTTGGTCCGGTGCCGGTGGACCGTGAGGCAGTAGACGCCCTGCGCACGCTCCTGAATGGGAGCAGGGGACCGGAAATCACGCCTATACGGCGCGACCAGGAACACTCGCTCGAAATTGAGCTCCCTTTCTTACAGGTGGTACTGCCGCAGGGCTTCAGCCTGGTGCCGCTGATGCTGGTTAACCAATCCCTGGATTTGGTTCAGGCGCTCTCCGATGCAATTAACGGATATCTGTCGACGCGCCCGCGTGAAGAAAAGACCCTGCTGGTGGCATCCAGCGACCTTTCGCACTTCTACACCGAAAAACAAGCCAACCAACTGGATCATCGGGTGCTCAGCGCGTTGGAAACGATGGACATTTTTGAACTTTTTAGGCTGAATACCAGCGGTCGAGGACAAGCTTGCGGGATGGCACCCATCCTGACGGTGCTGCGCGCCTGCCGCAACCTGGGCGCGGATAAGCTTGTCATTGCGGATTACCGCACCTCCGCTGACGTCACGCACGACTCGGATTCTGTGGTGGGTTACGGCTCGGCCGTTATCACCAGGACAGCGTAGGCGGTGGAGTTGCGGCGTTCAGACCACCTTCCACCGCGTGCTTTGCTGTTAAGCCTGCTGCTGCTCGGAGTGCTGTTCGGGAGCGCCGCTTGCCAGCCGCAATACCAAGGCCGCCCCACCGCCCAACCCACGCGCGTCCCTTCCCGGACGCCTACGCCCACCATCACATCCACGCTTCCCCCGGCGCCAACCGCCACCCCCTCGCCCAGCCCGACACTGACCCACACGCCCACTCCTCTGCCAAGCACCACCCCAACCGAAACCCCCACGCCCATCCCTCCGCGCGCGGCTGTGCTCTTTCCGCTCAAAGCCGGCGGTGCGAATACCGTCAACTGGAGCTATTTCTACCTCAGCCGCAAAGAGCTGCGCGAAGATAACAGCCTGCTCAGCCTCTCCGCTACGGTCGCGTTTCAACTGTTGGACCGCGGCATCCATTCCGAGACGGTGCGCGTGCACGACCAGGATGTGACCGTGTATTACCTGCGCGTCAGCCATGTCTTCAACCAGGTGCCGATTGAGACCAAACTGGTGCTCACCGGTTACTTCGGGCGCGCTGTTCCCGTGAGCGCCTTACCCGCGGACGGCGCCGCGTTTGTGAATCTGCGCACTCAGAACTCCGACGCTGTGTTCGAGCCCTGGCGCATTCAATCCGACTGGCTGCTGCCCTTCGAACAGCGCCAGGCTCTCTTTCAGCAGATGACTCTCACCGATTTTGAACAGCTGCTGGCAGACCTGCCCGAACGCGTGATTCTGCTGGCGCATCACCCCGTTATCTGGCCCCCGGACGATTACGCCCAGGCAGATTTGGATATGGCGCGTGTCAGCGCGCAAGCTGCGCGGTTGCAAGCCTTTTTTGACCACGACGCGTTCGACCTGCTGACCGGGCAAAGCCGGATGGCGGAAGCCTGGAGCGCCTACCTGCTGCACAACCAGGTTATCCCGACCGACGTTGCCCAGGCGGGGCTGTCCTACTCGGCTGAATACCTGATCATCGTGATACCCTGATGGCTGCCCTGGACGCCAACCCGGAACTAAAGTACGCGGAAGTCAGCATTAATCTCGCGGCGGTAGACCGCAGCTATCACTATGCCATCCCCCCGGAACTGCAAGGCAAACTCCAGCCGGGCTGCCTGGTGGTGGTGCCTTTCGGCAGGCAAATCGTTCAGGGCGTGGTGCTGGCGCTGCTGGCAGAAACCAGCGTGGACAAAGAAATCCGCCCGATCCTCTCACTGAATTCAGAAGATACCGTGCTCACCCCGCAGCAGCTGGAGCTGACGCATTGGTTGGCGCGCGAGACTTTCGCCCCGTTGGGCGCCGCCGTGAACCTCATGCTGCCGCGCGGGCTCTCCCAACGCGCGGATTTCCTGGCGGAATTGAAGCCTGACCTGACAGAAATCCCAACCGGTCTGGCGCCCCTGCAAACCCGCATCCTGAAATTGCTTTCCGAGCGCGGGTCTTTGCGCGGCGCCCAGCTGGAACATGCCTTGCCCAAGCTGGAATGGCGCGGCAGCCTGGAGCGCCTGCGCAAAGCCGGACTGGTGCGCACCCAAAGCGTCTTTCCCCCGCCGCGCGTGAGCCCGAAGGTCGTGCGCACTGCCCAGCTGACAATCCCGCCTGAAGCGGTGAGCAGCCTGGACCCCAAAACGCTCAGCTCGCGCGCGGAAACAGGCGCGCGCCGCCTGGAGATCCTGAAGCTGTTGGCTTCCGAAGCCTTCCCGATGGACTTCTCCTGGATTTATGCCCAAACCGACAGCTCTTACGCGGACCTGAAAACACTCGCAGACCAGGACTACCTGCACTTCAATGAAACCGAGGTCTGGCGTGACCCGCTGGAAAACCTGCAAATCGAAAACGCGCATGCCCCCACGCTCACGCCGGACCAGCAACGCGTGTGGGAGCAGCTGCAGCCGCGGCTCGGGCATCCCGAAAGCCAGCCAGTGCTGCTGCACGGCGTCACCGGCTCGGGCAAGACCGAGATTTACCTGCGTGCGGTGGAGCAAAGCCTGGCGTACGGGCGGCAAGTGATCGTTTTGGTGCCTGAGATTGCCATGACCCCCCAGGCTGTGCGCCGCTACATGGCGCGCTTCCCCAACCGCGTCGGGCTGTACCACTCCAAGCTGTCTGAAGGCGAACTGTACGATACCTGGCGGCGCGCGCGCAAAGGCGAACTTTCGATCATCGTCGGGGCGCGCAGCGCGCTGTTCGTCCCACTACCGGATATCGGTCTCATCATCCTGGATGAGTGCGACCACGAATCCTACGACGAAACCGGGCGCGAGCCGTTCTACCGCGCCGTCGAAACCGCGGAAGCCTACGCGCGCATCTGCAAAGCCAACCTGATATTGGGCTCCGCCACCCCGCGCGTCAGCCAGTATTACCGCGCGCAGAAAGGCGACTGGCAGCTTCTGGAATTACCCAGGCGCGTCCTGGCGCACCGCGACACCTTGCTGAAACAGGCTGCCAGCCTGCACACCGAGCTCCTCCCGGCGGCTGGTGAGGAAGAGCTGTTGAGCCTGGAGCTGCCGCCGGTGGACCTGGTGGATATGCGCGCGGAACTGAAGGAAGGCAACACCAGCGTGCTTTCCCGCCCGCTGCAGGCCGGGTTGGAGCAAGTGCTCGCCCGCAAGCAGCAGGCTATCCTCTTCCTCAACCGCAAGGGCAGCGCTACCTATGTGTTTTGCCGGGATTGCGGCCAGGCGCTGCTCTGCCCGCGCGACCTGAGCCCACTGGTCTACCACCAGGACCGCGCCGGTCTGCTCTGCCACATCTGCGGTTACACGCGCGGCATGCCGACCAAGTGCCCGAATTGCGGCAGCAAACAAATCCGCCAGATGGGCATCGGTACGGAACGCCTGGAAGCGCTCGTTCAGCAGGCTTTCCCCCAGGCCCGCTTGCTGCGCTGGGACGCGGAAACCACCACCACGCGCGACGCGCATGAGCTCATCCTCTCGCACTTCAGCGCTCACCGCGCGGATATCCTGATTGGCACGCAGATGCTTGCCAAGGGTCTGGACCTGCCGCTGGTGACGCTGGTCGGAATTATCCTGGCGGAAACCGGACTGAACCTGCCGGATTACCGCGCGGCGGAGCGCAGCTTTCAGGTGCTCACCCAGGTCAGCGGCAGAGCGGGGCGCAGCCCCCTGGGCGGGCGCGTAGTTATGCAAACCTACCAGCCTGAAAATTATGTCATCCAGGCGGCTTCCCGGCACGACTTTGCCGGTTTTTACGCGCAGGAACTGGCGCACCGCCGCGAGCTGGGTTACCCGCCCTTCACGCGCCTGGTGCGTCTGGAGTACCGCAGCCCTTCTGAGGATAAGTGCCGGCAGGAAGCGGAACTGCTGGCAGAAATTTTGCGCACGGAGATTCGCGCGCTGGGGATGACGCGGACGGACTTCATCGGACCGGTGCCATGCTATACCCGCAAGCTGTTCGGCCGCTTCCGCTGGCAAATCATCCTGCGCGGGCCGGACCCGACCCCGATGCTGCATGGGCTGCCGCTGATGGGCTGGACGGTGGAAGTGGACCCGCCGAACCTGCTATAATATTCTGAAGGGTGCGTTCGTCACCGCGAGAGCTTTGTTATGCAGAGCTTGTGAAGCGATCTTCCTGTTAAGCCTGGCAAACGGTGAGGTTGCTTCGGCTGCTGGCGCTGCTTCGCAACGACGGGATGCAGGCCCTGACGACGGGAAGATGAACAATCCCCGTCAAGATTGGTGCGGAAATGAATCAACGCAATGAAATAATTACCTGGGATGAAGTCTCCCGACTGATTGACCACCTGCTGCCGCAGTTCAATCGGGTCTACACCGTCATGGTGATGATCACGCGCGGCGGCATCATCCCCGGCGGCATGCTCGCCGAAGCCATGAACATCCAGAACCTCTTTACCGCTTCCTTGGACTTCCCCGCCGAAGCGCACACCCCCGCCACCCCGCAATCCAAATTCCTGACCTGGCCCAAGTTCCTGCAATTCCCGGATGCCAGCCAACTGAGCGGCTGCGATGTGCTCATCGTGGACGACGTTTGGGGTTCCGGGCGCACCATTACCGCTGTCAAAAACCGCGTCCAGTCCTCCGGCGGACGGGCCTCCACCTGCGTGCTGCACTTCAACCCCTACCGCAACTTGTTTGGAAACATGCGCCCTGATTATTACGCGGCTACCACCGACGCGCATATCATCTACCCATGGGAAATGGACCGCGGTTTTCAATCCAAATTTTTCAGCGGCGTGCTCTGAGGGAATATCCCTCGCGCCCGTCCGGAGGTTTCATGCAAAAGCCCCTGCGCTGGTACGACAGCATCTTCATTAATATCTACTACCTCGGGCTGACCGTTCGCAGCCAAGCCTTCACCCCGCTTATCCTGCCGCTGCTTGTTCAGCAATTCGTCGGCGATGAGACCAAGGGCAGCAGCTACGGCAGCATCCGCCTGTATTCCCTGATGATTGCCCTGCTCGTCCAGGCTGTGATGGGCATGCTTTCCGACCGCAGCACCCACCGCTGGGGCAAGCGCCGACCGTTTTTGCTGGCCAGCACCGTGCTGGAGACGATTGCTTTCATCGCCATCGGCGTGATTGCCGCCCAGATGGAAGGCCAGGCGGGTTACACGGCGCTCTTTGCCGCGGTTCTGCTCTCCATGGTCTTCTCCAACATCGGGCACGGCGCCGCCCAAGGTCTCATCCCGGACCTGGTGCCGGAGAATCAGCGCGGGCGATATTCCGCTATCAAGACGCTCTTTGAACTGCCGCTTCCGCTTATCTTTGTCTCCTTTTTCGTTGCCAAAATGGTGAAATCCGGCAACTATTGGGCGGCAATTATCACCGTCATAGCCACGCTGATTATCAGCACCATCCTGGCGATGTTTATCCGCGAAACCCCGCAGGAGAAGGCCCCCGCGCCGATGGACTGGCCGGCAATCGGACGCCTGGTAGCTATGACTGCCCTGTTTACCGGCGTCATCCTGCTGGCGGGTGAGGCGGTCAAACGCCTGGTGCCGCTGGCGGCGGGGCTGCCCGGGCTTTCCCGCTTGCTCGCAACCGGTGTGATTGGCGCGGTCGGCATGCTCTTCGCCGTCGCGGTCGGGGTGATACTCTCCATGCGCATCAGTCTGGGCTCCGAAGCCGCCCAAAGGCCGGCCTTCACCTGGTGGGTAGTCAACCGTCTGGCTTTCCTGGTCGGGGCGAACAACCTGGCCAGCTTTTTGCTGTACTTTATTCAGGAACGCTTCCCCGAACTGCAGGGGAATGCCGCGGCGGGCCCTTCAGCCTTCCTGGTGATGATTGTGGGCGTGGCAATTCTGGCGGCCGCGCTGCCGGGCGGCTGGCTGACGGATAAATTCGGCACCAAGCCGTGCATCGCTGCCAGCGGCATCCTTGCCACGCTCGGCACAGCCATTGTGATTGCCTCGCCGGCTATGTCCATGATGTACGTCGGCGGGGTTCTGGTGGGTTTGGGAGTTGGCATTTTCTACACCGCCAACTGGGCGCTGGGTACCAGCCTGGTCCCGCGTGAACAAGCCGGGCGCTACCTGGGGATTTCCAACCTGGCTGGGGCTGGCGCTGGCGCCATCGGGGCATATATCGGCGGCCCGATTGGCGATGGCGCTGGTTTTGTGGTGTTGATGAGTATCTACGGCTTCCTGTTCCTGTTTTCAGTGCTGGTGTTGGGGCGGATAAAGACCGGAAATGCCCGCCAGGAGGCAGCCTGATGAGCGCGGGCGCTCCGATTGAAGCGGCCTGGAAAGAGCTCGAGACATTTTCCAGCTCTGCTGACGGGCTGCGCCTGAGCGAGGTGCGCGCGATTTTCGCCATTGGCTCTCTGCCCGGGGGCTACTTCCGGCCCGGGCAAAGCGACCTGGACGTGCTGGTCCTCTTCCAGGGCGCGCCTGGCACGGAAGCTGATTTCAACAAATTCCAACTGGCTGAAAAAGAACGCCTGGAAGCGCTGGCAGCCCAGGCCGGGCCTTACGAGATCGAACTGCTCTTTTTACACGAAACCCGCCTGCAGCGCGACCCGCTGACCGGCCGCTTCCCCTACGCCGATTTTGTGCAGCGTTTGCTCTCACAAAGTAAGCTGCTGTGGGGCGCGTTCGAGACCGGTTCCCTGGAAGCGCCGGGGAAAGAGGACTTTGCCTGCGCGTTCCGGCGCTATTTGGAATATCTGCGGAAAAAGCACGGCGGCGAACTTCAGGTTTTTTGGAGCCAGGGCAAGCTGGAGGAACTGCTGAACCACACGCTGGCGTTGATGCGCGCGTACCTGCAGGTGCAACGCGGGGTGTCGGAATACGACAAAACCCGCCTCGCACAGCGCTACCGCGAGAGCCAGCCATCTGTGCCGCTGCCCCCCGCTTTGGCCAGCGCTCTGAAAGCCCGGTTCGCGGGCGCGCCAATTTCAAGCGAAATCGCAGCCGCCGCGCGCGCGGAGCTGCCTGCTTTTCACGCCGCGCTGGCGGCGCAAATCCTGCGGGTCAACCCCGAATCACGCTGACCCGCGAACCGGACGGGCCTTTTTCCACCTCAATCCGGTTCGGGAACTGCTCTTTCAATTCCTCGATGTGCGTAATGACCATAATCATGTCAAAGTCATCCGCTACCCGGCCGATTGCTTCCACCAGGCGCTGTCTGCCGTCAGCGTCCTGATTCCCAAAGCCCTCATCAATGACCAGCGTGCGCAGTTGCGCGCCGCTGCGCCTTGAGAGCAGGCGCGCCAGCGCGAGCCGGATGGCAAAATTGATACGGAAGGCTTCCCCGCCGGAGTAAGTCTCATAATCCCGCGTGGAGGAGCCGTCGCTGATGGTGATATCCAGCGTTTCCATCTTGTCGGCGCGCCTGACATCCTTGAATTCCCGCTGGGGATTAAACCTTACGCTCATGCTGTAATTGGAAAGCCGGCCGAGAACGCGGTTGGCTTCTTCCTCCAACTCCGGCAGAGCCTGTTCAATCAACATCGCCGGCACGCCGTCCTTGGAAAATGCCCTCTCCAACACCTTCAGCCGCGCTATCTCCGCGTTCAGCTGCTCTTTCTCTTCCCGCAGGCTGATTTTGCGCGCCTTCAGCTCGGTCAGAATGTGCAGTTCCTGCCGCGCTGCCCCCACCTGGCGCTGCAGCCCCGCCTCGGCGTCTTGCTTCGCCTGGAATGACTGCTCGGTCACTTGAATATCCGGAAAACTGCTTTCAATTTCCGCCAGATCCGCGGCGGCTTTGGAGCGTTCCTGCGCGGCGCGCTGCAGGTCTTCCTCCTGCTTTTCGAGGGTTTCTTGCAGTTCCAAAAGGCTTTGCTCTTGCTGCCCCACCGTGCTGCGGGCAATCTGCAGCTCGTTATACGCCGCTCGGGCAGGCTCTGCCTGGCGCGCCTCTTCCCGCAAGCGGGCGTGCGCTTCCGGGTCATAAGCCAGCGCGGTAATTTTTTCCAGCACTTCCGTCCGTTCCGCCCGTTCCTGCGCGCAGTAGCTCTCTTCTGCCAGGGCCGCGCGCACGTGCTCCAACTGAAGTGCCTTGGTATTGGCGAACTCCTCCGCGCGGGCAGCGAGCAAACTAATCTGCTGACCCAGTTGGTC
>Ga0116170_10006736_pt1 | contig 10013 bp, 10 predicted proteins | sample AD_JPNHW1_MetaG_FD_89797 | JGI IMG/M metagenome (GOLD analysis project Ga0116170, IMG submission 89797) | Active sludge microbial communities of municipal wastewater-treating anaerobic digesters from Japan - AD_JPNHW1_MetaG | ecosystem: Engineered > Bioreactor > Anaerobic > Digestate | place...
CTGGAAAACTCGAAGATTAAAAATCGATGCGGCTGAAATAAAAAAGCCCTCCCGGTTAAGGGAAGGCCTTTTTATTTATTTGGGTTTATTGTTTTTTTAGGCTAATTGATTATTTTACGTTGCCGTTTTCGATATCGGAAACCATTTTAGCGGCTTCTTTGTTGCCGTTGATAGCGTCGAATTTCAAAGCTTCAAGGTTCGAAGCGGTTTTAGGTTTGATACCGCGAGCTTCGTATATTTTTTTGATCGTGTCAATGTTAGCTCCGCCGAAGAATTCTTTATCAGCGGCGATAAGCGCGTTTACGCCATCCGTGAATTTCTGGTTTTTGATGCCTTTGAGGTAGTTTCTTGAGTTGTGGATGACTTTATCGGTTACCGCGGCGCCGACAGCCGTTCTGAAATCCCAGAGACCGCCGCTATAGATCGAGCTGTCATAGTGAACTTCGTTCTGGATGTCTTCGGGGAAATGGTTTTTGTTGGCGCAGGTTCTGATATAAGGCCTGTTCATTTTTTTAACCGCCCATTCGCCGACTTCGGGATCGTTGGTAACGGTGCATGCGAAGTAATCCGAGAAAGCTTCGTTTATAGCGCCGGATTCGCTGCTGTAAGGCATTGAAACCATTTCATTGGTTACCGCGTGCGTGTATTCGTGGTAGCTTACGCTTTCTTCGATCGCGAGGTCGTTCAATTTATTTCCGTCGCCGAGAGATATAGCGCCTTCCATTGGTGAGAAGAATGCGTTGTCATATTTCGTTCCGTAGTGAACGGTTGTTTTCATGGCGCGATCGAGGCCCGTGAAGCCTAATTTTGCGAATTCGTCGTGTATCGTGTTGATGTAGTAGTATGCGTTGACTTCGTCGAAATGCGTGTTGTTCGGGTCGAATATGTAGTTGCCATCGGCGCCGATAACCGCGGCGGTCGTGTCTTCGTTAACTACGTTAACCCATTTGCCTTTAAGGCCTTTGCCGTTCGATGTGAGGTTTGTGAGGGCTTCGTTCGTGATGTTGCATTTCAGAGGGTTTGAAACGTAAACCGAGCCGAGAGGATTTACAACGGGAGCGTCAGCGTGGTTCATGATGTCTTTTGTTTCGATTACAGTTCCGTCAACGGCGTTGATTATGCATACGAAATCGCCGAGAGGTTCTTTTGAAGGGATGTCGACTTCGATAGCGTTAACGGCGATATTGTTTTTGCCGTATATAACCGTGTCGGTGTTTATTCTGGCTCTGGTAGCGGTGCATTTGATATTGTTTTTAGCGATCTCGATGGCTTTTTCGTTTGAGATCGATTCGTTTATCGAGGAGCCGCCTGAAACCTGAGCGAGTCCGTTGTTTACCATAACGACTTCGCCGGCGTTGTTAACGTGAACCGATATCGTTGATTCAAGGACTTTTTTAGTGTTTATGAAATGAGCGAATACTACGTGGGTTATATTTTCTGATCTGTCTATTTTTGAGACTTTCAGGTTGTTAATGTTCGAAATGTTATAAAGGGCGGCGTTTTTCGTTAAAAATTCGGTAGCGATCTTAACCGCGCTGGCTGCTTTTGTGCCTTTCTTTGAGTAGAAGGCCGAGTCTTTCGCCATCATGTTTCTTACGTTTCCCGATTCGTCATAAACTACGTCGAAACGGTTTCCGTTTGCTGCGTTGAATTTCGTGAAATCGAGAGCTTTTGTGGTGCTCTGGCCGGCGAACGCGAACCCCGCGCAAAGGATCAAGGAGATGACTACCAAGGATAAAACTAACTTCTTCATACTATAAACCCCCTGTTTTTTATTGAGGAATTTCTTACGTATCAAACGATTATATATTTTTTATTATAATAAGTCAATGAATTTCGATAAGTTTTAAGGTTTTTATTTTACTTATTCTGCTTGTTTGAAACTTCAACAGGCGCGGGTATTCCGACGATGCCTGACGCTGACGGTTTTTCCGCCGGGGCGGCAGGTGCTACCGGTGCGAAGTTCCCTCTTGCCGCGCAATATGCCTCGATGAAATTCGCCCATGAGGTTTTGCCGAAGGCAATGATCTTTTTATATTCGGGGTCCATCGGATTTCTCGGGAAATATATGGACATTCCGGCCGCGTTTTCCTCGATTTTTCCAGTGTTAGCGTTAGCTATGACGATCTTTGCCGGTGAAGATACCAGCGTTTCAATGACTTCGCGTGCGGCGTTATTTATTTTTTCGTCGGTTATATTCTCGTTTACGAGTTTGCAGAAATGGGCGAGGTCGCAATTGTCGCCGTCGTCGAATATTTGAACGCCGGTAGCGACCTTTTTAATGGCTTCGATAATGGCTGTATCGCCGATCTTTTCAAGAAGGGCCGCCGCGAGGGCTTCAATTTTTGCGTGAACCAGATGGTATCTTATATTATCGACGGCGGATATAGTGGTTTCGGAGTCCCTTATTTTGAGGTAGAATTTCAAATGGGCTGCCACCGCGGCTTTCGCGAAATCGGCGGGCGTCATTTCCGGGCGGCTTGTAACGGCTTCTGCGACCATGTCGTAAGGCCAGCCGGTGCCCGGTTCGATCTCTTCGGCGGCGAGAACATATTTTACGCTGCCGTTAATTTCGTGGTGGACTTCGGCCATCTGCATGAGGCATGCGTCCATAGCCAGAATGTCGAGCTCATGGCCTATTATCGATTTTATTAAACGCATTGATTCGCCGAGCTGGGCCGTCGTTATGTGATTTCCAGTATTATCGTCGTAAGATATGCCTTTGGTGCGTTCTCCTCTTTTTTTCCAGCCGGCGCCGTGGTTCCAGATGTCTAAGAGATAATGGTCGGCGGGGAAGTTCTTGTGCGCCCACTTTACGAATTTTACCATTTCTTTATAATCGCCCATGTCCACTTTTCCAGGCGTCTCGATAACTTCAACCTCATCTTTTTTGATCAGAAGCTTCTGAGAAGGTCGGTTCTTCGAGAAAAATCCGCGCAGTATGACGAAATTGACGTCTCCGGTCGTCCCGACTTTTTTCAGTTGTTTTATCGTGAGCGGGCCGTAAGGATAGAGGTTGTTGACGTCGTTCATGAATACTAAAAATGTCCATTTGGCTTTAGCTTTCGGGATGATAGTTTGCGCAAAAACCGCCGCGCTTGAAAAAAGTATGGCGATGACTAAAAAAGCTATAATAGCAAGGTTTTTCTTATTCATTAAACTTCACGCTTCCTTTATTATTCGTTTTCCTGAAGCAAATACACCGCGCTCACGTAGCCGGGCCCTTTTATTATTTAAAGCGCCCACGCGCTTACGCAGGAACCCTCGATGTCGATATCGGAAAATACGAACCTGTCATGTTTGACCGATATCCGCAAATGCGCGAACTAAAGCCTGTTGATCTGAAAAAGCATCATATCCTTTTTTTCATCCATATAGGAATCGATCTTGAAATCTCCGCCGTTATCAATGCCGTCGGGACCCGCGGAGTATAAGATGATTTTTCCGCCATTGTTTTTAAATATTAGAGGCTCGTCGGGTTTATTGTTAAAAATATCTATGGGGACGGTGTCATTAGCCATTAAGGCGGCTTCCGTTATATTCGCAGGCCATTTGCCGGTTTCGCGGTGTTTCGCTAAAACTTTGCACATCATGGCGACGGATCTCGCGCGAAGACGCGCCGCCGAGTAATAATTTCTGTAGATGCGGTTGAGGATGGGTGGAATGTACATTGAAACGGCCATATCTGAAACCAAATCGTAATTCGCGGATATCTTTTGCGTCAGCCCGTTATTGGAATTGCCGGAACGCAGCTTCGTGAAATAAGCGTCGATCTTTTCTGAAAATTCGCACGGCCTTTTTTCATAAACTGTAAAAAGTCTGATGGATTCGGTTTTAACATCCGCTAATTTATCAGCCGCCATTTTTAATATGAAATTGCGTTCGAACTTAAAGAGAGCGGCGCATGAAATATTTATGAAGTTTTTAACGTGTTCGGACGTGAGCTCGAAATCGAGGTTTAAATAAGCGTCGAAAGGCAGAGAATCCGCGTCGACGGCCATTATTTTAGAGGCTATATCGTTATATTCGGCGGCGCTCATATCGGCGTTTAAAAGCGCATTCCAGAACATGAAACCGCCTATCGAAGTATTCGAGTAGCTTCCTAAGTCCAGACAGCCTATAACATCAGGCGTATATCCGTCGCCGTTGGCTGCGATCTGAGAATATTTATAAACTATAAGCCATAACTTTATAACGTCCGCGTTGCGGCCGCTGTTATAAAAATAATGAGATACGGGCCTTAAACACGCTATCGCGGGGCAATTGGATGGATCGTTCTTGCGGAAATCTTTTTCAGGTTTTGAAAAATCGTATTTGGGCACCGGCTGAGCCATTATTTCATCGTAATTTCTTAAAAGCTCATCGATCTCTTTCGCGTGACGCACGTAGATGGCGCGCCCGGCTTTAACGATCGCGTCGCTGTTCTTGGAACAATATGGTTCGTCGTGCAGCATATCTATTGAAAAGCGCGAAGCGCCGAAGACGGATGTCCTGCCGGTCGCTATGTCGAAATCCTCTATAGGCCAGCCGACGAATTGTTTCATGAAGCAGTTGCACTGCTTTTTAGGTAATTTCAGGCCTTTTTCGACCGGAAAATATCTTTTTGTGACGAAATATATTACCGCGCAGGGCCTTACGATAAAAATCAGAAAATATGAAATAGAAAGTAAAAAGACCAGCCACAATAACTTTTTTTTGGAAATAAATTCTTCCGGCAATGGTTGATTCTCCATATTTGCCGTGGCCGCTATAAAATTCAAAGCGGCACGGCACTGATAAAATATATATTTTATTTTGTCTTATTGGCGCGCAGTATATAAAACACGTATCCGTAATATTCGCTGTATTTTCTATATAATTCGATCTCAGCGGTTTCGTTGTCGAATACTTTTTTGGCTTCGGGGTCCTGGCCGTAAGTTTCTTTTAAATTCAGTATCCTTTTTTCTATCGGGCCGTAATAATCTTCCCATCCCGAATTCGGGATCGCGAACACTCCAGCTATGCTGTATCCAAGGGCGTCAACCGTTTTCAGGTTCTCATTAACGCTTTTCATGGCGGGATAGTTTTTATCCCAGAATTTTTTAGGCTCTTCCGGCATTTCCGGCGTAAGCCATGATAATTCTGAAACGACTATATGTCCGTTTTCCTTGAGCAGTCTTTTCCAATCGCGAAGGCCTTTTTCAAACCCGTATATGTAAATGGCGCCTTCGGACCATATCAGGTCGAACGAATTCGGCGCAAATTTCATGTCGAGCATCGAGGCGTTGACTGTCGTTATTCTGTCCGCCACTTTTTCGTTAGCGGCTTTTCTTGAGAGTTTATCGAGGAAAGGCTGATGATTGTCAAGCGCGGTTATGTGGCAGCCGGAATCTTTCGCCAGTTCTATCGTCTGGCGGCCGGGGCCGCAGCCTATATCGAGTATTTTAGAATCCGGCGTTAAATTGCGGATCATTTTTAAAGCCCTCTTTGTGGATTGATTATTGCCCGGGGCTTCCCTGGGAAGATCGTTGTGTACTTCGAAAAAAAAGTCCATAAATTCTCCTTGATCACGATTTTTTTAAATTTTACACGAAAAAAGAGCCGCTGTCAAGAAAAAGCGTTAATTATAGCGCAGGCGCGGAGCCGTTATGCCATCATTTTTTAAGATTCGAATAAAAAAGCTCCGTAACTTGAGACGTTAAGGAGCTTTTTTATATTATGAATTTATAATATGTCCTTAAACGTTAATTGTTATCGCCGGGTTGAGGCGGTTCGACGCTGCCGTTCGGCCTGCCGCCATCCCGCTGGCCGTTAAATCCCGGAGGAGGAGACGGCGGCATTATTTTCGGATCGAGATAAAGGGTATATTTTTTGCCATCGATCGTGATCGTGCCTAAAAACACTGAAACTTTTTTGTCTCTGCCGATTTCTTTTTCAGCCGATTTTATTTTGAAGCTGCCGATTATTTTTGGGGTTTCCCGCGCTTTTTTGTCCTGACCCTGTATCTGGCCGAGTTCGATCTGCGCGTTTTTATTATCTTTGTTGTCTTTATCGGCTTTAGTTATATTGCCTTCGCAGGATTTAATTTTTGATATTTTCGGAACGCGGCTTTCGTCGTCTCCCGGTCTGGGATCTATTTTCATAAGTTCCGTCTCGGTTTTCGCGTCTACTATTAAATACATGGCTTTTCCCAGTTCGACGGTTCCATCGATTTTTTTAGTATTGCTGCCGCCGCGTTTTTCCTGTTTATCGTTAAATAAAAAAATATGAGCCATTTCAAAATTCGTTTCGCTTTCAACGGCGTATCCAATGTAATGAACGTCCGGTTTCATGAAGCGCTTCCGTCCGTCCGCCTGGTCCCGTCCGTCACCGGGCTGGTTTTCAGGTTGTTGCCCGTCGCCGGGAATTATCTGGGCCTCTCCGGTATTTTCCTGCGCGAATGAAACGCCGAAACTTAAAGACACAACAAGGATGAACACCGATAAAAATAAAATTGATCTTTTGATCATCGAGCCGCCTCCTTAAAATAATGACATATTGACGTGGATGAATTATATGGTCATTTCATATTTTGTATGGCAATAATATGCCGGCCTGTATGCAAGATTAGAAAAGACCTGATATATTATATCATAAATTCGCGGACAATGTATCTTCTTTTTTCGTCTCATTTTTTCGTTGTTTCGATACAATGTAAAATCCCGCCAGACTTATTAAAAGAAAGAAAAAAAGTATGACCGACGTCGTGACCAGCGCCATCGCGTCAGCGTTATGCGAAATGGCCGTTTTGTCGAGGCTTGAAATTTCTTTGAACGCTTCTGAAATTCCGCCTTTCAAACTCATGCGCATCATCGCTTCGCCCATCGATACATAGACGATCGAGCCGGGTATCGTGCCTACGAGGGTCGCGGCGATAAAAGGCGCGAAATTTATTTTAGCCGCGCCGCAGAGATAATTTACCGCTTCGCAGTTGATGATCGGGCAGACGCGGGCCAGCACTATCAGTTTAAAGGAATTTTCGCGCGAAAAATCGAGCGCGGCGAGGAGCCGGCCGCCCGGCGCGGCCGAAGCGCCGACATAATCCGCCGCTGAATAAAAAGCGAGATGATAAGCTAAAACGGCGGCAAGCGTGGAACCCGCGGCCGCGTAAACCACGCCGGAAAACGATCCGAAAAGCGCGCCTCCGGTCGCGGCCAGGATAAGCCGCGGAACTCCGATGAGCGGAAGAAATACAAGCGCGGCCATATACGCCGCGGGCGCGAGAATACCGCTGGATGAAACGAAAGCCTTTATTTTTTCAGCCGAGAAGGAGTCTTTGAAAAGCGGAAAAAGAAAGAAAAGAGAAACCGCGAAAAACATGAACGCCGCCGCCTTGAATTTTTCCCCGCGAATATTCATCTGGCTTTTTCCTTGAAGTATTCGCATTGTTTTCCGTTCGCTTCAAATACGATGAATTTGGGCAGTTTAGCGGATTTGACGTTCCAGAGGCGGCAGCCGTGAGGGAATTTTACGTCCCATGTCACGTGGTAATTGACGCATTTAACGCAGTTGATGGCTTTGTTTTCGTTCATAAATAAAAGGGTTCCGTTCAATAAATAAGGACGTCTGAAGCTTTTCCAGAGACGTCCTTATTTTTATAGTTATGATTAAAAGACTGTTTAAACGGCCGATTTGCCCGCAGTGGATAAAACCCCGCCGGTGATGTTTTTATATTGGGTGCCCAAATATTGGTTTACCGAGGTCAGATCGGTCTGTTTTTTAACGTTAGCTGAAATATCCGCGAGCTGGCTCTGGATCTTGGATTCTGAAATATCTTGCCCCTGGACCGCGCTGAATGTAGCGTTCAGGTTACTCAATGCCGTGGATTTCGCGCTCATATCGGCGGTGCTTTTCGTTTCGAATTTCGCGCTGATCGAATTCGCGGCTTCGGAGTATGCTTTCATGGATTCGACGCCCGACTGGGAATAAGTGGCCGCGGCTTCTTTTATGAATGTATCGGCGGCTTTTGTCGAAGCCTGTTTAGATATATTGTTGGAGACGGCGAGCATATCGGAAAAAGCGGCGCCGTTTTTATCGCTGTTCATTTTAACGCCAGTATCGATAAAGGTTTTAAGGCCTGAAGCATCGCCGTTTTTCGTGAAATTAACGACGGCTTTGCGGAATCCTTCGATCGCTTCTTTATTTCCGGTGCTTTTTACCTGTTCGTAAACTTTATTTAAGTTTTGGCCTTCCGAACTTATGACGGTGCTGATGCTTCCGGAAGAGGAAGAAGAAGCCGACTGCGTTTTCAGGGACGCGTATTTCTGGCTGACGGCGCTGAGGCTCTCATTGAGCTTGTTTGTATCCATGCCTAAAACTCCGGCGGCCATCCGCTGGCTGGCATTGAGATATTGAGTGTTATATGTAGCAGATGAGTTGGTTATCGAAGACATTTCAGCCCCCTTTCATTTTGGCAAAAACGAAAAATAATTAAGCGGCGTATAACGCGCTTATAATATAATGATACTAAATTTAAGCTGTTTTGTCAAATTTTAAGTTTGACGGCCGGTTTGGATTTTATTAAAGTTTATGTTCTGAAGCGCTATTGAATCGTTTCATTGACTATTATATCGCCCGTGATCTTGGCGTTCGGGATTATGATTTTTTTGTTGTCCGTGGAGTGAAGTATGGTCGCGAAGATCTGAATTTCCTTGACCGTTCCCTCAAATCCTACCACCTTTATCGAATCGCCGATTTTGAATGGGCGGAATAATATCAATAAAACCCCGGACGCGACGTTGGCCAGCGTGCCCTGAAGCGCGAGGCTTATGGCTAATCCGGCGGCGCCGAGAACGGCCACGAAAGACGCCGTTTGAATGCCCAGCCTTGCCAGGACGGCGAGCGTCATGAAGATCATGATGATAGCGTAAACTATGTTTTTTGTAAATGTGGCCAGAGTGACGTCAACGTTAGCCTTTAACATGGCTTTTTCCGTCATCCGCGAGATGAAGCGCGCAAGCCAGAAGCCGAAAATGAAAATAATGAAAGAAGTGAGAAACGTGACGCCGTAATCGAGGCCCAGTTCCTGTAATTTTTGGATCAAATTTGAAAATGACATTTGGGTACTCCTTTTTATAGCATTAATTAGTTAGTTTATTTCAAAAGAATCAAGAAATTTACCGATTTCGGCGGCTGAAATATTGTCCTTAGGCATTTTCGTGATCGCTATATACACTCTGTTGCCGTTGGCTACGATCCTTCCGCGTCCGGCCATGTTGTCGGAAAGATCGAATTCGACTTCCTTGCCTTTATAACCGCTTACGGCGATATCCTTTTTTTTGATTCCGGTCGCGTTCAACATTTTAAGAGTGTTGTCTATGAGCGAATTTAAAAGTTTATCGATCGGGAAATTATTATAGATCGACGGCAGTTCCGAATAAACGATTTCGTACTTGAATTTGCCTTCCACGCGGCATATGGTATAGCTGTCTATAGTGCCGCCGGGCATTTTATTGGACTGTTTCGGGCCGACGGAGGGTTCGTCCGGGAAAAAGGCTTTAAATTTGTGTTCCGTCGAGACGAATTCTTTCCAGGGTTTGGGTTTTTGCTCGCCGCAGCCGACTATAAGCATAAGAATGAGTATCAATAATATTTTATGTTTGAAATTCATGTTTATCTCCTTATAATGCTCTTGCGGGATGTGTTATAATATTTTAAAATTATACACAAATATAAATTTAAAATCAAGAAATGGTTTGACAGAAATTATTTTGGCGGTTGAGATTCCGGCTTGACCGGTCGCGCAAACGGCCCTGACGCGCCGCCGGCGTAAGAATTACGAAAGCGCCTCCGTTTTCTAATGATTAAATTATTTCTAATGAAAAAAATATAATATGAAACATATTTTAGATTTTTATAGTAATAAGTAAAGAGATCGCCCGGACGGCGAATAAATTTCCATGCGATTATGAAATAATAAATATAGGGGAGGACCAGCCATGATCTATGATCATAAAAAATTTGTGTTATCTATTATGCTATCCGCTTCAATATCC
>Ga0116170_10006737_pt1 | contig 10013 bp, 9 predicted proteins | sample AD_JPNHW1_MetaG_FD_89797 | JGI IMG/M metagenome (GOLD analysis project Ga0116170, IMG submission 89797) | Active sludge microbial communities of municipal wastewater-treating anaerobic digesters from Japan - AD_JPNHW1_MetaG | ecosystem: Engineered > Bioreactor > Anaerobic > Digestate | place...
ACCATCGTCGGCAGCGCACTGATCGCCCAGAACTACCAGACCGCCGCTATTATCTATGGGATCACAGGGCTGATCAGCCTTGCTGGAATTCTGATCTACCGCAAAGTATCTGGCTCCGGGAAAAAAGCCCAAACCAAAACGAATAAATCCTCTGCGCCCTCTGACCCGGGTTCCCCGGTTTCCTGAACCATCTGTTTACGCGCCTCCGTCCGGCCGCCCATTCTTTTTCCATATTTTACAGTTAATAATGTCACATTCGGACATACTATCGTCACCCTCAAACATTGGTTTGCAGGTTTTCGCATGCTACAATCAAACCAGATTCGAGGCCTCGTTACCCGAATAACCGTGACATAAGGAGGATTGTTATGCGTAACAAACTGGTCAGTCTGCTGCTCTGCGTATCCATGCTGCTCACCCTGTGCGTTGGCTTGGCAAGCGCCGAAGGGGAACCCGTTACCATCACGTACGCCGTATGGGACAGCAATCAGGCGGCGCTGCTGCAAACCGTCGCCGATGAGTTCCATCAGGCCAACCCGAACATCACCATCCAGATTCAGGTGAACGCATGGTCCGATTACTGGACGGCGCTGGAAGCAGCCGCAACCGGCGGTTCTCTGCCGGATACCTTCTGGATGCACTCCAACAACATCTACTACTACGGTTCCAACGATCAGCTGCTGGACCTGACCGATTATATCGCCAAGAGTGATCTGGTGGACCTGAAGAATTATCCCCAGGGTCTCGATGATATCTACAAAATCAACGGCAAACAGTACGCAATTCCCAAGGATTACGACACTATCGCCCTGTGGTACAACAAGACCCTGTTTGACGCGGCGGGCCTGAGCTACCCGGACGACACCTGGACATGGGATACCCTGCGCAGCGCCGCGAAAACGCTTACCAAAGCGGACGGCTCCCAGTATGGTTTCTGCGCTGGCCTGCACAACCAGGAAGGGTATTATAATTTCGTGTACCAGAACGGCGGCGAAATCCTCAACGCGGATGGTAAATCCGGCTACGACGAAGACGCTACCATCGGCGGCATCAAGGAATACTTCAGCTACGTGTGGGATGGTCTGTCTCCCGCCATCTACGATGACAGCGCCCGTGCCGAAGCGATTGAAAACGGTCTGTGCGCCATGGGGCTGTTTGGCTCCTGGAACCTTTCCGGCTTTGCCGCTAACGATTTTATGAAAGCCAACTTCAATTGCGCCGTGCTCCCGGCCGGCCCGGACGGCAAACGTGCTTCCATCTTCAACGGTCTTGGCAACGCCATCTCCGCCACCTGCAAGCATCCGGACGAAGCCTGGAAATGGGTCGAATATCTTAGCTCCGAAGCGGGCCAGAAGCGCCAGGCAGAACTTGGCATCGCGATTTCCGCCTTTAACGGCACCGCCGACGCATGGACGGCCGCTTACCCGGGCTTTAACGTGAAATGCTACATCGATATGGTCAGCTACGCGCAAATCCGCCCCTACACCAACCAGACCAGCGTGTGGGAAGATAAAGCCTACGAGCTGCTCAAGGGCGCTTACGCGGGTAGCGACGACCTTACCGCCGCCTGCAAGAACGTCGCCAGTATGATGAACGACGCGATCGCCGCGGAAAAATAACCGGGTTCTCCCTAAAAAATGACGCGGCGGCAGCTTCCAGACAAGCTGCCGCCGCGGTGCGAAAAAGGAGGCTGCACCGTGAGCCAGTTTCCCGCAGCCGAAAGAAAAGCACGGCCTACACAAAGGCAGTGGAATGAATGGCGCTGGGCATGGGGGTTGATCGCCCCCACAATGATCGGCCTGATCGTACTCAACATCATTCCCATTTTTCAAACCGTATACATGAGCTTCTTTAAAAGCGGCGCATTCGGGAAGGGCAACCTGTACGTCGGGCTGGAGAATTATCGCACGTTGCTGGCGGATACGCAGGTATGGAGCGCCACCCGCAACACGCTGGTTTATACCCTTTGCGTCGTCGGGATCGGCACCGTCCTCGCGCTGTTGCTGGCTGTCGCACTGAATGGCAGGCTGCGTGGTAAAGGTGTATACCGCACGCTTTATTTTATCCCGATGGTCGCGACCCCCGCAGCCGTAACCCTGATCTGGAAATGGCTGTACAATTATCGTTTTGGTCTGTTTAACCATCTGCTTTCCGTGTTTGGTATCGCGCCCGTCAACTGGATTGATGATCCGAACGTCGCGATGATTTCCATTGTCATTGTCGGAATCTGGAGCACACTTGGATATAGTATGGTGCTGTTAATCGCGGGCCTGCAGGAGATTCCGCGGGATTATTACGAGGCCGCGCAGATCGACGGCGCCAGCGCGCAAAAACAGTTCTTTCATATCACCGTGCCGCTGGTTTCCCCCACCCTGTTTTTCGTGCTGGTTACCAGTGTGATTACCGCCATGCAGGTTTTTGATATCGTCTATATGATGCTTGGGGTTACCAGCCCGTCCTATGACGCAACGGTATCCCTGGTGTATCTGTTCTATAATAACTCCTTCAAGTATTCCAACAAAGGGTACGGTTCCGCTGTGATTATGGTGCTGCTGGTGATTATTCTTCTGATCACGGCGCTGCAAAACCGCATGCAGAAAAAATGGGTTCATTATCAATAAAGGAGGCGCGTCGTATGGAAAAGTTATCGTTTTCTTTCCGCAAACGCCGCGCGCCCATCCTGCTGCACGCGGTACTGATTCTGATCTCCGTGATCATGGTGTTTCCCTTTGTGTGGATGGTGCTCACCTCCCTGAAAACAGTCACCGAGTCCACCCGTATGGCGCCGTTTTCTTTTCTGCCGGAATCGTTCCAGTGGGTGAACTACGCCACAGTATGGAAGCAAAACGACTTCTTCCAGATGTATTTGAACACCTTCGGGATGGTTGCGCTCCGGGTTCTGTGCGCGGTGGTTTTTTCCGCCATGGCCGCTTATGCCTTCGCGCGGCTCACCTTTCCGGGGAAACGGTTTCTTTTCGGGTTAGTCTTGTTCCAGATGATGGTGCCCACGCAGGTGTTTGTGATTCCGCAATACCTGATGGTGGACGCGATGGGGATGCGAAACACCCTCTTCGCGCTGGTTTTTCCGGGGCTGGTTTCCGCCTTTGGCACCTTCCTGCTTCGACAGTTTTTCATGGGCCTTCCCAAAGAGCTGGAAGAATCCGCCAGACTGGATGGCTGCAACATCGGGCAAACCTTTGTGTGGGTCATGCTTCCGCTGACTCATTCCGGGCTTGCGGCACTGGCAATCTTCACAGCGCTGTTTGCCTTTAAAGATCTGATGTGGCCGCTGGTCGTGAACACGGATATCGGGGCCGCCACGCTCTCCTCGGCGTTATCCAAAATCGGCAGTTCTTATTCGGTGGATTATCCCAACCTGATGGCCGCCTCGGTGCTCGCGGTCGTTCCCATGCTGTTGCTATACTCGGTTTTTCAGCGCCAGTTCATCGAAGGCATCGCAACCAGCGGTGGAAAACTGTAAAAGGAGTCATTTATGCCTGTTACGTACCACGCGGAAAGCCACGAGTTCCACCTGTACAACGAGTATTTCAGCTACATCATCCATTTGCTTGCGGACGGTACTCCCGTTAACCTGTACTGTGGTCCGCGTCTGCGCGACCGCAATGATTTTTCATTTTTACTGCGCGGCAGCTACCGGCCGCTGACAGTCTATCGCGACGGAGACACGCAAGGCTACTCCCTGCAGCATCTGCGCCCGGAGTACCCGGTTTTTGGCACGGGGGATTTTCGCCAGCCTGCGCTTACCGTGCTACAGGCGGATGGCAGCCGCGTGCTGTCGCCGGTTTACGAAAGCCATCGCATCTCTTCGGGGAAGCCAAAATTATCAGGTCTGCCCGCAACCTATACAGAGGACGAGGCGGAAGCGGACACGCTTGCGATCGTATTAGTAGATCGGCCGACAGGCTTGCAGTGCACGCTGTCGTACACCATTTTCAACACTCTAGCGGTGCTGGCCCGCAGTGTTTGCCTGTGTAACACAGGGGCGGATACGCTCACGCTGGAACGTGCACTCAGCTTCTCTCTCGATCTGGCGGATGATCGGTACGAGCTGGTTACGCTGTCCGGCGCGTGGAGCCGGGAGCGCGAACCTTTCACCCAACCCCTGCGCCCCGGTATTCAGGGGATCGGCAGTCTGGCAGGCGCCAGCAGCGCCGAACACAATCCGTTCCTGATGCTCAAACGTCCCGAAACTACCGAGGATGCCGGCGAAGCGCTTGGCTTCAGCCTGGTATACAGCGGTAACCATTACTGCGCCGTGCAGACGGATACGTTTCAGCATTCGCGCGTTCTGCTCGGCATTCACCCGGACACTTTTCAATGGCGGCTGGCTCCCGGCGAAAGCTTTCAAACCCCGGAGGCCGTAATGGTCTACTCCGGCAGCGGTATCGGTGGGATGAGCCGTACCTTCCACCGCCTGTATCGCACGCGCCTTGCGCGCGGCTACTGGCGGGACAGGACCCGGCCGTTGGTCATCAACAACTGGGAAGCCACCGGCCCTCTGTTTTCCGAAGAGCAGTTATTGCAGATTGCCCGTTCAGGCCGCGACCTGGGACTGGATCTGTTTGTGCTGGACGACGGCTGGTTTGGCAACCGGGACGACGATCATCGCGGTCTTGGGGACTGGTTCGTCCCGGCGGACAGCCATAAGCTGCCACACGGAATAGACGGGCTTTCCAAGCGGGTCAGTGCCCTTGGAATGCGCTTCGGGCTCTGGTTTGAACCGGAAATGGTCAACCGGGATTCCGACCTGTTCCGGGCGCACCCCGACTGGATTCTCTGCGCGCCCGGGCGTACACCCTCACAGGGTCGCAACCAGTATGTGCTGGATTTTTCTCGCGCTGAAGTGGTCGATTATCTTTACGAAAGCATGTACCGCCTGCTGGACGGCGGAAAGATCGACTATGTGAAATGGGACATGAACCGTTATATTACCGAATGCTATTCCGCCGCGCTGCCTCCGCAACAGCAGGGCGAAGTCTATCACCGGTATATTCTGGGCGTATACGCCCTGTACGATCGCCTGACCTCCGCCTTCCCGAAGGTGCTTTTCGAGTCCTGCGCCAGCGGCGGGGCACGCTTTGATCCCGGTCTGCTTTATTATGCGCCACAAACCTGGACCAGCGATGATACCGATGCGGCGGAGCGCATGAAAATTCAATATGGTACATCGCTTGTGTATCCGTTAAGCGCAATCAGCGCCCATGTGTCCGCCGTACCCAACCAGCAGGTAGGGCGTACCTGCCGCTTGGAAACCCGAGGCAACGTTGCTCTGTTTGGCGCATTTGGCTGTGAGTTGAATCCGGACGAGCTGACCGAAGAAGAAAAAGAGAGCCTGCGACATCAGATTGCGCTGGCGAAACGTTATGCTCCCCTGGTGCAGAAGGGGGATTTCTACAGGCTGTTAAACCCGTACTCGGGAAGCGAGTGTGCCTGGATGGTGGTATCCCCGGATCAGCGGAACGCGCTGGTCGGGTATTATCGGCTGATGGTGCGCGCGAACGAGCCGCTGCGCCGGCTGCCGCTGCGCGGGTTGAACGAATCGCTGGAATACGAAGTAAATGGGAACAGTATATATGGCGGAGATCTGCTGACCTATGCCGGTCTTGCGATTCAACCGGAAGAGATGGCAGGTCACGGGCTGGATTTCTCTTCGATACTGTATGAGTTAAAAGCGCTGTAACCATCGGCGGGCAGATCAGGAAAGGTCCGGTTTCTCCCCGTTTTCCCCCAGCAGCTTCCCACGATACTTTGCGGGTGACGTGCCGCAAACCCGTTTGAACGCCTTGGAGAACGCGAAGGAATCGCCATAACCCACCGCGTACGCGATATTGCGAATACACCAGTCCGTTTCGCATAGCAGTTTGCGCGCCATGCGTATCCGGTACTGGATCAGGTATTCCTGCGGAGAACGCCCCATCGCCGCTTTAAAGAGCCTTGTCATATAGCTGCGTTCCAGACCGCAGGACTCCGATAGAAACTCGACAGTAATCGCCTCGTTGTATTTCAGCCGGATCAAATCCAGAATGTGTTTCACATATTCCTGCTTGTTATCCAGCAGCAGCGGCACACGGGTATCCGCGTGATTGATCATAAACTCAAACATTTCGTACAGTTTGCCAATACAGTATAGCTCCCGTTCGTGGTTAAGACAGATGTCCTCCAACAGCGCTTCCATCGTATCGCTGCCTTCCGCGCAGTGAAGAATCGGTTGTTTCCGGTCAATCCCCGCTCGCCGCAGATATTCGGGTACCCGCTCACCATCTATGTGGATCCAGATATAATTCCAGGGATCATCCCGATCTGCCTGATAATAACACAGGGTATTGGGGGGCATCAAAAAAGCTTCCCGCGCATGCACGCTGTACTGGTTATGATCCAGATACAACGTGCCTGTGCCGTTCATCACATAATGCAGCACATAATGGCTTCGGATAATCGGGCCAAAGCTGTATCTGGGCGGGCATTTCTGCCGTCCAATCTCGTACAGGCTGATGTCGTCGCAGGCACTGTAATTTAAAAAGTAACACTCGTCATAAGTTTTATTATACTTCGCCAACGCAATCCCTCCCGCAGGCGTTTCCTGTTGCCGATATTACGACCGCGCATACCCCAATGGTCACCCTCCGATGGCAAAACGCGCCAACCCTGTGCAGGCGGCGCGTTTGATTATGTCAATCGTTCTGGCTTCGGTCTACAGGCATACCGTTGTCTGTGCCCACGAAAAAATCCGGTTGCGTCGTATGGAAAGCGCTGTCGCAATGATCTACGCTCAACCCGTTTCGGTTTTCAATACACCTGATGAACGCTTCTACTGCCTGTGGATCAAACTGTGTGCCGCTGCAACGCCGCAGTTCGATAATTGCCTGCTTGTAAGACTTGATCGGCTGATATGGCCGGAGCGAGGTCATGGCATCAAACGCGTCCACCACGGCAAGCAACCGGGCCAGATAATTGATGTTTTCCCCTTTCAGACCCAGCGGGTACCCTTTGCCGTCGTACCGTTCGTGATGCTGAAGCACGATCGGTTTAATTTCCTCCATGGATTCGTTGTTCTTGATGATATCCACCGCATACTGCGGATGATTCTTCAGAACGCCCCATTCTTCATCGGTCAGGGGCTCCGTTTTAATCAGAATTTCCTCCGAAATGTTGATTTTACCAATGTCATGCAGGTATGCCGCGTATACCAGGTTTCGTTTGTCCTGCTGGTTTAGTTGCATCATATCCGCCAGCAGATTGCAGTAGAAAACCACCCGTTCCACATGCCGGTAGGTGTATTTATCCTTCGCGTTGATCACCGCGATCAGCGTTTTGATCTGGGTAATCATTTCAGGCGAAAAATGGAACTCATCCAAAATGGAGAAATACGCTTCCACGCGATTCTTGCAAAGGAATTTAGCCCGATAACAGGCGTCGTCCGCGCTCTTGATCAGTTCCGCGTCGGTTTTCGCTTTGATGGGGAAGGTGGATACGCCAACGGAAACCGTCATGTTGGCACCCGGGAGATTCTCCTGCCCGTCGAAAGGATACTCCTGCACGGCACGGCGCAGTTTCTCCGCTTCCTCCACGGCCGCCTCCTCGCCGGTATCCCGCAAAACCACAGCAAATTCCTCGCCGCCGTAACGGGCGATAAACGTTTCTTTGGGGAAAGTAGCCTTCATGATCAGGGCGATGGCGCGCAGCACATCGTCACCCTTCTGATGCCCGTACAGATCGTTGTAGTACTTAAAATTATCAATGTCGATAAACAGCAGCGATACCGGCTGTTCGTCCCGGGCGGCATCCTGTATCTGCCCGGTCAGATATTCGTAAAAATACCGGTGATTATACAACTCCGTTAACCCGTCGATATTGGTGATCTCTTTCAGGTAGGCGATGTGTTTCTTACGGATGTCGTCATAATAACCGACAGTCCAGGCAATGATCAGGAACACGCAGGCCAATACAATGTCGCTTTCAAAATAGGTGTTCGGCCCCCCCGCCGGACAATACACCAGATCGACGCCAAGCACGATCGCCGCGGATAGACCGGCGACCGTCAGGCTGATCCGGTGGCTGCATTCAATGCTGGTGAATAAAATGACGAAAATAAACAGAAACTTATAACTGCTTTGGTACGAACCGGTCAGAATCACCGACGCCAGTGAAATGGACATGGAGATAATCGGGTCGATCAGCTTGCTGGTAACCGCTTTGTTGGCGATACGATTTTGAAGGAAAATCCACAGTGAATAAACCGCCAGAATCGCCAGCAGAATCGAAATCGTTAACACGCCGTGGGTGATATAGGATAAAAACCCCGGCATTTTTGAATAGTATTGTAGAAAAGCGATCGCGGGAAACGCGAGCGAAGAAATCTTTATGATGTTCAGAATTTGTTGAATCTGAACTTTATTGTCCTTATCCATCGGGTTCACTTCGCTTTCCGTTCATCGCGCAGGCAGGGGAGAGATGGGAGGCGACGAGTCGCCTCCCACTGCGTACTCCTTACTTGTTGCGGAGAGACGCGGGCTCCTCGGGCTGATAGAAGAACCAGTAGCAGGCAGAAGAGGCTACCAGCGCCGCGACGACGGTGCTGACTGCGGCGAGAACGCCATAGAACTTCTTCATGTGTGGGCCTCCTTTCTCAGAAATTTAGGTAGATCGTTCAACTTATTCAGCAGAACGGCACCTATCGGTGTAAGTGTGAGGGTCTGCCAGGCAACTCCCAGCAGAAGGCTGATTCCGTACCCCTGAAACAGTGGATTTCGTGTGCCCAGAAATACAAAAAGTAACTGCAAGGCCAGGTAGGCCGTCACAAGGAGAAAACTCCCTTTTCGCATTCTCTTGATCTTAAGGGGGTTCTTGATCGGCTTGTTGGGGGAATCCACCGGTACGTAACGATAAATTACCCAATAAGCGGTTGCGTAAAACATTATTACGGCGGCGAGCATGGCGGGGAGGCGGTAAAGCGGCGACAACCACCCGGAAGCGGCGGCTGCCAGTGTGCAGTAGGCAACGCTTACCACGGTGCAAAAGTCCGCATCATAGGCATGGGCGCCCCCACTGTATTTGCGAAAGAAACTGACGGAGAAACAAACGATTAACGCTTCCACAGGTGCGCCCACTGCGAAACCCAGCGCCAGCGCCAGTAAGGTGATCACCGTAATTTGCACCATCGCCAGCAAGCCGTACGCCACAACCGCTTCCCGCTCGGCGTCCAATCCCTGCGATCTGGCAATGTTACTCGCCAGTCGTCTCACTATTTTTTCCATTAGCCTGCTTCCCTTTATTGATCGCTTTTACAATGAAGTACCCGGCCAGCGTAATCAGGCCGAGAAACACGGTGGAAGGCATGGTATAAATCGCCTGGCTGAACTGGTTGGAGGAGGTCACCAGCTGGTTTGCCTGTTCGCTTCCGTATACCAGCGTAAGCAGCAGCACATTCAAAATTTCCGATGCGGCGGTCATCACCAGGATGATAATTGCGGCAATCATCGCCCGGATCATCTTGGACAGGTTCGCGTGATACACGATCTGATAGCTGAAGATCATCACGAAAAGAGAAAGCACCGTATTAATGCCCAGCGTAATTGGCAGAAAACGAATCAGATATGTAATTACGATGTATAAAAGGCTCAGCATCAGGTATGGCTTCCTTCGCACAGGGGTGTTTGTCAGAATATGCATACCCCACGCAACCAGAAAGCCTTCCGGAATTCCTTTCAAAAGAAACATCGCCGTGCTGACCGCAATTCCTTCCATAGCAGCTCTCCCCTATCTGTCACCGTTCGTACGGAGTGCATAACGCAGGTTCACCGCACGAATCAGCGAGTATAATAGAATACACACAAAAAGATGAATTAAAACATCGCCCGGACTTAATATACAGTAGCCAAAGTCGATGTAGTCCGTTAAAAACCTCAGATGTGTTTCCGGCCCGCCAAGCACATGCAGCGAGTCTCCGGTTTTCACAATCTCCGGCGTCACATATCCGGTCAGGTAAGAAAGCG
>Ga0116170_10006738_pt1 | contig 10011 bp, 7 predicted proteins | sample AD_JPNHW1_MetaG_FD_89797 | JGI IMG/M metagenome (GOLD analysis project Ga0116170, IMG submission 89797) | Active sludge microbial communities of municipal wastewater-treating anaerobic digesters from Japan - AD_JPNHW1_MetaG | ecosystem: Engineered > Bioreactor > Anaerobic > Digestate | place...
AAGTCGGTGACTTCTTTGTGGGAACAATAGGATTCGAACCTATGACCCCCTGCTTGTAAGGCATGTACTCTGAACCAGCTGAGCTATGCTCCCAAAATTTTACTCACCTGTGACCCTCCCGACTTGTTAGTCGGGATGCTCTGAACCAGCTGAGCTATGCTTCCCTTTTTTTGTTTTGAGGGTGCAAATATACAAGATTTTTTTAAACAACAAGAATTTTTCTATTTTTTGTCTTCCAGCGCACTTTCAATTAACATATCCAGAAAATCAGGAAGATTATAACCAAAGGCCCTTGCCTGCTGCGGAACAATACTCATTTCAGACATCCCGGGAATTGTATTGACCTCGAGAAAAAATAATTTTTTACCCTTGGTCAGAATGTAGTCAACACGGACAACACCTTTACAATTGAGCTTATTATAAACATACGATGAAGTGGCAGAACATAAAGCCGCGTCCTCCTCTGAAATTCTTGCAGGGGTTATTTCTTCCGACATGCCCTGATACTTTGCCTGGTAATCAAAAAACTCTGTTTTAGGGACTATTTCCGTAATCGGAAAAACGATCATCTGGTTTTTATACCGAAATAACCCGCAGGAAATTTCAGTTCCGTTGATAAACTCTTCAATCAAAATTTCATTATCAATACTGAAGGCAAGTATAATTGCTTTTTCCATTTCCTCATGCGTTTTTGCTTTGGACGTTCCAAAACTTGAACCACCGTTGCAGGGCTTTACAAAAGCAGGGAGTTTTATTTCTTCAATTATCTTTGCTACATCATACGGGTCTTTTTTAAACAGATGCAACGACTTTGGAACAGACACACCGAGATTATCAGCAACGTGATTACAATAAGCCTTGTTAAATGTTAGTGCTGAAACATAATGATTACATGTGGTGTACGGTATATGAAGCATATCCAGGTACCCCTGAATTTTTCCGTCTTCGCCCGGAGTACCGTGGATGATGTTGAACACGCAGTCAAAAGTTATTTTGGTATTTCCGTATGTAACAGAAAAGTCATTTTTATCAACGGGGGTTTCCATTTCGTTTTCATCAATATAAACCCATTTTTCACGTGTGATGCATAAAAGGAAAGTATTGTATTTGTCCTTATTTATGTTCTGCATTAACATGCGTGAACTTTTTACGGATATTTCATATTCATCTGAATAACCGCCAGCCAGTATTGCAATATTCTTTTTCATATCGAAAATTTTACAAATGTAAACAGATTTTATGATTAATTTAGTATGTGTTTTTTGCTATATTTGCAGGATTAAACAATAATAACTGCTCAAAAACAGTTAATAGCAAGCTGCTGTTCAGCTGTTTCAGGCAAAGGTTTTTACGCTATGAGTTTTATTACTTTTATTAGAAGCAGGATTTTCTGGAGGCATACCTTAATAGCGTTGGTATTGACCATTGTATTGCTATGGGTGTCGTTGCGCTTGCTGAATGCATATACAAGGCATGGCTCCCATATTGCTGTGCCTGATTTTAAAGGTGTGCGCATGGACGAACTTGATGATTTTGCTTCGGATCATGATGTGGAATTTATAATCAATGATTCATTATATGATTATTCAATGACAAAGGGAACTGTTGCCATGCAGGACCCGCTGCCCGGCACTAAAGTTAAGAAGAATCGTAAGATATATTTGACCGTAGTAGCGTTGAAACCGGAAAAGGTCTCTATGCCGAACCTGGTTGACCTTACACTAAGGCAGGCCACATCGATGTTAGAAACATACGGACTGAGAACAGGCAGCCTAACCTATGTGCCGGATATCGCGCACAATGCTGTCCTGCGACAAAAATACGACGGAAAGGATATCAGCGCCGGAACACAGATTGAAAAAGGGTCAAGCATTGATCTTGTATTGGGTAAGGATCAAGAAAATACCTCGACAGGTGTTCCTGACCTTTACGGAAAAAAACGCGGCGAAGCCTCAGAATTATTGCAGGCGGCATCATTGAATGTCGGTAATGAAGTTTTTCTTGACGGCAACGACGAACATGCCCGGGTTTATAAACAGCAGCCCGGGGCAAAATCTTCGATCCAGTTCGGAGGAAGTGTTGATTTATGGTACCGGTCCGATAAAAAATTCGATTTTAATAATAAATAAAATCCATCAGGATGAATAAGAAGACAATCCTATTTTCTTTGTTTTTACTGTTCAGTGTTGCCCTGCAGGCCCAGGAATATCTCTCGGGGCTTATGTCAAATCCTGCATTGAATCAAAAGGAAAATAATATTTCAGCGGCGAAGTTAAATGTTTATGTTACTCTTCCTTTTCTGGACGATTTTTCATATCCCAATTCCGTTTATCCTGCCGATACATTATGGAAAGATCGCAAAGTTTTTATTAATTCGGATTATGCAATTAATCCGCCCAGTGTTGGTGTGGCCACTTTCGATGCCATAAATGATACCGGCGCCGTATATGCCTCTGCAACCACCACCCCTTTTGTTGCGGATTCGCTGACTTCGCTGCCAGTAAGGCTTGATTCGGTTTTCAGTGGAACACCGGGGCCTGTGACAGTTGCTGATTCCATATATTTCAGTTTTTATTATCAGCCGCAGGGCGTTGGCGATTCACCGGAAATCGGCGATTCACTGTTGCTGGAATTTTATTCGCCGCATTTAAAGAAGTGGTACAGGAAGTGGTCTTCTCCCGGCATGAAACTGGATACTTTTCTTGCAAAATATAACAGCTATTTCAGGCATGTTATGGTTCCCATCACCGACACCACTTTTATTCAGAAAGGGTTTCAGTTTCGTTTCAGGAATTATGCAAGCATTGCAAGTATGAGCCTGCCCAGCTGGCAAAGCAATTGTGACCAGTGGAATATTGATTACGTCTACCTGAATATTGGAAGAAGCAAATATGATACGGTATCTCCCGATATTACATTTACAACCCCGGCATCCTCGCTTTTGAAAAATTATGCACAGATGCCTGCCCGCCAATACAGCAATAGCGACCTGAGGGATTCTCTTCATTTAAAGATCAGCAACCTGAACAACGTACTGGATAATATTTCATATCAGTATTGCGTAAAACAGGACGATGGGCCATTCTCTTACTGTAAGTCAGGTGGCGTGTGGGATATTTACCCTTTCATTACAAATGGTTGTCTTGATTATCAACCCATATCCGATCCGGTTATCGATTTTTCATTTCCTTCATTTTCCGGGCTTGACAGCATCGGGTTTACTATGAAACATATGATAAGCAGTAACGGGTGGACTGACAAGATCATATCAAATGATACGATTACTTTTCACCAGAACTTTTATAATTATTTTGCTTATGATGATGGTACTGCCGAAAATGGTTACGGGCTGACCGGTGAAAATTCAAAACTTGCCTATAAATTCACCTTAAACAAGCCCGACACTTTGGGCGGAGTACAGTTTTATTTTAATCAAACATATACATCGCCGTATTCAAAATACTTCTATATCGTGGTCTGGTCCTCCCTGAACCCCGAAACAATTATTTACAAATCTGCGCACAAGAGGCCTGAATTTATGGACAGCATCAATGCGTATTATACTTACCTTATTGATGACACCACCCTGCTTGTTAACGGAACCATCTATGTTGGCTGGCAGCAGCAAACCGACAATAATCTGAATGTGGGATTTGACCGTAATACCGATTCCAGGAGCAATATCTCCTATAATGTTGACGGAACCTGGACAAATTCATCATTTAGTGGCTCACTGATGATACGCCCGCTGGTAGGGACTGCATGGCAGGAAGCTTTTTCCGGAATAAAAGAGCATAACCTTGAAAACAATAGTTTTGTTGTTTTTCCCAACCCGTTAAATGGGAATATCATTAATTTGCAGATAGCCTCTGATGAGGGTATTATGTTGAAAAAGGAAAAAATCTTGGTGGAGATATTCAATAATATGGGACAGATGGTGTTGCAGCGCCCGTATTCTGAAAGTATTGATGTCTCTGCTTTACAAGGTGGTGTATACATAATACGCCTTGCCGGACTGAGTGAAAATAAGCCCTGCTTTTCCAAGCTTGTTATTACGCGTTAATGCCGGGGGAAGATGGAAAACACCGATCTGCCTGAAGAAGAAAAAGAATTTTACGAGCATTATCATTTTACTGTAGATCCCGGCCAGCAGGTTGTACGCATTGACAGATTTCTTTCCGACAGGATCTCCGGAGTTTCGAGAAGTAAGATTCAAAGCGCCATGGATGCAAATGCTGTCCTGGTGAATGATAAGCCGGCCAAACCGAGTTATAAAATTAAGCCCAGAGATGAAATATCCATAGTGCTGCCATATCCTCCGCATGAGTTTGAACTGATAGCAGAAGATATTCCTGTCAATATTGTTTATGAAGACAATGATATCATTATAATAAATAAAGAAGCGGGCATGGTGGTGCATCCCGGTTTTGGAAATTTTACAGGTACGATGCTGAATGCCCTGCTTTTTCACCTGGAAGATGAAAAGGATGCACAGCCTTTGCTGGTACACCGCATTGATAAGGATACGTCGGGGATACTTGTTGTCGCCAAAAATGATGCAAGCCAGGCGAAGTTATCAAAATACTTTTTTGACCACATCATCGACAGAAAATACCTGGCGCTTGTCTGGGGCGATTTTGACGAAGATGAAGGAACAATAACAGGGTACATCGGACGCAGTGTACGCAACCGCATGATGATGGACATCTACCATGATGAAGAACATGGCCGGTATGCCGTTACGCATTACAGGGTAGTGGAGCGATTCAGGTATGTTACCCTGTTGGAATGTGAACTGGAAACCGGGCGTACGCACCAGATACGCGCCCATATGAGGCATATCGGGCATCCGTTATTCAATGATGCTCTATATGGCGGCGACCGGATTTTAAAAGGCACCACATTTTCGAAGTACAGGCAGTTTGTGGAAAATTGTTTTCAGTTGATGCCACGCCAGGCCTTGCACGCCAAGTCACTTGGATTTATTCATCCGTCAACGGGGAAGTATGTGTTTTTTGATTCTGAAATACCTGATGACATGATGAGTGTTTTGGACAAGTGGCGGAATTATGCAAAGAACCTTTAGGCCTTTTTGTCATCATTTCCTGATTGCTGTATAGTCTGAATAGCGTTCTACCGGGATAAAACCGGCTTGTGCTATCAAATGCTGAATCTCTTCAGAGTTCATGGCATTTTCATTTATTCGGGCGCCGGCAGAGGTATAAATGCTGGTAGAATTATCAATGGTTCCGTCGATGTCATCAACACCAAATGCCAAAGCCAGCTGCGATTGCTTTTTGCCGAGCATGGGCCAATAGGCTTTCAGATGAGGAATATTATCAATAAATATACGTGCAACGGCATAGTTGCGTAGGTCTTCAAGAAGCGGAACTTCATTTAGCGAAGACATTTGATTGTTCTTGTTTTTAAATTTCAGAGGTATAAATGCATTAAAACCATGAGTTTCATCCTGAAGTTCGCGGAGCCGGAGCATATGGTCAATTCTGTGGCTGAAATTTTCAACATGTCCGTAAAGCATGGTGGCGTTTGAGTAAATTCCTGACTGATGAGCGGCCCTGTGTATTTCAAGCCATTCAGATGAAGGTATTTTGTCAGGGCATATTTTTTCTCTGATCTTTTCATCAAAGATTTCAGCGCCTCCGCCGGGTATTGAATTCAATCCGGCATCAATCAGCATTTTGATTCCACCGGAATAGCTGATGGATTCTTTTTTGAAAATATAAAATAACTCGGCCGCCGAAAAGGCTTTGATATGGATACTTTTATTGTGATTCCTTACCTGTTTTATAATTTCAATATATGATGACAGGCTGGCATCGGGATGTGTTCCGGCGGTTATGTGAATTTCATTTATTCCAGTATCAATTTTTGAAATAATATTTTCAATTTCATCTGATGAATATGACCAGGAACCGGGTTCGTTCTTTTTTCCGGAGAAAGAGCAAAAACGGCAATTATAGACACAAATGTTCGTGGGCTCAAGATGAATGTTTTTAATAAAAAATACATTGTCTGAATTTATTTTTCGTCTGATATGATCTGCCATGACCGCCAGAAGCCCGGTTTCCGTTTTCTCATATAAGTGTATCCCGTCCTGACCGCTTATTCTGTGTCCGGATATGATTTTTTCGGCAACAAGTCTGTCTTCTTGTGCTTTAATGCGGCCTTGCCGGAGATAATACTGAAGTGAACTTTCCATAAATAAATAAGGCTGTTATCAAACGTAGTGTTTTCTAACAGCCATATAGTTTAAGTTTATTTCCGGTATTATATCTGATATGTTTTTTTGCATACCGAAAACAAATATTTCAGTTTATTTGATTTTCATAAATTCACCTTTGAATGTGGTTTTGCCGCTCTGCGCGGTAATATAGTAAACGCCTTCGGCTAAACCGGAAATATCAATACTTGTTTTAGACGACTCAACCCTGAGATCGGAATAACCCGAAACAACAACGCCCATTACATTATAAATACGTACATTTTCAATTTTATTTTCAGATGTTGGAATACCGATCACGATCTGGTCGCGGGCAGGAGAAGGATAAATATATAATTTTTCTTCTGACATATGTGTTTCAGATATTCCTATATTACAGATGCCTCTGCCGGCCAGTGATGTAACCCCTGAATTGGTCGGGTCAAGCCAGTCTTTTAATCTTTTTGCACTGGTGGTGCCATTCTGATCCCAATGGTAATAAACTTTTCCATAATAGTCGGGCTGGCTTGTTGCGGTACATAGTGAACTGCCACCAGTAAGTGTGCCGACTACTTTACCGGTACTGTTAAATATTGGAGAACCTGAAGATCCCTGTTCAGTAACGCCGTGCCCGTTAGTTGTGGCAGCCCAAACAACTTTCCAGTGCGATCCTGATGCGCCATAGGTAACGGATTGTAATGCGGAGGTGTACGTGGAAATTTTCATGATATCTGCCGAGGGGTGGTGAATGCTGACACCGCTGGCGCTGGCAGTGTTGCCCCTGTCCCATCCATTATAATAAACACTGTATGTATTTGCGATGGCTGAGCTGATTTGCACAAGGCAAAAATCCGATCCGATATGGTTTGATCCGTATGTATCGTGAGCTTTTAATGTACATCCCAATTTGCTGAAAGTCCCTGTAGGGCTTGTTCCTGTACATGAAGGAGACTGGTAATGAAACCAGAATTTCCAGGAGTTGTAATCGGAGGTCGAAGCATAGCCGCCATCATAATGGCAGTGATCCGCTAATAATACATAAGGCGTGCAATTCTGGCTGGTATTGTTAATGAGTGTTCCGGTGCAGTTGTACCAGTACGATCCGATCTTTATATCAATTTTACAAACACCCTTACTTTCATCTTGCCAATTATCTCCTTCAGGAGAACAGATGATATTCACTTCACAATCTCCGGAACTTTTCACCTGGTTGTTTTCTTCGGGACGGTAAAAGTAATCGAGGTCAGTTATATGCAGTAATACAGCGTTTTTTTGATCATTGGGAACAAACAATTCAATAGTGATTTCATCTCCGGGAACTTTTTCATTTGAAAAGAAATAATTTTCGGCGTTATTCAAAGAAGTATAAGCACCTATTACCCTTGACCTGTCATTGTTATAAAGAAAGAGTTTTGCACCTTCGGGCATATAAAATGAAGAATACCCAAACCCAATGGCTTTTGCACCTTCTGACTTCACCTTTAATCTCCAGATACTGGCATTTAACTGAGGTACTTCGGTCCATGTGCCTGAATTATTCAGGTTAAAATCAACAGGCAGTGTTATCCCGATTCTATATGGCTGGCTTTTCAGTGCACGGTCGTTGTCTTCAGCATTTATCTGCACAAGGTCCGGCGCCTGAACCTGAACATGGTCAATATCCCCGGGCAAATCCTTATAAATAAAACTTAAAGGAGTGCCCCCGATATTGTCTTGCGCACGTACAATGAAGATGCCCAGGCATAATAAAACCAACGATAGTAGAGATTTTTTCATGATATGTGTATTAAAATTATTAATTAGTACGCAAAATTATTAAAAAATAACGGCTTTAAATAATTGTAAAATAATTTGACGAAACATTAACATTCCACAGAAAATTATAACATCAGGTCGAAGATCTTTTCAAAATCATCACGCCCCATCTGGTAATGATCGCCCGTGGTTTTATTGAACACAAGGTTTTCCACGATTTCATTTTTATGGCTTGTATTAATATCAATATCATGCAAACGTACAGGCGCCCCGATTTTTTGAAAATATTTTTCCAGGCAGATTATCGTTGAGTCGGCGTCTGTAGCATTAAACACCTCCCTGCCTAATGCCGTGATTTTATCCGAAGCCTTTTCTTTGAAGTATTTCATCCAGGCGGGGTAAGCGATGGAAAGTGAGGCGCCATGCGGCACATCATATAGTACCGATAAAGCATGCCCGATGCCATGAACGCCCCAGTCACCCGATTTCTTACCATACGAAGTCATCCCGTTCAATGCGCAGGTGGCGGCAAACATGATCTTTTCACGATAGGGGTAATTATGTAGATCGTTCATGAGTAGCGGGCCAAATTCTACCGCCTCGCTAATGATTGAAAAGACAAAGCGGTCGGTGAGTGTTGTTTCTCCCTTGCCGAAATACCCTTCGAGGGCATGAGCGATCAGGTCAACGATACCATAGGCGGTATAGTTTGCAGGAACCGAAAATGTATATTCCGGGTCCAGGAAAGAATGGGCGGGATAGATCAGCGGGCTGAAATATCCGGGCTTTTGTTTTGTTTCGTCATTTTGGACTACTGCGAAAGGATTCATCTCGGTACCGGTGGCTGCCAGCGTCAGGACTGCAATCAGCGGAATCGCGCGTGTAGGTTTAACTTTGTATTCAAAAAGGTCCCAGGCTTTATTTTTTATGGGTACAGCCAGCGAAATAATTTTAGCAGAATCAATTACACTGCCTCCTCCAACGGCAACGATGACATCAACATTGTTTTTTCTTCCGGTTTCGGCAGCAGCATCAACATCGCTGATCACGGGGTTGGATTTGATGCCCGAATATTCAAACACGCTTACACCGGATATTTCCAGTTGTTTTAACACATGATCATAAATTCCGTTTGATTTAATGGAGTTTTTTCCATAAACCATCAACACCCGTTTCCCGTATTTTTCAATGACTTTGGGTAATTCACTTATGATCCCCCTGCCAAAATGCAGGCAGGTCGGATTACTTATCAGAAAGTTTTCCATATTATAAGATGACTATTTTTCTTACAAAAGACTTCTTTTCACCGCTGAAGTTCAGGTAATATATGCCATTGCTGATATCCAGCTTTTTAGCATTTAACAAAAAATTGTTCCTTCCCGCGTGCAGCATACCTTTTGCCAAAACATAAACCTGTTTGCCTGAATTATCGAATAGTATTAAGCTGATGTTCTCGTTGGTTCCGAGATCAAACGTTACAGTAGCCTCATTAGTTATGGGGTTGGGCAATACAGTAAAATGATAAAGGTTGTCAACCTCGCTGATTCCTGCCGTTTCAAGGTATACCTGTCCGTCGGATATGGATGGTACGGATTGCAGGCCGGCTGAGTTTTCCGACCTGACACTGACATAATAGGTTTGATTGTCGTTAAGGTGCAGTCCTGTTTTTGAAAATGACAGGTTGGTTCCGTTGTCAGTCCATGAGCAAACGTCGTTTGAACCGGGTGTGGTTCCTATGGCATACCAGTATTTTGTAATACCTGCGAGCGTATCCACGCTTACGGTCCAATTAGCATCCAGTGTATTTGGATTATAGGTTGAATCTATATCATTCGCGTCACCATCGGCAACAAAAACAGACCAGGGAGGAGTGAAATCCACGTCAAGATCATAATTATAAACAGGAGATATATTGGAGGCGCTGTCTATAACGATTGATCTAAGTTTAGCCGCGCTGGTTGAAGGATTGGGGTTTTGAAAGCGGATATCGTTTGTTGGCGAAGCGCCTACAGTAATATCAGCAGTATTGACCCTCG
>Ga0116170_10006739_pt1 | contig 10011 bp, 3 predicted proteins | sample AD_JPNHW1_MetaG_FD_89797 | JGI IMG/M metagenome (GOLD analysis project Ga0116170, IMG submission 89797) | Active sludge microbial communities of municipal wastewater-treating anaerobic digesters from Japan - AD_JPNHW1_MetaG | ecosystem: Engineered > Bioreactor > Anaerobic > Digestate | place...
TCACCGGTAAAAAGCCAGCCGTTTTTCAATACTGCGTCAGTAGCAGCAGGGTCGTTATAGTAACATTTCATCAAACCAGGTCCGGATACTATCAATTCTCCCACTTCTCCCTGAGGTACCGGGCTGCCTGCCTCGTCAACGATTTTTGCTTCCCAGTTGAAACCGGCTTTCCCGATGGCTCCTACTTTGTTAATGTTTTCAGTTCCCAGATGGACACAGCCCGGGCCGATCGATTCGCTCAATCCATAGTTTGTATCGTAGAGATGATGAGGAAAATATTTTTTCCAGCGCTGGATCAAGCTGGGCGGGACCGGCTGCGCGCCAATATGCATAAGCCGCCATTGGTCAAGCTGGTAATCCTCCAGTTTCACCTCTCCCCTTTCAATCGCATCCAGAACATCCTGAGCCCATGGAACCAGCAGCCAAACTATGGAGACCTTTTCCTGAGAAACTGCTTTTAAGATCCATTCAGGTTTGACGCCCCGCAGTAATACTGCTTTGCTGCCGGAAATCAGACTGCCGAACCAGTGCATTTTGGCTCCGGTATGATAAAGCGGCGGTATACACAAAAAATTATCTTCTCTGGTCTGGCCGTGATGGTTTTGTTCCGTTTGACATGAAGAAATCAAACTCCTGTGACGGTGGAGGATAGCTTTAGGGAACCCGGTGGTACCCGATGAAAAATATATAGCTGCATCATCTTCCTCGCTGATTTCTATTTGGGGCTCATCAACTGAACACCCTGCAGCCAGCTCATCGTAACTTTCAGCAAAAGTCGGACAATCTTCCCCAACAAATAAAAGTAACTTTACTGCCGGTATCTGTTCGGAAATGCTCTCCATGCGGCCAATGAATTCCGGCCCGAAAACCAATGCATCAACTTCCGCCAAATCCAGGCAGTATTTTATTTCTTCTGCGGTATAGCGATAATTTAAAGGTACAGCAATTGCTCCGGTTTTCAGGACCCCGAAATAAATCGGCAGCCACTCCAGGCAATTCATCAGCAGGATCGCTACCTGATCACCTTTTTTTATTCCCCGGCTCAGCAGCAGATTGGCAAATTGATTAGCCTGATTGTCAAAATCACGCCAGGTGATTACCCGTCTGTACATAGGAGCAGGTTTAGGTTCCACCAGTTCGTACTCACGCCAGGTAACTTTATGTTTTTCCTGTAACTCAGGACTTATTTCGATCAGGCTGATTTCATCACCGTACAGACTGGCATTGCGGGCTAGTATTTGTGTTATGAGCATTATTGCCTTTCCTCCTCGACAAATTTACCAAATTATTATAGCACTAAACATTGCTTTACCGGTTATTTTTCAATTATTGTAATCATTTATAATACTAATCACATATTTAAAAATCCATAATATTTCGGCGGGCCCAGGTTTTTATGCCCATCCCGCCAACTGTTCATATTCTATTATAGTTTTTAAGCTTTTCATTATCATCTGTTTAGGGAACCGGTTCACCACGCAAATCAGATCGTTTTTAATACAGCTTCCAATCTTTGTAGTCCTTCAATCATTATCCTGGTGGGACAGGCCAGGTTCATACGTTCAAATCCTTCTCCCTCCGCACCGAAAATATAGCCTTCATCAAAAAATACTTCTGCTTGATATTGCATAAGTTTTTCCAGTTCATCTTTTTTAAGGCCCAACTTTCTGAAGTCCATCCATTGCAGATATGTGCCCTCCATATCAAAGGCCTTGATTTGCGGTATATTTCGCTCAACATATTGCTTTAACTTCAGATGATTGTTATAAATATGTTTCAGCAGCTGCTCCAGCCATTCCTCGCATTCGGTATAGGAGATCTCGCATGCTTTGTAACCCAGGATGTTTAAGAAGAATAAACCGTTTGAAGCCATTTCCCCGACAAAAGCCCGGCGGATTTTTTCATTGGGAATGATGATATTGGAAGTTTGCATTCCTGCCAGGTTGAAAGTTTTGCTGGGTGATGTGCATACAATCATGTTATTGGCCAGTTCATCCGACACTTTGGCAAAAACAGTATGTTGATGCCCCGGCATGATCAGATCAAAATGGATTTCATCAGAAACGATCAGGATATTGTTTCGCAGGCATATTTCCCCTGCCTTAGCCAGTTCTTCCGGAGTCCAGACTCTCCCTACCGGATTGTGTGGACTGCAGAACAGCAATACTTTAGCCTTGGGATTACCGGCTTTCCTTTCCAGATCTTCAAAATCGATAACATATTTTGAGCCGGTAAAAATCAGCGGATTTTTTATCAGGGTCCGCCGGTTGCCTTCAACAGCAGCATAGAAGGGATAATAAACCGGTGGTTGAATGATTACCCCATCACCAGGTTCAGTGAAAGCTTTGACGGCCTGGAAGAATGCGTTGACTACTCCCGGTGTGCCGAGTATCCATTCCTTTTTAACCAGCCAGTCATGTCTCTTCTTCATCCAGTTGCAAACCGAAGCCAAATAACTGTCCGTAGGCCCGGTATATCCCAATACGGCTGAATCCATATATTTCTTTAAGCCCGCCGTTATTTCCGGAGGATTTTTTAACTCCATATCTGCCACGGAATAAGGTATGATCCCCTTTGCAACACTTGGTTTACAACGCTTCATATGCTCCCATTTTTCCGAACCGGTTTCGCTCCTGTCGATCACCGTATCAAAATCATACGCTTGTTTGCTGCTCATAGCTTCCTGCTCCTGTTCTTTCCTTTTAGTACTATTAATGCTCTGGTCTTGAATAACAATAATTATCAGCAATATCACTGCTAAAAATCGGGCAATGAAGCTTTACTTATTATTTTAAGCTTCACTGTTTTAAATTTCCCAATGCGCAGGTCTTGCAAGTGAAGACGGCAGTTTTGTGTTTATATCCCCTTTGGCTGTATTGATCTGGGCCTGAGTTATGAAAATACAATTTGACAAGTCAGCCCCCCTGATGTCGGCATCCCGTAAATCTGCTCCGATAAGATCGGCCCCGCTTAAATCCACCCCGTTCAAGTCAGCGGCGATAAGGCAGACTCCTCTCAAGTTTTCTCCTTTCAGGTCTGATCTTCTCAGATCTTTCGCTGCCAGGTCAGCACCCGGGCGTAAGATTTTACTTGCCGGATGTGTCTTTTCCCCGCGGCAATATTCGGACCGCACCAGTTCACTGGTTTTTAAAAGCACTAAATCAACAGCTTTTCTATGAGCTTCAACATCTAATTCCAGCAGAGCTTGCGGTTCAAGGTGAGTAAGCTGTTGTGTGTTATCAAATATGGATACGACCTCATTGTACATCGGGCGGGCTGGTTTGAATGCCAGTGCTGTCTGAAGATACCAGAGCAACTCGTGCAGTTGCCGCATAATCAGGAACACTTCAAACATTTGCGCTGCGGATTCCTGATTTTTTCTCCAGCTGAGTCCCTTGAAACTGACCTGGGAAACCTTTTGCCCGGCACCAAAGCAGTCAAAAGCAGTGCAGCCTTTAAGCCCACGTTCTCTAAGGTTTTTGTAAATCAGACAGCTAAAATTATCCTTAAGATAAGCGCAAGGCTGACCGGCCTCTTTATTGCCGGGAAACCCCTCGGAAGCAAAAAAATATAGGGCAACACAGCACAAACCGAAGCATTTTTCACAATCTGCTCTCAGGCTGCTTAAGCTATTTCCATGATCAGGCTCATAAATTCCGGTGCTATTAGTCAATATTAAGCTGCTCCTCATTACATATTCGTTCTTTCCCACTTTTAAAATATTGCAAGCGTTTTATATCACTACAAATCACTATTTCCCCGGGTTTTCGGGTTTGATTAAGGCCAAGATCATTTTTTATAAAATCTTCCGCTAATAATTTATAAGATTTATCATATACTTCGCCAAGGGTTGTACCTAATACAGCAATGCCAAAATTTGAATACTCCCAATCATAAGATTCGTCTTTCAAAACATGTGCTCTTATCTTATCCAGCGTATCTGCACGATCGATTCCCGTCAATATTTTTTTCTTCTTTTATAAATCCATTTTGAGCGTGTCGCAGCATTCACCCTTGGGCAAACTGACAAAAGTTAAATTACGTATTCTGTTCTGAAATAAATTTTCCTGTTTATTATTTCCATTGACAATATTTTTTTAGATAAACAATCTCTGATTGAATGTCAGAGCCATCAAAGTCGCTTTCATCTGTATACGTATTTTCATATTGAATATTAAAGGCTGCAATCCGTAGATTGCAGCCTTTAATTCGGAAATGTTTTATTATATCAGATTTGACTTTTGCAGCAGGTTTCTTACTATTATCGTAACTTCAGCCCTTGTAATATTGTCTTTGGGAGCAATCAGATTGCCATCCCGGCCGGAAATAATATCGGTTTTTATACAAACTGCTATGTTGCTTTTCGCATAAGCTTCGGATTGGTTTGCATCGCTGAAACCTGCAAGGAGTTTTTCAGCCTCGCCAGTTGCTAAGTCAGCTTTCAGCCCGGTGAGCTTCATCGCCATGGAGATCATGGTCATAGCTTGTTCACGGGTGATTTTGTCCATAGGGCCGAATTTCCCATTGCCGTAACCGGATATTATTTTTTGCTCAGCTGCGGTTATAATATAGCCACTGAACCAGTCCGTATTCTTTACATCTGTAAATTGTGCCTTTCCGGTTCCTGGTTTAAGTCCCAACCCCCTAACTATGATGGCTGCAAATTCGGCACGGGTAATATCCCGGTCAGGGTCAAACATTTCGTTGCGTACTCCGCTGACGACCATTCTGGAACCCATGTTGTTGATCGCTTCTTTCGCCCAGTGGTTTGCTGCATCATTGAATGCCACCGGATGCCAGATGACAGAATAGATGCTATTGGTCCGGCTGTTGATTACTACAAAGTACTTACCATCTATAATTGTTATTCTGGTTGGCACATGTCTTACCGTTCCATCAGGGTCGACGGCTATAGCAGTAGTTATTTTATCCGGGTCAACTCCGTCTGGAATAGCTATAGCCCTTTCTACGTAAGAACTGAAGCTGTTTATTTCTATTGTCTTGTCTCCGTAAGTACATCTGATACTGAATTTGATTGGCGGTACTACAATTGTAAAGTTACCTTTCCGGGCTAAACTTTCCGCCAGTTCAACTTCCTGCGATGATGCCTCAGCAATCTCAACCTGTATCTTTATATCCTTAAGTTCAATTCCAGAGCCTAGCTGCTCGGATATTACATCTATGTTGATCTGCTGTGCGGGCAGGCTGTAAGTTGCATTCTCAGTCTTTATCTCCAGAACAGCCTTTTTGTTTTCCATGCTTTTTATGATCTGCCCGTTCAACTCTCCAATCACTACATCGGAACCGTTATCGGTCTGTATTGTAATTACTGAATTGTTGCCTTCCTGATCAAGCCTCTGCAGCAATTTCTGCGAATCAACGGTTATTGTAGTTACTGTTTGCCCGCTGGTGTTGGTTGTAGTTACTGCGGTTCCGCCGCTTTCAGCCTTGCCGTTGATAATTATGTCTGCATTTGCGGTTGTTGTAACCGGAGGAACCAGTACCCCTCCTCCGCCGCCGCCTGATCCGGTATTTTTAACCGGTACTGTTAATAAATATGTTCTCAGGCTGCCATTCTCTGCTTCCACTGTGATCGACAATACATCTCCGGGGCTCAGCGCAATTGCATCAGATTCCACTTCACTTGTCAGATATAATTTTTGTCCGTTATTGACTGTATAGCTGATCAAAGCAGATATTTCATCTTCTGCAGTTGCAGCAAGCGTAATACTGTTACTGTTAACTGTTATAAAATAATTCAAATTATCTGCCGAAAATGCTGGTGATATGCTTCCGCCGGTCACTGCGAGAGCCGATAGCCTGTTATTGCTGTCCGGAATCAAATCGTCAACTATATCCGCAGCAACATTGGAATAACAGGTGCTTCCTGTTTTCGTATCCGTGATCCCGCCGCTGCTGGCAGAAGTAAATCTGGCAACAACCAGGTAGGCATCGACCAATACACCCTCTGCATCGTCAATAGTTACAAGCTCCTCTGTAGAACTGTTTGCAGCAATGGACAAAGCCGCAGTGGTTTTCATTAACAGTTCAGGCGGCGTTTCAGAGTCCGGCTCCCCGTTATAAACCGAAAGTTCAATTGTTCCGGTATTATTTCTATCAGTAAGATTTGCGGCATTGATGCTGAAGGTCAGACTGTCTGCCTCCTTATAAGCTCCTTTAACGGAAATATCAAATGGAATTACCGGACGATCCGGATTCATCACTGTAATGTATCCGCTGTTATTCACTGTTTTAATTTCCTGAGTGGAATCTGTTGACAGCATGATAATATAGTCCTTGGATGTATCTCCATTAAAGTCTATTGTCCCAGCATCCATTTCTGCGAATGCCCCGGTTGAGCAGTATGCATCCAGACTGCCGATATTGACAGTTTGCACCGGTTCACCAACTGCCTGGCCATCTTCATCCGCCTCATAAAGTAGGGCTTCAATGTTATCCAGGCGTTTATATGAATTGTTAAGTATATTGAAGTCTGCAATTGTAATATCTCCGCTGGCTGCTGTCCTGATTTTCCCCAGTTCCAGATCTCCGCAGCCAATAACAGTCGATGCTTCATTGTCGCTCAATTCTATATCCTGCACACCGCCATAAGGTTTGACGATCAGACGCACCGCTTTTTCGGTAATCTCAGCGTCCAGCGGGCATTCAATTACGAAGCGCTTGCTCTCCTCTCCGGGAACAATTATGGCATCCGGATAATCTGTCGAATTCAACAGCTGATCGCTGCTGTCGTAGAGTTCAATGTTAATGCCTGTGCTCTGCACCTGGCCATTGTTTTCCACATATACGGCGATCGGCAGCGATGCGGCTCCTTCGAATACATCGTAGTTGTTGTAGTAGATGCTTTGATCCTCTATGGCAAGGTCCACAGAAGGCATTAAATGGAAGACCTTCAGTCTGGCCGCATCGGTATCTTCGTTAAGATGCAGCAGTTCCGACACCGCCAGATGGATCGTACCAGTTGCATCCAGATCTGCGCCATAACTTCCGATATCTTCACGGTGCTGAGTCAGATTTGTGCTGAACCCGCCCCAGGCTTGCATCTCCGGATCGTATATGGCGGCGTTTACGTTTTTGATCGGCTTGGTGGTTGAATAAGAGTCCGGCTCAGTCTGTTCAACAGCTCCGCCTTCCGTAAACAACAACACGCTCCTGTCCTCCCGGGTAATGATTTTAAAATCAGGAGTGGCCGGGCTGGAATATTCATTTACTTTGGAGAAAACTTCCCTTACGTCATCTGGCATGCCGATATCCGGCAGATATTTGATGTTTTTATCCTGATACCAGTACAGCGCAGTTTTTCCGTTTACTCTTGCCAGGGTCGGAGATGCTGTAAGATCCCCGGTGGTGACCTTTGCGCTGTTTCCGGTTTCTGATGATGCGGAAAGCATATATATGCTCCGATCCGTCATGGTAGCCATATCCCCGTCATCATCGCTCAGATAAGCAATAGTCAAAGAACCGCCGTTAAGCATGGCAGTTAAGTCATAAATGAAGTTTTCAGTATTTATTAACTCGATCGGTTCAGTAAAGGAATTCCCATCCTTATATGAATACCTGATCACATTGTTGCCGGTGGTGCCCAGTATATTGTTCTCAGTGTTGACCAGCCAGACAACAGCAACCGAATCGCCGTTTACCACAATCTGCGGCAGTATATTGGCTTCATACACATAATCACTGATTTCAATCGGTGCCGGTTCTATCATGTTGCTGACTACCTGTGGCGCGTTAAAGGCAGTACCATCGTACTTTGCCGTTTTGATCTGCATCAGTCCTGTAAAATCCTGCAGAGTTGCCATCGGATCCAGAGGAAATGCCACGCTCTGGAAAGCCACATAGACATTGCCGTTCTGATCCGCTGCGGCGCTGAAGGTGCCGTCCGCCGTTCCGTCATCATCGATCACAACAGGTTCCGACCAGGTTTCTCCGTAATCAGTCGTTATGGTATACTGCAATACAGTTCTGTCTGTAAGCGGCCTTTTTGTATCATCATCTTCCCAGAGGAGCATCTGTTTTCCGTTCCCCAGATCCAGAAGCTGCGGCATAATCTCCGGATACCCGCTGGTCATTTTCACATCTGATACACTTCTCCCTCGTGTCAGATCTGTAAATTCACAGGTATCCGTATCATATCCTGCGGTTAGATAATCCCGCGGCAGCAGTTCGAAGCTCTCCAGCTTCGGATCAGTTTCCGCCAGATTAAACGCGTTTACGGTGTTAAGCGACGAGCCTTCCCTTTCTTCCTCCTGATTAATGCTGTAGAGTGTCCATTCCCGATTGTAGAACTTAAAGTTCTTTGTCCATAGTATCACTTTGACCCGCAATCCGAACTGCATTCCCAGCTTAACACTGAACCCGACCGGATCCGGGTATGTAATTTTCATCGGCAATTCGCCGTTTAAAGTCGGTCCGATGGAAAGAACGCTTCCAATACCAACTGCGCCATAGCAGCCTGCATAGGGTTTCAATTCCGTACTGCCTTTGAAAACCGTATATCCACTGTCTAAAACCTGGAATTTAACAATTTGTTCAATGCTCGCACCGATAACAAGCTCCACATAGACTGGCACGCCCCCGGGGAAGAACTGCTGCGAATAGGTTACCTTGCCGTCACCTATAACTTTCAGCCCTCCTTCATTGATCTTAAGCCGGACCAGCGTCAGCGGCATGCTTGGCATATTCATTGCTTTGAGCGCCTTGTAGGTATTCATGTCAATACCAAGATCATACGGATTTACATCGTTCAAGTCATAGAAGACCGGTTCCTGAATAAGTTTCCCTTTAAGGTAGCCATAAATCTCAACCGATACTTCCATTCTCTTTTCCAGTTTATTGCCTGCCGGTGGCTCTGTAAGTTCCTTTAACTTGTCCGACATCTTTCCGCTGACAATCGCTTCCTTGATGGAATCCACCAGTTCCTCGTTGCTCATTTCATCCACGTCTCCGCCCGGCTCGTCCTCCGACTGTGACCATCCGTCATCGCCGCCGCCATTTTCAAGTCCGGCCTTGTATGCTACAGAAAGGGTGAAATCATCCTCTTCGATTTCTATTTGTACCGGACACCCTTTGGGCAGATCCATATCAAAATCGGTGTTGAACATACCGTTCTGACCGGAATTACTGAAATCCGACTTGCCTTCATCTGCGTTTTCCAGATTGACGTTTCCATACATCCTGTTGAAATCCACAAAGTTCCAGAAAATAATTTTTGAAATTGCCGCCTGCTGCGGTTTTGCCTTGGTCCCGGCCGGCGGTGCCGGTAATGAGGCAGGATCCGCGTATGCATCAGCATAAAAGTTACCGGGTTCTTCCTTAACCTCATCGTAGAATTTTGTGCTTCTGATTTTATAAAGCCCCGTCGGGAACGGGACAAATCTGAACTGCTTGCTGCCCTTGGACAGGAATACACTGCCGGGAACCGTATCCTTCCAGTCGATCCATGCGCTGACTGTTGAAATCTCATCCCGCGAACTTGTCACACAACCTTCAGTCATATTTCCGTACTGCCCCTCGGACGATTCCTTTCCGATATACTTGAAATATGGTTTACCGTCATCAGCTTCCATCAAAAGAGTATATGATCCCGGAGCTAACTCGGAAAGCGTTATCACTTTGGTTCTGTAACCAGATTTCTTCAGCTCGATAAAGCGCCCGTCATCCCCTAAAGGATAAGTGACATATGCGATTCCGTTCCCCCCGGTGCTGAAGGTTTGATCCAAAATACCGATGCTTACGTCCGCTACAGGATTCAACGTCTTTTTATCCATAACTTTGATTGATGCGGAAGCCATATCGGTAGCTTTTACAACAATTGATTCCCTGACCCTGTTATGCCTGGTGGTCAAAGTAATAACAGCTGTACCTGCACTCAAGGTGCTGACGTTACCTGTTTCAGAAACGGTCGCCACGCCGGTATTGCTGCTGGTGAACTCGACATCACGATATTCACTGTCCAATGGAAATACGGAATAATAGATCTGTTTTGAA
>Ga0116170_10006741_pt1 | contig 10010 bp, 10 predicted proteins | sample AD_JPNHW1_MetaG_FD_89797 | JGI IMG/M metagenome (GOLD analysis project Ga0116170, IMG submission 89797) | Active sludge microbial communities of municipal wastewater-treating anaerobic digesters from Japan - AD_JPNHW1_MetaG | ecosystem: Engineered > Bioreactor > Anaerobic > Digestate | place...
AGTAGGTGTTCCGTAATAGTCAACCATTATCTTATCAAGTACGGCAGGGTTAGCTCTTCCCGCTCTTATTGTTGTAAATTCATGATCAAGTGAGTTTACACATTTCTGCATTTTTTCCTTAGCAATATTCATTTGTTCTTTCATAATCATTCTCTCCTTTAATAATTAATCGACAGTAACCAAAGTTCCGACTTCTTTTCCCATAACGGCATCATAAATATTATCTGGTCTTGAAAGGTTAAAAACAAGAATAGGAATATTATTATCCTTGCACATTGAAGCAGCGGTGCTGTCCATTACGGCAAGATCTTTTACAAGGATATCATTAAAATTAAGTGTGCTGTATTTTATCGCATCAGGATATTTATTAGGGTCTTTATCGTATACCCCGTCAACCATAGTAGCCTTAAAGAAAATATCAGCCTCTATTTCGGCAGCTCTCAGCGATGAAGCGGTATCTGTCGAAAAGAATGGATTACCTGTTCCGCAGCCGAAAACCACAACTCTTCCCTTCTGAAGATGGCGCATAGCACGGTTTCTTATATAAGGCTCGGCAACCTGCTGCATGGAAATAGCCGTCTGAACGCGAACCTGAACATCAAGGCTTTCAAGAACATCGGCAACAGCAAGAGCATTCATTGCCGTAGCAAGCATTCCAATATGGTCTGCTCTTGTTCTGTCCATTCCCCCGCTTGAACGTCCCCGCCAGAAATTCCCTCCGCCGACAACTATTCCGATTTCTACTCCCAAATCAGCGCATTTTTTAATACTCTGACATATTTCGTTGATAACGGAATAATCAAGCCCTGATTTTTTTTCTCCGGCAAGAGCCTCTCCGCTTAGCTTTAAAAGGATACGATTATATTTTGGTTTCATAACACACCTCACTTATTTATCATACATAAGAATATTTTACTATATTTCAGCAATTATGTAAAGTATAAATTAAAAAAATATAAGCGGTAGTGTTAAATTGAACTATCGCTTATATTTTTATAACTATAATGAATTCAAAATGTCTTTCAGTTCAAGAATGTCATCATCAGAGAGTGTTATGCCCTTACCCATTCGGTCATGTTCGGGCGACCATTCACGCAAATCGTATTTTGGCTCTCTGTCATTCCAGGAAACAAGATTAAGTTCTTTTGTCCAGCCTTTTGGATTTTCAGAAAGAACGCCTAAGCTTTTTGTAATTTCAAATTTAAGTTCTGCCACAATATTACTCCTTTTCATTAGTGTCAACAATTAATTTCGTATGTCCTGTAAAGAAATCAGGCATGCTGAAGCCTTCACGATAAAAAGGAAGCTGTACCGTTATAAAGGATTCACTTTTAAAAAGAAGCTCACCTGTATAGGTATCGCCCTCTTTATAAATTTTAACCGTATCCCCGATATTTATATTGCCGAATGTATGCTCATAAAAATCACTGTAACCTGCCATATTTACCCTCCGTTATTTTACTGATTGAATATCATATTTAATTATAGAAAAAATATGATATATGTCAATAGCTTTATTGAAAATAAAATTTTTAAAATTTAAAATGAACCGGCATTCCCTTATTCATTGCGGGGCTGACTTCTCCCTGAATAAGCGGTAAAAAGTAATTTATTGCTTCGTCCTTGATGTTATTTTCCTTTTCATTAACCCATTCCTTAGGGAAAAATTTTTCTTTATTAGCAACTTCACTTATATTTACCGTTTCCATTTTTATTGAATAATCTCTGCCGTTTTCTCTTACATAGCACATCATTTTCCCTGTCGTGCCTTTAAGCATTTCTTTTACAGCGGCAACCCCTATATCGTGCGCCTCGTTTATATCCGTCAGTGAGGCAAGGTGAGAGCTGCATCTTTGCATAACGTTAAGCTCGACCGAACGTACTTTGCATTTAAGCTCCTGTTTCACGTAGTTTTCAAGGTATTTCCCCAAGCCAGAAAGATACTGATGTCCGAAAACATCAACTGATCCCGAAAGATGTCCGCTTGCAACATAATTACCGTCCGACAGTCTTATTCCTTCCGATACAGCAATTATAACTGCCTTGTGTTCCTTTTGAGCCGCTTTTATATCTTTAAGAAATTGTTCGGGTGAAAAAGGAATTTCGGGAAGATAACTCAGATGCGGGGCAGTTTCGCCGTTTGCTCTTAAAACTGATGCTGAAGCGGTAAGCCAGCCTGCATCGCGTCCCATAATTTCAATAATCGTAACGGAATTAAGCGAATAAACCTGACTGTCGCGGATAATTTCCTGAACGGTTGTCGCAATATATTTAGCGGCGGAGCCAAAGCCCGGGGTATGGTCTGTCCCGACAAGGTCATTGTCAATGGTTTTTGGTATTCCCATTACCTTAATATCGCTTTGAATTGACGACAGATATTTAGAAAGCTTTGCTACCGTATCCATAGAATCATTCCCGCCAATATAGAAAAATGCTTTTATATTATATTTATTGAATGTATTTATTATAATTTCGTAAGGTTCGGTTGAATCCTCCATATCGGGAAGCTTTACACGGCACGAGCCTAACGCTGTTGACGGTGTTAGCTTTAAAAGCTCAATATTTTGCGGCTCAGATAGTCTTTCATTAAGATTTACAATATTGTCGTGGATTATTCCTTCAACGCCGTTTTTGAATCCATAAACAATGCCGATTTCATCGCTTTTAAAAGCTTCTGAAAAAACGCCGGCGAGGGATGAGTTTATGGCGCATGTTGGTCCGCCTGATTGTGCAACTGCTATGTTAATCATTATTTCCTCCAAAAGATAAACAGTATATTTTTTATAATCATAACATTTTTTAAGATAATATGCAAACCAATAACTGCACAAAATACATTAATTCTACTATGTTTAAAATTATTTAACAATTGTTAATTGACAAACATTCTTTTTAAGTTTATATTAAAAATATATTTTCTAAGGAAGAGTGAATCAATGCTATCATATAATTTATGGGAATGGCTTGCATTTTTTTATGTTTACTGCTTTGTCGGTTGGTGTATAGAATCTACAATTGTATCTATTGATCAGAAAACGCCCGTAAACCGCGGATTTTTAAGAGGTCCTTTTCTTCCGCTTTATGGATTCGGCGCAATTGTAATACTTTTTGTTTCTCTCCCCGTCAGAGATAATCCTTTTCTTATTTATTTTTTCGGTATGATAGGTACGACATCGCTTGAATATTTAACCGCATGGCTTATGGAAACCACACTTAAAATGAAATACTGGGATTATACCAATTCAAAATTCAATTATAAGGGCAGAATTTGCCTTACCTCTTCCCTTTTCTGGGGATTTTTATCGCTGTTTATGATATATATAATTCATAAGCCTATTGAAAAAGCAATATTATTCATGTATAATAATGAAAGCAAAATATTTATTGCCGCAGTAATTATTGTTTCGGTTTATTTATTTACAGATACTGTTTATGCATTTAGAACTGCTCTTGATGTCAATAAGCTTCTTAACAAGATTACCATAATTAAAAATGAACTTGAAGAGCAGTTATTGATTATTTCAGACAAAATTGAAAATTCCGAAAAAGCTTTAAACGCCAAAGAACGAATTTCAGAGCTTAAAGCCGAATATCATACTCTTACAGATAAAATGAACTTCTTTAACCGTTCGCTTATTAAGGCACATCCAAATGCTCATTCGTTCAAATTTAACGATGCATTAAGGGAAGTGCGGAAAAAGCTTGCGGAAAAGAAGTCCAAAAAAGAAGATTAATTATTTTACTATATCATAAATCGCATTTATTTCTTCTGAAGTAAAATGTGTTTTATATATTGCCTCAACGTTATCAGCGACTTGTGACGGTCGGCTGGCGCCTATAAGAACGCTCGTAACTTTACCGTCGCGGAGTATCCATGATAATGCCATTTGTGCAAGCTTCTGTCCCCTATTTGAAGCAATTTCGTTAAGTTTTTTTACTTTTTCGATTAATTCGGGAGAGAGAGCGGTTTCATTAAGGAATATACATTTCTGACCTATTCTGCTGTCCTCAGGAACGCCGTTAAGGTATCTGTCGGTCAAAAGTCCTTGTTCAAGCGGGCTGTAAGAAATCATTCCCAAGCCTATTTCGGAAGCATAATCTTTTAAGCCGTTTTCTTCAATTCGTCTGTCAAAAATGTTATACCTCGGCTGATGAATTATAAACGGGGTTTTAAGATCTTTCAGGATTTTATAAGCCTCTTCGGTCTTTTCCCTGCTGTAATTTGATACGCCGACGTACAGCGCTTTACCTTGTCTTACCGCTGTATTAAGAGCAAGCATTGTTTCTTCTAGCGGAGTTTCGGGGTCTTCCCTGTGGTGGTAAAAAATATCGACATAATCAAGCTTCATTCTTTTAAGACTTTGGTCAAGGCTTGAAAGCAAATATTTCCTTGAGCCGAAATCGCCGTAAGGCCCGTCCCACATTTTATATCCTGCTTTAGTGGAAATTATCATTTCATCGCGGAAAGACCGCATATCCGAATCAAGAATACGTCCGAAGTTTTCTTCCGCCGCACCGGGCTTTGGACCGTAATTGTTTGCTAAATCAAAATGAGTTATCCCCAGATCAAAGGCAGTATGAATAATATTTTTCATTTTTTCAAAGTCTGCACTGTCCCCGAAATTCTGCCATAAGCCGAGAGATACGGCAGGCAGCTTAAGTCCGCTTTTCCCGCAGCGGTTATAAATCATTTTTTCGTAGCGTTTTTCATTAGGCAAATACATTTTCAATCTCTCCCTTCAATTAATTATTACCATAGATAAGAATTAATTTCAACAGTATTTTATAAAATTTTATGGGGCGTTAGTATAGTGGGAATATACCACAATGGCATTGTGGTGTCACGAGTTCGACTCTCGTACGCTCCACCAGAGCTTAATAAAGACGAACACTCATTAATTTGGGTGTTCTCTTTTTTTATCTAATTTTTTAAATCATTAAAGTTCAAGCACTTTTCCCCGTCCTTGTAATTAAAAAGCACGATGTTTTCAATAAAATCCTTTAAAATACGTTTGTTACAGCAAGATTTTTTCTTTGCTGAAATACATTGATAATAATGGTATCTTTTTTAGCCTTACTTGTACCGTTAACATTTTATTTTTGCATTTGACCTACCGTTAACACCGACATAGTTTTACCGCAATATCCGCACAGGTGAATTTCTCATAATCTTTTGAATCTTTCTCATTTTCATCATAGCTTTCATGTTCCAATTTCATATATTCATTATTCCAGCAAAATTCCTTTGCAAGACGAATATGTGTACATTTGGAGGATGGTCTTGCAGTAAGGGTGATTTCTTTTGGAAAAGAAATTTCGGTTTCAGCAGTTGTAATTTCAGAAGTCGTTTTTATTATTAAATTACATTCACGATATTTTCGTAACTTTTTTGTCGAGTTTTCTTAGACCATTATACCTAACAGCATTGGGCAGTTTGCCACTCATGCCCGATTTATTCAGGCATTCCATTTTTAGAAAGATTTGCATTTTTATATCTGCTGTCAGATGTTATATCCTCACCAAACCACTCAGGCGGAGTATATGAATTTGCCTCTTCAACACTGTCAAATTGAATTTCAGCTACAGCAAGACCGCTTAAATCGCCAGAATAAACATCAACCGATATGTAATGATTCTCCTCCCAAAACTGATACCTTGTCTTTAAAATCACAGTGCCAACCTGTTTTTTTATAAGCTCTGCATATTCATCAGCAGAAATGAAAAATTCAATTTCCCGCCTTGAAAGGCCAGTATCATCCAAAGGGACTTTTATTGTCATATAATAATCATTTTTGTCGCCAGTTCTGGCACGAACACGTATTTCAGGGCTGTAATTAATATAAGTTTGTGTAAAATTATATATTGTAGCAATTTTCATTGATTCATAAGGCAAATTATTGACATCCAATAAATATTTACGCTCTGTTTCAACTTGACCTGCCATATTTTCAGTTGTTGTTTCACTGGTGCTTTCTACGGTAGTTCCCATTTGTATTGCTGTAACACTCTCAATTTTATTTTCAAGTTCTTCATTCAATAGTAAAAGCTCATCCCTTTCTGACACTAAGTTGTTATAATCAGTTTCAGTAATTGTTGATTTAGTATTGCAAGCTGATAATAATATTATAAGTGCCGTTAAAATAGCTGTCGATATAATTTTTTTCATAATAATATGTCCTTTATAAATTTTGATAAATTTAATTAGTTTGATTATATCATATAAAATTTAATTTGTAAATACATGGAAAAGAGCTAATGGAAGTTTCCGAAGTTTGTGTATTACTCATAATCAACGAATGAGCATTTACTAAACATAATGCACAGTTGAATATATTTCTTTTTGTAAATAATGCGAAGTTGAAATTTCACGATTTCGTAATCATCCCATGACTATACTTTAATAATTATCATTATATAACAATCTAACCACAATGGTATATTCGTTGCTTTAAATTGTTTTAATTAAGGTTAAATTATGCTTTTATTGCTCAACAAAAATGAGATGGGCAATAAAAGCATAGGTTAAAAATAATCATTTTCATATTACTGTATACAGCAGAGTTATAATCCGCGATTTAAAAACACTTAAGCCTGGCAAAAACGTAAAAATCGGGTTGGTCAATTTGATTACGCCAATGGCTAAAGCAACACCGATTTTAAAGCAGATTAATGATAACTATGAAAAGATTGTTCTTTCAATTGAATAAGCGTTCCTGAAAAATCAGGAACGCTTATTCTGCGCTTAACAGAAGTTATTTAAAAGAAGTAAAGAATAGCTCTTTTATTGAGGGAATATCCATAGCCTTACATAAATTCAAAAGATTTTTATAAATATTTTCTTTTTCATTTTCACTTATTCTTAAATAAAGATATTAAAGCACTTGTGTCGGTTACCTTTAATAACTATTTAACAGTGCATGATATCAAGGTGATTTGTGCGGATGAAAGGCTGTTCGTAGCAATGCCATCTCGAAAAGATAATAACGGAAATCTTAGAGATATTGTTCACCTTATCTATTCAGATTCACAAGATCAACTTGAGAATAGTATTCTTGAAAAATACAATGAACAAATTAATGACATATGTATTCAACAATTACTTTTGGAAAAAGATTAGAATGTTTTATTATGGTTTCATTGCGATTATTTCATAAATACAATAAATTATAATATTTTGTAAAAAAGCCTTCGTCAAAATCACGGAGGTTTTTTGCACACCACAGGCTAAGAAAAAACTATAAAAAAATAAGCTGTGAAAATATCAGCATATAGTGCAGCTTTTTTTAATAGCACAAAATTATAGGCAAAAAAAGTTTGTCAAGTATGTGTATTGAACATTTAGACAAAATATGTAAGAATGATTTTAGCAAGATATTAGAATATTTTGTATTTTAAAAGTTACAATTCATGGCAACTTTTTAAATCTTTGTTTTCTGATAACTTTTTATGACATAGTTTACAACGTTAAAGTAAGTGAGACAAAATTTATATACTAACCATTTTCATTTGCTTTGTCTGATTATTATGTCAATCGAATTAGCTACGGATTATTTGCGTATGTTCAAAAATTCGTGGTTATCATAGGTATTCGGTCAGCACATATTATTAAATCAACATTTTTATAACAAAAAAGGGAGTGAGTCTTTATGAAAAAAGATATTAATGACAAGATTGCACAAGTAACACCATTGCTTACTGAGATTGTAAAATTAAGCAATACACGTGGAAATATAGTGCAGGAATGCCCTGCAAGTCCCATAGTAATGCTCACAATAAAAGAGTATACGGAGGCAGTAAAGGGGATTTCGGAGCATACCATACGTCAGCTTGTTATGCAGGCTCTGCCGCTATTCTGCAATAAAGACTGAAAAACAGTATAATACAAAATTAACAACAAGCTCTGACAGATCAAACCACTTATGATTGGTAATTAAAACAGTTGAAAAATAAAGACCAAACAAAGACCAATCTTAAAAATAGGTATAAACAAAATCCCCGAAACGACGAATCTACATCGTTTCGGGGATTTATTTTGGTGCCGCTGACCGGACTTGAACCGGTACGGATGTTAGTCCAAGGGATTTTAAGTCCCTCGTGTCTGCCGATTCCACCACAGCGGCATATATAAATAACGCTTAATTATTATATAATAAATTTATGACTTTGTCAATGGGATTTTATAAATAAATTTAATATTATTTCTGCTGTCATATAATAATCAAAGCTGATAGTTTTTTATATAAAAGAATTTAAAAGTACTGTATTAATGTAAAATCATAATACAGTACTTTTATTATCTCTAAATTTACTTTTTATTTCTTAATCTTTTTGTGTTGAAGAGGATAATTCCAGCAGTAAGCCCGAGCGATAAAACAATATACGGAATTCCGCTGTTATGGGGAAGTGCTGAAGTGTTTTCAAGAGATGGTGCTCCCGCCGCAAGTGTCGCAAGCTTTCCGCCCTTATCAATCACAAATGCATAAGGTGAGAAGTGAGTTACCGTAAACACTACACAAGGAACGCCATTCTTTATAACGACTTTAACCGGAATAATCTGAAGCTTTCCGTTAACAACGGTAGTCACGAATAAATTATCCTTATCTGAAAGAAGTTCCTTAGGAATAGGACAGGTAATTTCTACTGAAGTACCGTCTTTCGGCTGAACCTTTGTGTTCGTACCTTTAATATATAAGCTTATGTCAAGAGGAAAAATCTTTGCGTCAGCGGGGAGCTTAGTTCCCGAAGCTTCCAATGCTTTTTGAATTTCTTCCTTAACCTTTGGATCGTCCTTAAGTCTTATTTCAACAGGCTGACTAAACGCATCACCGATAGGATTTGCGGAAATAAGCTCGGGGCTTGGAATATTCGTTGGTGTTTCTCCAACAGTTACCGTCGGCTTTGAAGGTGTTGACGGTGTTGAAGGTGCTGAAGGTGTCGACGGATTTGATGGATTATTGTCTGCCTTCCATACAGCATAAAAGTTTACATTTGCCGAACTCATTGTGTAGGTAGTTACCGCTGTTCCGTTTAGTGATGTTGACCAGCCGCCGAACGTGCAGCCTGTTTTTATGAGGTTTCCTGTGTTGCCTGTGACGGGCACGGTTTCCCCAACAGCATAAGTATGTGTGTCCGTCGGCACTGTTCCGCCTGTTGCACCGTTAGCGTTATAGGTTACGGTATATGCGGACGAAAGATTCCATACAGCATAAAAGTTTACATTTGACGAACTCATTGTGTAGGTAATTACCGCTGTTCCGTTTAGTGATGTTGACCAGCCGCCAAATGTGAAGCCTGTTTTTTTGAGGTTTCCTGTATTGCCGAGTAGAGTAACTACATCGTTTTTATGATAAGCTTTGACATCTGTCGGAACTGTTCCGCCTGTTGCACCGTTTGCGTTATAAGTTACGGTATATGTTGGCATAACAACATTAGTAAATCTTATATTCATAGACTCACCAGATAAATTATCCATCTGTTTTGGTGTAGCCACAAAATACAATCCGATAGTTTTGCCGTTTGCATCCTTAATCTCAGTAATGCTCGGCTGATCAAAAATAAATCCAAAGTTACCGTCTGGATCACTCATACCAAATAGCTTAGGTGTAACGTCATAGGAGATTGCACCGGCTGGGGGAATTATTTCAGCATAATATCCAGTAGAGCCTTTCATCGCAAGAGTACCATCTGTATCAACAGGGAGTCCTGTAAGATTAACCGTTCCGTTTATCGGTGCAGGAACATTACTGTAAATCTTCATTACGGACTTATTATATGATATATTATAGCTATTGATTGAAGTCGTAAGGCCACTAATTTCAACCGAGTCAATTGAAGCACCATTATTACCAATATCAGGCATTTCAAACGTAACCTTATTATCTGCATATGCACCAGTTACCTGAATACCACCGCCATTAATACTAATAGTAAAGTAGTTTTATGTAAAGGTTGTGTAGTAACGGACTACGCAACCTTTCTTTTTTTGTCATAAATCATACTATCAGCGACTG
>Ga0116170_10006742_pt1 | contig 10010 bp, 8 predicted proteins | sample AD_JPNHW1_MetaG_FD_89797 | JGI IMG/M metagenome (GOLD analysis project Ga0116170, IMG submission 89797) | Active sludge microbial communities of municipal wastewater-treating anaerobic digesters from Japan - AD_JPNHW1_MetaG | ecosystem: Engineered > Bioreactor > Anaerobic > Digestate | place...
CACGGTTATTCAGAAACTCGACAGAAAAAAAAATGAAGTTGTACTTGTAGATGGCGGACATCATTTTGACGGCGACTATAACAAACTGGCATGGATAATAATAAACTGGAATAAGAAGAACAATCTATATAAATAAATTATTCAGTAGAATTGCAGATCCTGACAGTGAAGTTGTGACAATAAATGATATGTGGAAATATGTCTTCGTTTTGTTAGTGACAATATTATTGTTGCAGTATTAAATACAGATAATGAGATATTTATGGTAAACAGAAAATTGACAGGAGCATTGAAAATATCTTTAATATATTTCCTCGCAGGATGTGTGTGGATTTTTTCGTCAGATGCAATACTGGAAATTTTTATACCTGACATGGAAAAGTACGCGGCATTCCAGACATACAAGGGGTGGATATTTATTCTTGTATCTGCAATCCTCCTTTTTTTTCTCCTGTATAAAGAATTAACAAAGCGTGATATCATTGAATCCGACCTTAATAAAAATCTGCATGAAAAAAGGGTACTTCTTAATGAGGTACACCACAGGGTAAATAATAACCTTAACTCAATAATCTCTTTGCTGTATCTTGAAAATTCAAAAGCAGAATCGCCGGATTCAAAAGAAATTATTGAAACATTATCGGGAAGAATTTATTCAATGTCCCTTGTTCATGAACACCTTTATAAATCAGCGGATTTCAAAAGTATTTCTTTAAAGGACTACATTCCCATTCTTGTTTCACATATCAAAGAGGTATATAATTCCAATGGAGACAGAATTAAGGTAGACTATAATATAGGAGATACAGTTCTCGATATTACAAAGGCAATACCGTTTGGAATTCTTTTAAATGAAATAATAAATAATTCATTTAAACACGCCTTCCCCGGTTCCATGGAGGGGAGTATAACCATAAATGTTAAACAGGATAACAGTATATGCCAGCTAAGTGTTTGTGATGATGGAATCGGTGTTCCGGATATGATGGAGTTAATCCCTGGTAAAAGACATGGCATTGAGCTTATAAACCTGCTTGTTAAACAGCTGTCTGGTGAAATCAGCACTACCGGCATAAACGGATTCAGGTATATTATTATTTTCCCGGCAGCAGGTTAAAATTAAAATGAAGAAGCGGCATATATTCATCGTTGAGGATGAGGCTATTAACGCCTTACTATTGAAAAATATTCTTCAAAAAGATCACATCATTCTTGGAATAGCTGCTAACGGTAAAGATGCTATCAGGGAAATTAATGAAAAAAAACCTGACCTGATCATTATGGATATTCGTCTGGAGGGTGAACTATCGGGAATTGATGTGATGAATGAACTTCAGGCAACCGCTGATGTGGAACACATATACTGCACGGCCTATACCGATGAACAAATGATCGAGGAGGCCATGAAAACCGGCCCTCTTAAAATAATAATTAAACCTGTAAATATTAATGAACTTAAAAAAATGCTTAACTGATTCCGGCATTGCATTTATATGGTATTAAAAAAAGAAGTTCGCTGAATAAAAAGTTTCACAGTAATTACTATTTTTTTAATAACTGCATATTTACCCTCTCTGCTTTTCTGAACAGTATCCATCCCGCTGCAAAAAGGAGTATAATACATAATATTCCGTATCTTGAATTTCCGGAGATATCAGTCGCTGCACCCATCAGAAAGGGGCCCATTATCGCGGCGAATTTTCCGAAAATATTGTAGAGACCGAAAAATTCCGCGGATCTCTCTGGAGGAATTATTTTTCCGAAATAGGAGCGGCTCAACGCCTGAATTCCGCCCATTGAAGTTGCAACAAGAAAAGACAGCAGGTAAAAAACTATTTTCTTGCTGTTCTCTGATTCTATAACCGGGAGAAAGAATGAAATAACAGTAATAATAACATAAACAATAATACCCGCCTGAATCATTGTCCCGGCGCTGAATATTTCAGAAAGCTTTCCGTACACAATAGAGAACGGGAAGGCAAGAACCTGTATCATAAGTATTGCGCCGATGAGCAGTACAGTACCAAGCCCGGCATCTATACCGTAAGCCACAGCCATGCTGATGATAGTATCAACTCCATCTATATAAAAAAAGTATGCAATAAGGAAGAGATAAATCTGCTTAAATTTTTTAATCTCTTTAATGCCTGAGATCATTCTTCTGAAACTGTTTTTTACAGGGGAGAGATCATGCGGTATAAAGTATTTCTGTTTAACATTTTTTATCATGGGAATTGAGAATACCAGCCACCAGAGCGCGGTGATAACAAATCCGATTTTGAAATATGTATATTGCCCGGGAGTATCCTTTGCGGACAGTATCAGAAGAATAACTATTACGAACGGTATCACGCTTCCTATGTAGCCCCAGCCGTAACCGCGTGATGATACTTTATCCATGTTATGTTCATCCGTAATATCTACAAGGAACGCGTCATAAAATACAAGCGTACCTGACCATGCTATCTTTGCTGCCATAAAAATTATAAGGCATGATATCCATCCCCCTTGACCGACAAATACAAGGAGAAGTGTTGAAATTATTCCCGTGACGAAGAAAGGGAAAAACATTTTCATTTTGTTCCCTTCGTAATCGGCAAGTGTGCCCATTATCGGTGAGGCCAGTGCAATAACAAGAGCCGCTGCCGAATTAGCATAACCCCAGAGAGCAGTTGATTCGGAGCCCGACAGTCCGGCAGCTGCGTATTCCTTGAAAAAGATCGGCATTATCATTGTGACTATTATCAGAACAAATGCTGAATTTGCCACATCATAAAGAATCCAGCTTATCTCTTCTTTTTTCATTTATCAATACCCGTAAAAATTTATTTCAGATTCCGAGACCGGTATATGTTGTAATTTTATTGATTCTGCACTGTTAAGTCCTGCCATAGACTTATAGTATAATGTAATATTTAAGTAAAGGTCAAGAAATATTAAATTAAAGTTTAATGCGGAGATGAGACGATAGCTCTATACAAAAAGACGAAAGAATATGGCTTTGCCTGAGTGTCGGAAAAACCATATTCTTTTGAGGATCCCGGAAAAAAGATAGAGAGCGTTGTTTCAAAAAGCGTGAAGATTAAATCTTAATTATTTTTTCTTCCACTTTAATATTTTTACCGCTTTTTAATACCGCTTCCTTAACAAGAGATGTCACTCCGCTGCAGCAGGGGACTTCCATTCTTGCTATTGTAACAGAATTTATATCCTGCTCTTTCAGTATTATCTCAAGTTTTTCTCTGTATTCATCAATATACGGATCGAGTTTAGGGCAGAATGTAACCATGGCTTTTCCGTCGAGAAAATCATCGTGAAAGTTTCCGCATGCGTATGGAGCGCAATCAGCTGACACAAGAAGATCTATTTTTTTATTGTTAAATACCGGTGAGTATGGGCTTAACAATTTAAGTTTTACAGGCCACTGCGCGAGTCTTGAGAACTCTTTTTGTGGTGATGATGGAACGGCGTCATGAACCCTGTTTAAAACACGGTTTGTGCTCCCTGGGCAACCGTGGTGGTGCGCATGGATCTCCGGTGCAGAATCTTTTAATTCGATCCCTTTGTCTTTCAGTATTTTTAATGCCTCACTCAGATAAACTGTTTCATTGTGATCTTTCAGGTGTTTAAGATGCGCTTTAATTACATCAGTACCGTGCTTTATAATGTTTTCCATTACAAGTGCCTCGTCGTATGGGGCAGCTTCTCTCTCCTCAATAGTAATAGCGCTTTCAGGACAGGTCCCTATGCATGCGCCAAGGCCGTCGCAGTAAAGATCGCTTATCAGCCTGGCTTTCCCGTTTATCATCTGAATTGCACCTTCAGGGCAGTCCGGTACGCACATGCCGCATCCGTTGCACTTATTTTCATCTATGTGTATTATCTGACGTTTCATATATTAACCTCTTAATTATTTTTTCTATTAACAATTGCTGTTTATTTATCACTAACTAATTGAATTGACAGTTAAATAACAATGTTAATTCCTTAACATATATTTTAGTGTAAAATAAACAATTATATATCTCCGCCGCCTTCGGCGGCGGGGATAATAGTTCATTTTTTATTATAAAAAAGTTCAGGAATTATTACTGATTAAATAATAACTATATTATCTAATAATTGACATTGACCTGAATCAAGTCCGGAGAAAAAAATGAAAATTTCTGAAGAAACATTATCCAAAAGTTTATTTTTTGGAGGCCTCTCCCCTGAAATTATTTCAGGAATTGAGAAAAGGGGCAGAACCGAAACATTCAATAAAGACGAGATTATTTTTTTTGAAGGTGATAAGGGGGAGAAGTTTTTTTTCCTTATAGAAGGGCTTGTAAAAATATATAAATCTGCTGATAACGATAGAGAAATTGTTCTAAGGCATATACGTCCCGGTGAAATGTTCGGCGAGGTGATACTCTTTGAATCGGAAACTTACCCTGTCAGCGCTACGGCATTGAGGGACAGTACACTTTTTTCAATAAATCGCACACTTTTCATGGAGATTTTCAGAGAGGAACCGTTCCGTAAATATTTTACCGGTAATATTTTCCGTAAGTTAAGATACCTTGCGGATAAAGTGGCGTTCCTTAATGCCTATGACGTTGAAGAGAGATTTTTTCTGTTCATTGAAGAACATTACGGCATCAAACCTTTAATTAATATAGATCTCACAAAAGCAGAACTTGCCGATGGAATCGGCACTATACCGGAAACGATCTCGAGACTTATCGCGCGTCTTAAACTTAGAGACCTTGTTTTGTGGAACAAAAATGAACTTAAACTGAATGTTGATTACGCCAGATCTGTAATCGATAAAATTAAAGAAATATAAGAAGGTAACTATAATGCAGAAAGAGATGAAACACGTTGTTATCATAGGAGCAGGATTTTCCGGACTTTTTGCCGCGAAAAAATTCTTCGGCAAACCTGTAAAAGTGACTTTAATTGATAAAAATAATTATCACACCTTTAATCCGCTGCTCTACCAGGTGGGAGCTGCTGAAATTGAACCCGGCCAGATTGCCTATCCGGTAAGATCTGTAATAAGAAAAAAAAGAAATATAAATTTCCTCATGTCAGAGGTCAGCGAAATCAAATTTAAAAAACAGATTGTTGTAACAGGGAAGGGCGATGTAAAATATGATTACCTGATTATTGCACCAGGCAGTAAAGCAAATTATTTCGGAATCAAAGGAGCGGAGTTAAATTCTTTGCCTCTTAAAACTCTCGAAGATGCTCTTTTTTTAAGAAACCATATTCTTACCCTGTTTGAAAAAGCAGTCAAATGCAGCGATCCGGAAGAGAGAAAAAAAATTCTTACATTCGTCATCACAGGGGGAGGGCCTACAGGGGTCGAGTTTGCCGGAGCTTTCGCAGAGCTTGTCCGGGGCCCTCTCAAAAAAGATTTTTCTGAAATTAAATTATCAGATATAAATATTACGCTGATTGATGCAGGCAGAAGAATACTTCCCGCATATAATGAAAAGTCCGGCGAATACGCGCTCCGGAAGCTTGAAGAGAAAAAAGTAAAGGTTATACTCGAATCTGAAGTGACCAGGATAGATAAAGGAACTATCAGATTTAAAAACGGGGAGAGTATTAAATCTCATACAATACTATGGACCGCAGGAGTAAAGGGAGTACAATTTGTAAGTGACGTAAAAATTCCGGTAAGGAATGACTCCCGTCTGATTGTTGATGATACGCTAAGGGTTCCGGGATTTGATGAGGTTTTCGTATGTGGTGATCTGGCTTATGCTGAACAGGATGGAGTTCCTCTCCCTATGAATGCGCCTGTCGCTACACAACAGGGCGAGCATTCTGCACTGAATATTTTAAAACTTATAGCAGGGAAGAAAGCTGATCCTTTTAAATTTGTAGACCGCGGATCAATGGTGGCAATTGGAAGAAATTCGGCAATAACAAAGATAAAGGGGTTCGAGGTAAGGGGATTCTTCGCGTGGCTTTTATGGCTGTTTATTCATATATTATATCTGATCGGATTCAGAAATAAAATTCTGGTACTTATCAGCTGGTTTGGTGATTATATACTTTTTGAAAGATCGGGGAGAATGATTATCCCCTCATTCGGTGATAAGAAGTAGTAGAACATTACAGATTTAATAAACTACTGTGCGGCTCCTTCAATCCCGCTTCGTAAGGCTCAGTACATCGCCCGGAGAGAGACTTGCAAATGGGATGCTCAAATATTAATGTAAATTTGTTTTAGCCCCATACGCGGTGTGGGGCTTCACGGGGTGACTTATTTTTCTGTTAAAGTTTTACGTCCCTATGGGAATTGATGAATGGATTACAGTCCATCCATCAGGTAGTTAAGCGTAACAGTTCTGTACTCATGATTTTTACTTATTATCAGAGGATATTTTGCACTGCTGAAAAGATGAACCTGCGCTTTTTTGAATGATGCCACGGCTCCTTTCAATCTGTCCTCCATATCGGGAAGGATGTCATAACCGCTGCTCCCTGCAAGAAGAACCGGACAATTTATTAAGGCTGGATCGCCATGAAGGTATCTATCTCCATTTTCTATAAAATCCGCATGCATCATACTGTCCTCTTCCAGAACTTTTTCCCATCTTGAACCGTTCATAGACTGGAATAGGGATTTAGCGTCAGAATTTTTTAAATGATCTCTGTAAGCGAGGATACTGTTTAAATAATCAATGTCCGGTTCTATGCCGGGAATACTCTCCGCTATTATATTCTTCACGAGAGACGGATTGATTATTGCCATATTCAGTGCAACTAATGCTCCTCCTCCCAGTCCTATTATTGAAGTTTTTTTAAACTTTTCTTTTTCACAAAGTTCGGAGATTGCTATTGCGTTGCTTATCCAGAAATTATTCACTGTATCATTACCGGCCGGAGATTTACCGTGGCCGGAAAGATCAACTGTCATAGTGTTAAAGTAGCTTGAATAGAATTTTATCTCGGGATCAAAAATTTTTGATGATTGTCCGTTATCATGAATTAACAGAAGATTGTTGCCGGCGCTTTTTGATTTATATATATTATAATATATTTTGTTGTTTTTGTTCTTGTAGGAAGACATATTCCAATCCTGTATGTTAATTTTTAAATATTAGACAGGGGAAAATAGTTTGTTATAATTTTCAATAATTTTATATGTTGATTATAAAAACTTCGTTTTTATCCTGGTAAGAGCTGTGTAGAAAGTTTTTAGCCGGGTTTTTTTTCCTGTTAAATCCGGTTATTGCAGCAGTAATTACGTTTTAAGGCATGGTCAATGGACGATATCAAAAACACTAAAAAAGCTGAAGATCTGAAGAATGTTTATGAAAAATTCAGGTATCACTATGCTCTGACCCTCGAGTGTGTCAAAATACTGCCGTGGGAAATAAATGTTTCAACAATGAAAATAGACAATATTTTCGGAATGAACATACTTTTTACAGAAAGCAATGAACATGTTGATTTTCAGAAATGGATTGATATGCTGCATCCCGAAGATAAAGATCGGGTCCTTCCTTCCGTAAAAATACTTTTTGATGGAAAAATAAATGAATCAGCAATAGAATACAGAATAAAAAAAGATTCAGGAGAGTATATCTGGCTAAAGACTATAGCTAAAGTCAGGTTGAGAGACGAAAAGGGGAAACCTTTATTTATAACCGGTATCAATCAGGATATAACAGAGAGTAAACTGATTGAAATCCACAATCTCGAAAGAGAGAAAAAAATCCGTGATAGTGAAAGCAGACTTAAAAATGCGATGAAAATCGGACGTATGTCTCTATGGGAATACAACTATGAACTGGAAGCTATAATAACTGACCGTGAAATGTCTGATATCTGGGGATTAGCCGAATACTACGATCGCGGGCAACCGATAAAAGCTGAAGGACTGGTAAAATACGTTCATCCGGATGACAGGATGCTATGTCTTGAAAAATTCAGGCATTCTGTAGCAAATAATGAAAGTTTTGAACTGAGCTTTCGAATTGTAGTAAATGGAGTTGTAAAATTTATCCACTTTATCAGTGAAGTCCTCTTTGATGATAATGGCAAACCTTTTAAAATGGTAGGAATCGCGCAGGATGTTACAAAAATTAAAAGCCTTGAAGATTCTCTTGCGAGGCAGTATGAAGGATTGCGGTTTATTGCAGAAAAAGCCGGACTAGGGTTATGGGAATTTAATGTGAGGAATAGTCTTATCTCCACAATAACCAATGATGAAAAATCCTCTGAGCCTGACAGCGTCTATGAGAAAATTCCGGTTGATGAATTTATGAAAAAAATTCATCCTGAGGATTCGGGAATGTTTCAATCCAAACTTAACTTCCATGTCGACAAAGGCGGAGATATTGCCGATTTCGATATTCGCCTTAATACGGAAGATGAAATTTACAGATGGTTCCATATAACAGCGGTTCTTGATAAAACTGATGATTCCGGTAATCCGCTTATTTACAGGGGGCTTTACCAGGATATTACCGAAAGGAAAGAAATAGAAGGGAGATTATATCAGTCTCAGAAGATGGAAGCTATTGGAAGGCTTGCCGGAGGCATCGCACATGATTTTAATAATATACTCCAGGTTATACTCGGGTACGGAAGCCTTGTTCTTATGGATGCCGAACAGGACAGTGATATGCTGGAGAATATTTCCCATATAATTGATTCCGGTGAAAAGGCAAAGAGCCTTGTAAGGCAGCTTTTGCTTTTCGCAAGAAGAGAAAAGTTCAGGCCGAATCTTGTTGAACTGAATGAAGTTGCTTCAGGTTTTACAAAAATGCTGAAAAGAGTAATAGGTGAGAATATTACTCTATCTTTTAATCCGGATAATGAATTTCATTATATTCATGCTGACACAGGGCAGCTGGAACAGATATTTATGAATCTCTGTATAAATTCAAGGGACGCCATAGATGGAAGCGGATCAATTACTATCAAAACAAAAAATATAACCATTGATGGGTACTGGCCATGTTTCGATAACAGTATCCCGCCGGGAACATATGTTATGCTGAGTGTGTCAGATACCGGAGCCGGAATACCGGCTGACAATATTGATCAGATATTTGAACCGTTTTTTACTACAAAAGATAAAAACAGAGGGACGGGGCTCGGCCTGGCTACAGTTTATTCCATTGTGAAACAGCACAGCAGCTATATAGATGTTCATAGCATTGAAGGGAAGGGTACAACCTTCTCAATATATTTTCCTGTATTCGGAGATGAAATATCTGATAAAGTTTATGAAGAAAAAGAAACAGCGGAAAGACATTCTTATGGCGGTGAGACTGTTCTTCTCGCCGAGGATGATGACCTTATACGGAAATATACAAGCAGGATCCTGATTGATTCAGGTTTTAAGGTTATTACTGCTTCGGATGGCGAGATTGCGGTTAAACTTTTTAATGAGAACAGGGACATGATTGACCTGTTGATTTTTGATGTTGTCATGCCGAAGAAAAACGGCTGGGATGTATACAATGAAATCGGCGGGGTAAAGAATAAAATTCCCGTAGTATTTTTCAGCGGGTATGACCAGAACCTGCTTCCTCATGATGCTGCAGGTATTATTCCAATGGTGTATGTACAGAAACCTTTTAAGTATTACGCGATTATAAAAGCGGTTCACGATCTGTTGGACGGGAAGAGATAGCTCCATCCCCATCCGCCCTTCGGGCACCTTCCCCATGTGAGGATGTGGGGAAGGCAGAGTTTTAAACAAAACCTGTTTCATAGATAAGTTAATTGTCAAATGGTTCGGTTTTTGAACAGGATTCGGGGATTGCCGGGATTTACCGGGAGTAAATTTATTCAGAATATTCAAAAAAAGTTCACTCCTCACTGTCATGATGATCGTATATATATCATGGTGAATATATGACAAAGAAACACAACTTCCATGATTCCGGTTAAAAAAAGTTTTTTTCTAATCCTGAAATGATCTGTCAGCTTTTAACATACTTTGTTGATGAAGGATGGACTTCTGATATAGATTACAGTTCTTTACAAAGGATAGA
>Ga0116170_10006749_pt1 | contig 10003 bp, 9 predicted proteins | sample AD_JPNHW1_MetaG_FD_89797 | JGI IMG/M metagenome (GOLD analysis project Ga0116170, IMG submission 89797) | Active sludge microbial communities of municipal wastewater-treating anaerobic digesters from Japan - AD_JPNHW1_MetaG | ecosystem: Engineered > Bioreactor > Anaerobic > Digestate | place...
CCAAGGTGCAGGGGATCATGAAGATCGCCGAGGAGCTCATCTCGCTCGAAACCTCGATCGGCGAGGAGGAGGAGTCGCATCTGGTCGATTTCATCGAGGACACCCAGGTGACCTCGTCGATCAGCTCGATCACGCACAACCTGCTGCGCGAGTAGCTCTTTGACGTGCTCAAGACGCTCGATCCGCGCGAGGAGGAAGTGATCAAGTACCGCTTCGGGCTCGAGGACGGCTACGAGCGCACCCTCGAGGAAGTCGGCGCGATGTTCAACGTGACCCGCGAACGCATCCGCCAGATCGAGGGAAAAGCGCTGCGCAAGCTCAAGCATCCGAGCCGCTCACGGTTCCTGCGCGCGTACCTGAACACGTAGTTTTCAGCCATGTGTCTCTCCCGCCCGCCCTCGCCCTGCTTCCGGGACGAGGGCGGGTTTTTTAGGCGGGGGGTCAGGTGGTGGGTCAGGTGGTGGGTCATTCTTCTACATTGCTACATTGGCGGAATGGGGAGCAGTGCCGGTGAATAGGAACGTGCCCCGGCTGGCGACGGTGCTGGCAGTGTTGCTTGCCGTGCTGGTTATGGCCATGCCGCTGACGGACAGTGACCTGCACCTGCACCTGGCGATGGGCCGGATATTCTCCCTGACCGGTGTCCCGGGACAGGATGCGCTGTCGTGGACGGCAGCCGGCACGCCCTGGACGCCGCACGAATGGCTCTGGTCGCTCGCGCTCTGGCAGGTCTGGCAGCGGACCAACAGCGAGGGAATGTGGCTGCTCAAGCTCCTGCTCTGGATGATCCCGGTACTGCTAGCACTGCGGGCCTGCCCGGGCGAACGCCGCGATGCGGTTTTTCTCGGGAGTTGGTCGCTGGCACTGCTGGCCGGCGCGGCGTTGTGGACGCTGCGACCGCATGTGGTGATGCTGATCGGCCTGCTGGCATTGGTCCGAAGCGCTGGCCGGCAGCTGACTTTGCGCCGGGCGGCGCTGACTGCGCTGGGCTTCGCGCTTTGGGCCAATCTGCATGCTTCGGTGCTTATGGGACTGGGTCTCTGGCTGCTGCTGCGGCTGCCGCAGTGGCGGTGCGCCGGGCGGCGCGAACTGGCCGGATTGCTGCTGCTGGCCCTGGCGACCCTGGCCAATCCGGCGGGCGCGCGGTTGTGGCTCTGGCCGCTGTCGCTGCTGCGCGACGGCAAGGCCGGATTCGTGGAGGAATGGGGCGGCTTCACTGCCGTGGCGGCGACCCTGCCTGGGATCATGTTCATTGCGCTGACGCTGCTGACGCTGGCGCTGGTGCTGCAGGCAGTTCGGCAACGGCAGGCATTGCCGTGGCGTGAACTGCTGTTGTGGCTCGGATTCACGGTGTGGGCGCTCGCCAGCCGCCGCATGGTGGCACCGGCGGCGCTGCTGGCGGTGTTGACGGTGGCCATGCTGCCGCGGCGGGTGCGTCCGGAACTGGTGCGTGCCCGCTGGCTGTTGGCGGTCGCATGCCTGGCATTCCTGGGCTGGTGGCAGCTGCCGGTGCGCGAACGGTTTGCCGTCAGGCGCGAGAACCTCGTTGTGGCGGTGCAGCAGCTGCCGTCGTCGGCAGCGATGGCGGTGCCCCGGCCGGGTGCGGCGCCGCTGCTGGTTGCCGGCCACCTGTTCCATCCGTATGAATGGGGCGGGGTACTGTTGTTTGAGCGCTGGCCCGAATGCCGCACCTTCGTTGACGGACGCACCGAGGTCTTCCCGTCGCAATTGCTTGCCGATTACGGTATACTGTTCCGGGCGGGCACGGGCTGGCGGGAACTGCTTGACCGGTATGAAATTGACGCGGCCTGGCTGCCGGCCGGAGCGCCGCTGGCGGCGGCGCTGGCGGCGGACCGCTGGCAGTTGGAATTGCTGCCCGGCGGGTCGCTGTATCTGACCCGGCCGAATGTAGAAAAGTAGAAGAATGACCCCTGCGAACGGCGGCGCTGGCGGCGGACCGCTGGCAGTTGGAATTGCTGCCCGGCGGGTCATTGTATCTGACCCGGCCGGATGTAGAAAAGTAGAAGAATGACCCCCACAAAGGATATGGATATGGACGAGAGCGCAGCACTGGTCCGGGAGCTGGCGGCGGCGCGCGAGCTGCTGGCCAAACTCGACCGGTGCGAAAAAATCTATAACCGGATCAATACCGCCACTGAAATCGAGACCATTCTCGATGTTATTACCGATGCGGCGGCGCAGCTCACGGCCTGCGAGGCCGGTTCGCTCATGCTGCTCGACCCGAAGAAGGAATTCCTCTATTTCAAGATCGCCCAGGGAGACAAGAGCTCGCCGCTCAAGGAAATGCGGGTTGCAGTGGGCGAGGGCGTGGCCGGGCGGGTGGCGCAGACGGGCGAGCGGCTGATCGTCGACGCGGTGGCGGAAAGCGGGCTGGGCGCCAAACAATTCGACGAGAAGACCGGGTTCGTCAGCCGCGGCATCCTCTGCGTGCCGGTGAAGCTGCGCGACGAAATCATCGGCGTGTTCGAGGTGCTGAACAAGCTGGACGGCGGGACGTTCAGCGACCAGGACATCAGCATCCTCGAACGCCTGGCCACGGCGGCGGCGATCGCCATCAACAAGGCCAAGCTGCTGCAGAGCGCGCAGCGGCAGTACCAGAACATGAAGCTGATCCATGAGGTCAATTCGCTCATTACCGCGACGCTGAAACTCGATGACGTGCTGCACCAGCTGGTGACGGCCATCGCGCGGGCAATGCGGGTGAGCCGCTGCTCGGTGATGATGATCGAGGGCCAGCGCCTGCGCGTGCGCGCGGCGGTGGGCATGCCCGACGCGGCGCTGGAACAGGCGGAGACCGCGGTGGGCGAGGGGATCGCCGGACGGGTGGCGCAGCTGGGCCGCCCGGCGCTGGTGCCCGACATCGAGGCGGACGAGGCCTTCGCCCGCCCCAACGATTACGACCGCTACCGCAACAAGTCGTTCATCAGCGTGCCCATCCGCAGCAAGGAGCGGGTGGTCGGGGTGCTCAATATCAGCAACCCGGTGGAAAATATCCCCTTCCACCGCGGCCAGCTCGAGCTGCTCGAGCAGCTGGCGGCGCAGGCGGCGGTGGCGCTCGCCAATGCCCGCCTGTATCGCGAACTGGAGCAGGTGGTGACGCTGAACAACAGCATCCTGCAGAGCACCCAGAACGGCATGGTGGCCATTGCGCCCGACGACAGCATCATCTTCGCCAACCGCGCGCTGGGCGAGATCTTTGCCGTCGAGCCGCTGACGCTGATGGGGGCGCCGCTGGCGGAACTGGGCGAGCTGTTCGCCGACCCCGCGCTTCCCGCGCTGATCGCCGCCGCGCAGCAGGGTGATGAAACCGCAACGCCGCGCGAATGCACGGTGACGGTGCAGGGGGCGCGCAAGATCATCGCGGTTGCCGCCTCGCCGCTGGAGGATGCCGCCGGGGGTGCGCGCGGCGCGCTGGTGGTGGTGGCGGACAACACCCGCGAACGCGAACTGGCCAACCACCTCAAGCAGGCGGAGCGCCTCGCCGCGCTCGGCCAGCTCGCGGCGGGGATCGCCCATGAGATCCGCAACCCGCTCAATCTCATCCGCGGGTTCGCCCAGCTGATCCAGCGCAAGGCGCCGGACGACGACGTGATCGGGGGGAACAGCGGCATCATCGTCCAGGAAGTCGACCGGCTCAACGATCTGGTGCAGGGGATGCTCGACCTCGCCCGGCAGGAGAAGCTCGACCGCCGCCCGGTGCCGCTGTACGACCAGCTCGACCGGGTGATCAACCTGTTCTGCGAGGACGACACCTACAGCATGCCTGTCGAACTCGACGAGGGGGACCGGGCCCTGACCGTGCTGATCGACGACAAGAAGATGACCGGGGTCTGGCTCAACCTGCTGCGCAATGCGGGTGACGCCATGCAGGGGCGTCCGGGCGAGATTCGGCTGTCGTTCGGGACGGATCCCGAGGACCCGCGCTGGGTCTGCGTGCGCGTGCGCGACGCGGGCTGCGGCATCCCGGAGGAAAACCTGAAACTGCTCTTCACCCCGTCCCACACCACCAAGAGTTCCGGGACGGGACTGGGTCTGGCGATCACGCACAAGCTGGTTGAGGCGCACGGCGGGATGATCACGGTGGCAAGTACGGTTGGACAGGGCACGACCTTTACGGTAAAATTGCCGCGCGCCTGAACGGCGGCGCGCGACGGAGGCTGACATGACGGATGTGCGCAAGCGGCACAAGGTGCTGGTCGTTGACGATGTGGAGTACGTGCAGCTGATGTACAAGCAGGCGTTCGCCGACCTCGGCTACGACCTGCGCTTCGCCAAGTACGGCGACGAGGCGCTGCAGCTCTACCAGACCTTCCATCCGGAACTGATCATTCTCGACATCAAGCTGCCCGACATGAGCGGGCTGCAGGTGCTGCAGCGCATCCGGGCGAACGACAAGGAAACCATGGTGATCATGAGCACCGCGTTCAACATGGCGGACATGGTGCGCCAGGCGGCGGCGCTCGGGGTCTCCCACTACATTGCCAAGCCGGTCGATATCGACGGCATGCTGGCCCGGGTGAAGAAGCTGCTGGGCGAGGGCGGGGACGAACGCGAAACGGCCGCGGTGGGCGTGGACAACCGGCCCATGCTCCGCCGCCGGCTGGCGACGCTGAAGCAGGACGCGATCGCGGCGATGAAGCATTTCATCCAGGAAAACGAGGACGAGCTGCTCAAACTGCAGGCCAAGGAGCTGCTTGACGACATTGCCGCGTTCGAGGAGCAGGCGGGCAATGTGCTCGAGCCGCCGCTGGTGGTCGAGATGCGGGAAAAACTGAGTTTGCGCCGCGGCCGGCTCAAGCGCACGCTGCGCAACCTCGAGGGCAAGGGCAAGGACGAGCGCGTGCTCGCCACCCTGCGCACCATGGTGAAGTCGATGGACAATTTCCTTGATCTCGCCGCCGCCTTCGAAGCGGCGCCGCCGGCGTAGGCGGCGGACGATGACGGTGCAGCAGGCGGCGGCGGGTGCCGGCGCCCGCTATGGCGCCGGCCGGCGCGGGCGGGCATGATGGCGCCCGAATCCGCGCCGGCGACCCCGCTGCTGCGGGGGACGCCGGCGGCGGCGGCGGCGGGGCAGGTGGCGTTCGTGCTCGCGCGCCCGGCGCTGTCGGAGAATGTCGGCGCCGCCCTGCGCGCGCTGACCAATTTCGGGTTCGCCAACCTGCGCGTAGCGGCCATGCAGACGCCGTTCGACAGCGACCGGGCCGGCGCCCTGGCGGTCTGCGCCAAGGACCGCCTGCACCATATCCAGTTCCACGATACCGTGGCCGACGCGGTGGGCGATTGCGTGCGGGTGTTTGCCATCACCCGGCGGCGGCGCAAGCACCGCTATGCCTTCCTCTCGGCCCGGGCGGGGGCGGAACAGATCTGGCAGGCGACCGCGCGCGGGCGGGTCGGGATCATGTTCGGCTGCGAGGCGCACGGGCTGGCCAATGAGGAGCTGGACTATGCGCAGGACCTGATTGCCATTCCCACCGCCGACGAGATGGGGTCGCTCAATCTCGCGCAGGCGGTGCTGATCATCTGCTATGAGCTGCACCTGGCGCAGGCGGGCGCGCCCGCCTATCTGCTCGACCAGCGCTATCCGCCGGCGCAGCAGCGCGACATCGAGAACATGCTGCAGCATATGGAGCGCGCGCTGTGGAGTATCGGCTATATCCGCGATGTCAATCCGGAGATCATCGGCGAATTGCGGCAGGTCTTCGGGACGCGCGATTTGACCCTTCCCTGGCTGCGCATTCTGCGCGGGATCTTCACCCGCATGGAGCGCTGCGCCGAGCGGCTGCGCGCCACGGGCTTCGATCCGCGCCGGCCGGCCAGCGAACAGGAATCAGCCCCGGCTGAGTGATGCTCCCGGCCCGGACAGGCCAAACAAGCGCAAGCGTGATATTCACCGGTAGCGGTGGTGGTGGGGAAAACGGTGCCCGCCCGACCACGCATCACTTTTGTGCAATCCTGCGGGCTGTTTCGCAGCGTATCCGCTGCAGCGGGTATGGCGGGGGAGCGCCCTGAAGCGGGGCAAGCCCGATAGAAAATGTCGCCGATAATCCGGCACTTCATCGGGGTGTCGTCGCGCTGGAAAAACGTCAGCCGAACTGACGGAACAGCCGCCATCCCATACGAGTCCCGGCCAGAATGGCGGGCGACAGGCACGCGGTGAGTGCGGGACTGACCGCGACAGTGACCCCGGCGGCGTAGACGAGCAGCCAGCGTCGGGGCAGGCGCGGCGCCACCGCAAGCCCCATGGCCGCAGCGACGGCCAGGGCGGGAAAGAGCGGCAGGCGGAGCCGTTCGAGCAGATAGAACGGCGCCGGTGCCAGCAGGGCACCAAGCAGGAATCCGGTGACGATCCGGCAGGCGGCGCGCTGCTCGCCGCTGCGCCACCACAGCAGCAGGCCACCCAGCCCGAGTGCCAGCAGCAGCCATACCGGCGGCAGTAGCGGCAGCACGCCCGAAGCGTGATAATGGACCAGATAGGGGTAATTGTCCTCCAGCGGCCCAGCCCAGAGTGCAGTCACGACCCGCAGCAGCATGGTACGCAGTGCGGCCAGCGGCTGCGCGGTGAAGGCGGCACGCGCCTGCCCCAGCCAATAGGCATTTTCTTCGGTCGGTGACGGGTGATGGCCCAGACGGCGCGCTGTTTCCGCCTCCCAGTCCACCGCTTCGTAGATGCGGCCCGGACGAACGAAAGGCGGCGGGCTGTAGAGTATGTTCGTGCCCGGCCAGACTCCGACATACAACGGTTCGGCAAAACCCTGCGGCGGCTGGCCGGCGCGGGCGGCGGTATGCGCCACGCCCCAGCCCCAGACCGCCAGCGCAAGCAGCAGCGTCAGAACGGCCAGCCGGAGCCATGCCCGTTGCGGGGCATACCAGGCCAGGGCGGCGAACAGGACGGGGACGATGAACAGTTCGCGCAATCCAAGGGCGAACAGCGCCAGCGGCAGCGCCAGCAGCCGCAGTCCGGCATGGGGCGAGCGTAGCAGCAGGAGTACCAGCAGCCACCCGGTTACCGCGAGCTGTTTTTTTGACCAGGTCGCATCGGTGAAGACGATGACGGGGCAGGCGGCATACAGCAGCGCCGCGAACGCAGACCATCGCCCGCCGAGTGCGGGCGCGGCGAGGAGATAGAGCAGGGCGGGCGCCGCCGCCCCGGCGGCGAGATGCCAGCGGCGCATGGTCGCGGGACCGTCACCCGGATTGCCGACGGCAGCGAACAGCCACGCGTAGACGGGTTGCTGAATGGAAATGTCCGGCGGAACGGGCCGGTTGGCGGCCAGCAGGGCCGCCCAGTGCCGGTAGTTTTCATGGTCGGAATGCGGCGCGTGCAGGTATTTGTCGCCCGGCAGGGCCTGCACATAGGCGAGGCGCAAGGCGAGTGCACCCAAAAAAATCGCTGCCGCAATGAACCGGCGGCGGGTCATGCGGGTGCGGATTCGGCGCGGGGGCTGGTGACTGCCAGGCCATGCTCTCCGATATCGCTGACGAACAACTCGACCAGTTCAGTGTCGAGATGGCTGCCGGCGATACGGCGCAGGATGGCGCAGGCCTCGTCCGCGGTCTTCCCCTTCTGGTAGGGCCGGTCGGTGGTCATGGCGTCGAAGCAGTCGGCGATGGCGACGATGCGCGCGCCGCGCGGAATCTCGTTGGCGCGCTTGCCGTGCGGATAGCCGCTGCCGTCGAGCCGCTCATGGTGCAGGTTGATGAAGTCAAGCGCCTCGCCAAGGCATTCAAGATGGCCGAGGATGTCCATGGCAATGTTGGGATGGCGGGCAATCTCCGCGCGCATGCCCGGGGTGACGGTTGCGTCCTCGTTGGAGAAGACGCGGTCGGAAAAACCGATTTTGCCGATGTCGTGCAGCTCCGCCGCGAGTCGCAGCCGTTCCCGCTCCTCGCCGCTGATCCCGCAGCGTTTGGCCAGCCGTTCCGCGTACAGCGCCACGCGCTGGCCGTGCCCGGCGGTGTAGGGGTCGCGGGCGTAGAGGGCGTTGGCAATCGCCACCACAGTATCGACCGTCGCGCATTGCAACAGGGCGTTGGCGTGCTGCAGCTGGCTGATCAGTTCGTCGCGATGCTGCTCCCGGGCCTCCAGCTTGACCATCATCATGCCCATGGCCTCGGCGAGCCGCCGCACATGCTCCGGCTGGTCAGTTCCGGTAAATGCCATGATCCGGTCGGAGTAGACCCCGCCAGCCACCTCTTCCATGATTCCGGCCAGTTGCTCGAGCTTGCGGTCCATGCCGGTATTGTAGCACTCGTTTGCGGTTCGCGCAATGCGCGGAATGTGCGCCTGGTGTGCGGCATCGCTGGCGGTTCGGCTGTCGTCGGCTGAAGGCGGCAGCATGGTGCCATACGCAGGCGGTGCGGGCCCGCTTGCCGGCCGGCGCCGGGCAAGCTATGCTGGTCGCATGAGATTGCGCTGGCTGACCATGATGATCATCGGCGGACTGCTGGCCGCGGGCTGCGGCAACCAGGCAGAACTGCCGGCGGCCGCACCGGAGGCACCGGCGGCGGCGCCGGCCGGTGCCGCGCCGCCGTTTGCCGAAGCGGGCGCACCGCCGGTGACGCCGGCGGCGCCGGCCATGATGGTCGTTCCCAATCGCGATACCGCGGCGGCGGCGGACACCTTTGACGCGCGCATCATGTTCACCAACCGGCTGCCGGCTCTGGAGCAGTCGCTGGCGGCCCTGACCGGGATGACCGAGCGGGTAACAGCGGCGGAGGGGCGGATGACTGCGCAGGAGCAGCAGGCGGCGCAGTTGCGCCAGGCCGGGCAGCAGGCGCAGCAGCTCGCCCGCGAACTGGCCGCGGTACGCCAGCAGGCGACGGCCCTGACCGCCACTGGCGGTGCGACAAGCAGTGCGCAGGCGACGGCGCTCGCCGCCCGGGTGACCCAGCTGGAAAGCAGGATAACAGCGCTCGACCGCCGGGTGCAGGCGCTCTCGGCAAAACTGATCAACACCTCCAGCAACTGGCGGCAGTAGCCGGCGCGGGATTGACGCGCCGCGCGGCGACAGATATAGTTGCCGCCGGATTGGCGGAAGAATCGATGAAACTGACGGCTTTGGTGCTGATAACTGACGACCGGGAACCGCCCGCGACCGTGATTGCCGGGCTGGCTGGCCAGGGGTGTGCGGTGCACGTGCTCGACGGTCGCGCAGCCGGGTCGGCGCCGGCGGAGCTGGCGGCATTGCCCGGAGTGACGGGCGCGGAAGCGGTGGCCGCGGGCCCGGACGGGATCCGGCCGGCGCTGCTGCGCCGGGCGGCAATGGTGACTGGCGAACTGGAAAGCGACTGGTTCCTGCTGGCCATGCCGGGCGAGCAGTTTGACAGTCCGTGGGAGAACCTGACCCTGACGGAAGCGGTGGCCCGGGTGGAGCAGCTTGGCGGTGCGGCAATCGATTGCGCACTCTGTCTGATGCTGCCGGACAACCGGTACCTGCCCGCCCCGTCCCGCGAACGGGTGCGGTTGTGGCGCAACCTGCCGGCGGGCGCGGTCGTGGACGTTGATGACGACGGTGTGCGGGCGGGGGCGCGTGCGGTTTTTCCGGTACGGTTCATCCTGCGCCGGCGTGAGGACCGGGAGGATGCGTCGGCCCGGCCGTTCGACCTGACCGCGGTGCGCCATGAGCTATGGCTGCATCATCGCGGCATTGAGGAACTGGCGCGGCGGGCGGCGGCCGACGCGGCGGAACTGGCCCGCTGCCGGCGGCTGCTCGAATTCATGCTGCGCGATGCGGAGATCAGTGCGCAGGAACTGGCGCAGCTGCGGCGGGCAAGCGGGCCGGAGCGGACCGTATGAGTGCGCCGCGGGTATCGCTGCTGCTGACGGGGAGCGGTCCGGCGCTGACCGCGACCCTGCAGAGCGCGCTGGCCTTCGCCGCCGAACCGGCGGTGGAAATCCTGGTGGCGGTACCCGCCGCCGCGCCTGCCGACGCCGGCATCCCCGCGTCGTGCCTGACTTCGCGCGTGACGCTGTGCCGGCTGC
>Ga0116170_10006750_pt1 | contig 10003 bp, 8 predicted proteins | sample AD_JPNHW1_MetaG_FD_89797 | JGI IMG/M metagenome (GOLD analysis project Ga0116170, IMG submission 89797) | Active sludge microbial communities of municipal wastewater-treating anaerobic digesters from Japan - AD_JPNHW1_MetaG | ecosystem: Engineered > Bioreactor > Anaerobic > Digestate | place...
AGTCTGTTCGGTTATCCTGGATAAAGTCGCGTATCTCTTCGTCTAACAGATACAGGCTTCCACAAATGGCGATCACTCCTCCGGCTTTGAGCCAGTCGGAAGTTTCCCAATTCAGCGGCGCTGATATGGCTTTCCCAACCGTATGGGGATAGGAGACAATATAGTCCCGGAAATATGAGTCATTCTCCGCTGCTGACGCGAATGAAGCAGTCAGCAAGATCAAGCAAACGATAATGATACTTGTTATCCTCATGACGACAATATCGATACGGGGAGCTATTTCGTCAAGAGGATAATTATCGATGTGTGGCAAATCAGTTATGTATGCCATAAGCGGCGATATATAGGAAGAGAATTTGTCCTTGACAGTTTTCATAAAGCGGAAATAATACATAATTGTTTAATAAGCTGAGCATTTGCCCGGACTCATTTGACTATAAACCTCACTGCAAGAGAGCCTTGCCGTTGTAGTTGGAGCATAGCCCAGGCTTATACAGAATTGATCTATATAATATATGATATAAGAGGTTATTATGTCCGATACAGGATACCAGAATATTGGCCTGTCCAATGTGCTACCACCTGATCCGGTGTTCGAGCCGGGTATTCGAAGAGCTCCTGACCGGGGCTTGAATCTTTCGCGGCATGAGATCGGGGTTGCTTTACAAAACGCCCTGAGATATATCCCGACTAAACTTCATGAGAAGTTAGCGCCGGAGTTTCTGAACGAATTACGCACGATGGGCAGGATCTATGGATACAGGTATCGTCCTCAGGGCAGGATCTATGGTAAACCTATCGAAGAGTATCAGGGAATTACTGCTGCCAGAGCCATGCAGGTCATGATCGATAACAATCTGGATTTTGACATCGCCCTTTATCCCTATGAATTGGTGACCTATGGAGAGACTGGTCAGGTTTGCCAGAACTGGATGCAGTATCAGTTGATCAAGCAGTATCTGCAAGTGATGCGCGAAGATCAGACTCTGGTAGTTGCTTCAGGACACCCCGTAGGATTGTTCCCTTCCCGAAAGGAGTCTCCCAGAGTTATATCCACGAATGGTCTGACGATCGGGAAATGGGATAATCCGGAGGAATTCAAGCGATTAACGGCTTTGGGGGTTGCCAATTATGGTCAGATGACAGCCGGTGGCTGGATGTATATCGGACCTCAGGGTATTGTCCATGGCACATTTATAACCTTACTGAATGCTGGGAGAAAGTACCTGGGAATCCCTGAAGACAAAGATCTGAGCGGTGTTCTTTACGTCTCAAGCGGATTGGGCGGGATGAGTGGCGCTCAATCCAAGGCAGTGGAAATCGCAGGTGGCATCGGTATTATAGCGGAAGTCGATATCAGCAGGATTGAGACGAGGCACAGCCAAGGTTGGGTCGGCAAGGTTTCTGCTGATCTGGAGGAAATATTTAGGCTTGTAGATGAATTCAGGGTCTCCGGAAAACCTTTATCAATAGCTTATCACGGAAACATCGTCGATCTGCTTGAATACATCGATAAACATGATATCAAGGCGGAGCTATTATCCGATCAGACGTCCTGTCATGCAGTTTATGAAGGCGGATATACACCCGTGGGACTGAGTTTTGAACAAAGCAGAGAACTTCTCGCCAAGGATGAGCTGAGTTTCAGGAAACATGTCGATGAGTCACTGAAACGGCATTATAGCGCGATCAAGAGACTCTGCGCCAGGGGTTCCAGATTTTGGGATTATGGCAATAGCTTCATGGCATCGGTCTTTGATGCCGGAGTTCTTGAGATCGCGGCAAACGGACTCAACACCAGTGAAGGTTTTATCTGGCCATCCTATGTGGAAGATATTATGGGGCCTATGTGTTTTGATTATGGGTATGGACCATTCCGCTGGGTCTGCCTGAGCCGTAAGGATGAAGATTTGCGTAAGACCGATCTGGCAGCCAGAGCTCTCATCGACCCGAAACGTAATTCCATGGACAGAGATAATTATCATTGGATATCCACTGCTGAGGAGAATAAACTCGTGGTGGGTACGAAAGCCCGCATCCTCTATGCCGATGAAGAAGGTAGAATACGTATCGCTCTAAGATTCAATCAAATGGTGCGTGATGGCGAGATAGGTCCGGTCATGCTTGGGCGCGACCATCACGATGTCTCTGGTACTGATTCGCCTTTCCGCGAAACAGCCAATATCCGGGATGGCAGTAACGTCATGGCGGATATGGCAACTCATTGCTTTGCGGGAAATGTTGCCAGAGGAATGTCCCTTGTGGTACTTTCCAACGGAGGCGGAGTCGGAATCGGCAGATCGATCAACGGTGGCAATGGTATCGTCCTCGATGGTAGTGATTATATGGACTCTGTGGTAAGATCAGGTCTGTCCTGGGATGTTATGGGCGGAGTCGCGAGACGAAACTGGGCAAGGAACCCCAATGCTGTGGCGACGGTCACGGAATGGAACCTTAAACACTCCGTGGATGGGCATATAACTGTGCCTAGTCCTGTCGGAGAAGATCTCATCACAAGGCTTATTGACAAATCCCTTTAAGGAGTAGATATGCTGAGCCAGTTTGTCAAACTCATGAAAACAGAAGGTATAGAGGAAGACGTTATCAACACCTTTAGCGAATATTATAAATTATTGGCGAAAGGTGAGAAAGGGCTGCTTGCCAATCAACAAATCGAACCTCCTAAGCCTGAGAACGTGATCAACTATGAAACGATCCGGGATCATGCCCGAACCGATGCGCTGAAGAGTATTGTCGTGATCAAGCTCAACGGCGGACTCGGCACCTCTATGGGGCTTTCCAAGGCAAAATCTCTCCTCCCCGTCAAAGGGAACATGAACTTCCTGGATATCATTGCGCGGCAGATCCTCACCTTGAGGTCTCTCTCCGGATACGACCTGTCCCTGCTGTTCATGAACAGCTTCAATACCGATAATGATACTCTCGATTATCTACAGAAGTATCCGGATATTGGCTTGAAGGATCTACCCTTGTCGTTCGTGCAGAACAAGTTCCCTCGGATCAGGAGATCGGATCTGAAGTTCTTTGAATCAGGAGACAGAACAAAGAGCTGGAATCCACCCGGGCATGGCGACCTCTACACAGCCATCACAAAGGATCATTTGCTTGATAAACTGATTGATAAAGGGTTTCGTTACGCATTCATCTCCAATGCCGACAACCTGGGTGCAACGGTTGATACTGCCATTCCCAACTATATGGAGAAGAATAATATCCACTTCCTTATGGAGGTTTGTGACCGCACCGAGACGGACAAGAAAGGTGGACACCTCTGTCAGGATGAACGTGGACAGCTGATGCTGCGAGAGATCGCACAGTGCCCCGAGAACGAGCTTGACGAGTTTCAGGATATCAACAAATTCAGATACTTCAATACAAACAATCTCTGGATAGATCTCAAAGCTTTGCAGTGGTCGCTGATCGCGGGAGATGGGATCATGCTGTTGCCTTTGATCGTTAATCCAAAGACCATCGATGGAGTTCAGGTCATTCAGCTTGAAACGGCGATGGGCGCGGCGATCAGTGTGTTTAACAACTCCAAAGCACTGCTTGTGCCCAGATCAAGATTCGCGCCGGTAAAGAAGACGGTGGATCTGCTCTCAGTCTGGTCGGATGCCTACGAACTAAATGACCAGTACCAGATAGTCCTGAAGCGTGGTCTCTCGACTCCGCCAAAGGTTGAACTGGATGAGAAATACTATGGTTCTATCACACAGATGATGAGTAAGTTTGCCGGAGTACCGTCCCTATCAGGTTGTAAGGAGCTGAAGATCGAGGGTGATGTCAGCTTCGGAGATGAAGTTATCTGCGAGGGTCGGGTGCATATCAAGGCAAGCGTTCCTGTTCAGATCAAGAACCGATTCCTTACCGGTGAAATCAACTATTAGGAGTAAATGATGGTCTCCAAATCTGTCAAGATCAGGCTTGGGATATTTCTCACAGTCGGTATCGCGCTTATTGTGCTCTTCATTGTCGCCGTAGCAGGGAACAGACTCGTTGAGAAGAGAGATATCTACTTCGTACAGTATGAAAACTACTCTGTTTCAGGTATCCAAGTCGGCGGAGTGGTCAATTATCAAGGCATTAAGATCGGCAGAGTCGAAGACATCAGGATCAACCCCAGGGACGTCACCAAAGTCATACTCAAGATCAGTATCCAGGCAGGTACTCCAATAAAAGAGAATACAGAGGCAGTGCTCGTGTTCATGGGTATCACCGGTGTAAAAGCCATGGAACTGCGAGGTGGGACGAATCAAGCCAGAACCCTGAAGCCGGGATCGTATATAAAGTCAGCCGTATCAGTCATTGACGATATGTCCGACAGAGCAATATCGCTTGTGGATAAAATAGACGAAGTAGCCAGGAATCTTGCAAAGCTTACCGACGAGGAAAACCGTGATAACATCACTGATATCCTCAAGCAGACAAGCCTCCTGATCCAGGACACCAGAGCAAATCTTAGCGGCACGATCTCAAGCATTAACGAGCTATCCTCCAGCGCCGCCAATATCACTAAAAGCCTCGAGGGTGAACTGGACGGCATCAGCGCAAGCCTCAGCAAGAGTCTGGCGGATATCTCCAATGCAACTGTCAGGGATATTGACAAGATCTCGGATTCTGCTGCTTCGAACGTCGATAGTATCGGCACAGCATCCCGGAACTCGCTCATGACCCTCACCAACACAGTAAATCAGGAACTCGAGAAGATCACTACGAACCTGAATCGATCCATCACGGAGGTAAACAACCAGACCGTATCACTCCTGAAAGAGACTGAATTCCGGGTCAACGCCGTAGGCAAGCATTCCGACGAGATGGTGTTGCAGACTACCCTGCGGATCAACGAGATCAGCATGAATATCAACAAGTCTCTCGAGGGTGTCAACAAGCTTATTGCTTCTCCTGAGATGGATTCACTCATCATAAACGTTTCAAAACTCTCCGGCAAGCTTGCTGAGACAGATACCCGCGAGCTTGTATCCGAACTCACCTCTGCCGTCACGAAAGCCGGAACCCTGATGGGAAATCTGGACAGAACTCTGATGCGCAACCGCAGTAATTTGTACGATATGATCGAGTCTCTGAGAGAAGCCTCCGAAAACCTTAACGACTTCTCAAAACAGATCAGTGACACTCCCTCGATCTTATGGCGTAGCAATTAGCTATGGAGATATTATGAAAAGAACCTTCCGTTTGATAGCTTTACTGATCCTGATCGTCACAAGCCTGATCAGCACGGGTTGCTTCCCCAAGATCGTTAAAGGTGTGACGAAATACTACGTACTGGATTATTTAAGCGCGACCGAACTCAGCAGCCTGAGGCAGAACACTCCCAAGGGAAAGACCCTGGAAGTCCTGGAAACGACGGTTGCCAGAGCCTATAGCCGCAATCAGATCGTAGTACGTAAGGACAACTTCCAGATCAGCTATCTGCCCAATGACGTCTGGGCAACCCGTCTCTCGGATGCTGTTCCCAATCTCCTTGTGGAGAGGATCAGAGCGTACAACATCTTCCAGAAAGTAGGACGCGACACCGGTGAAGCCAACCCCAGCTACTATCTCGAAACGAATATCCAGAACTTGGAAATGATAGAGGAGAAACCCGTCTCCAAGGCTTACGTCAAGATCGAATTCATCCTCCGGGACAGTTCCACTCAAAGAGTGCTTTTCAACTACCTGGGTACGAGTGTCAGACCCCTTCCTGACACCAGCCCTGTCTATCTGGTACAGGTTCTCAATGAGCTGATCATGGCAGAAACAGACGTCTTTGCCGCGAAATGTATCACTTTCCTGGATGGCAAGGAGATCATTGCCCTGCGTCCGGCAAACAAGCTCACGCCTGCTGAAGCGGTATATTACGCCAAACTGGACAATCCCCAAATAGCCTTCGATACGGGTGAATTGCTCGTACCCATGATGACTCAGCCTCATCCTGAAGCCTTCTACTACGTCGAACCGGCTGATAACAACGAGGAGACCGATCGAATCACAGGCGTCTTCGGTCAGCCGCTGCAATTGGAACCTGGTGACTACATCGTCACGATAGACGACTTCCTCAAGATCAAGCACGAGGTGAAGATCAAGCCCCAGATGCGCACTGTGATCGATAAACCAGCCTGGGCTGAACTTACAGTGATGATCCTTGATGAGTCCCACAACTTAGTCAGGCTGAATTATGACATCTACAAGAAGAAGGCAGATCAGGTAGGCTATGACTTTCTGAGCCAGGGAATATCCGTCGGCGATGATGAGATCGGCGAGCTTGAGAAGGTATGGATCCTGACCTCAGGGCAGTATATGATCAAGCTGGGAGGCGGTCCCTGGAGTGACTTGCGCGATTTCACCATAGTAGATCTACTGGAAGGTGAGAGCAAACTTCTGACCGTTATCGTTGATCCAGCCGGAGAAGGTAACTTCCTACTCGGAGCCGGTGTTCTGGGTGATGACGGTTTGATCGCAAGAGGAAACAAGATCCACAGTGGCGCTGTTCACACTAATATAACCCTCTCCACCAAGAATTCCGCCGCTCAGGAAGAACCTGTCAACAGCTTCACCCTGAATGGTCAATTTGAAAATTCGATCAACTACAAACCTAAACCCTTTGAATACAGCATGCGTTCCCTCTACGACCTGGGGATGAACCTCGCGACGGGAGACGAATTCCGTATAACTCTGGATGGATGGTCACTAAAGAACACAGTTCTCTTCGTACCCATAGAGAAGAATAAATACCTGAAGAATTTCGGACTATACGGTAGAACAGACCTGACCACTCATTTCTTCGGCGAAAAGCTTTATTTCACTGACCCCAAGAATCTTATCCTGAAGAATGATGTTGGTGACGTGATCGACATCCTGAAAGACCAGAATGACCTCAAGACTCAGGTCTCATTTTTCCCCCTCAGGGTCAAGGAAGGCACGGGTATCACCTACCGATTCGTCGTCACTCCCAAGGTGTGGTTCAGCATCCGCGGAGGTTTCGGCTGGCAACAGGAATTCAACAACGACGCCTATACCTTCGAAAGTGAGTACGTAAATCCTGCGGATAGCCTGAACTACCTGATCTATCGCGAAGGAAAGAACACTTTGACCAAGGGACTTGAAAGCACGATGATCTTCTCCGCGCAGAACATCTTCAGGTTTCTTAGCATAAACTCCACTTTTGATGTTCTTTTTCCCATCGGAAAGGAAGCCAGCGATGCCAAATACGAGAGTGATAACAGGATCAACTTCCGCATCCTGCGAAACATCTCTATAGACATCAGAGCCAACCTCATCTTTGACAAAGAGATCAAAGACTACATTCTTTACGACTATAGCTCATTCCTGAGGCTATCACTTTTCTATTGATATGTCAAAAGTTTCAGTCTCCGATTCCACTCTCGTTCTATCGGGTGAGCTCACCAACAAGACCACCTATCTGGTTTATACAGAATCGGTCAAACACATAAGATCCAATGAGATAAGGAATATTGACATCAGCGAGGTAACAGCCCTGGACAGTGCCGGAGTAGCTCTCCTGGATGAACTCCAGAGCCTGGCGTCCGCGAAGGGCTCACTGATCATGGTGCTTGGCGCGAGCCAGGAACTTGCTTCGATAATCGAAACCTTCAGCTCCTTGTCATTACCGCTTCCGGAGAGTGTCACGAAGGTCGGATTCTTTGAACGGATCGGCAATGAAGGGATAAATGCATGGAAGAACTTCACTATCCTGCTGATCCTCGCTTCCGAGTCATTCTACTGGTCGATCGTGGGTATCTTCGATCATCGTTCCGCACGCAAAGGCTCATTCTATGCTCAGGCTTTTCAATTGGGTACCTCAGCTCTGCCGATCGTTGCCCTGCTCTCGATCGTCATAGGCTTTATCCTCTCACTCCAATCAGGTGTTCAACTCCGGAACTACGGAGCCGGAGTCTTCCTTGCCGACCTGCTTTCCATAACCATGGTTCGTGAGATGGGACCGTTGCTTACTGCCATAATCGTCGCAGGAAGAAGCGGTTCCGCGATAGCATCCGAGATCGCCACCATGAAGGTCACCGAGGAATTGGACGCGTTGCAGGTGATGGCACTCAATCCCTTACGTTATGTGATAGTACCCAAGCTCCATGCGATCACCGTTGTCATGCCCATGCTTGTTGCCTTCTCGATCCTGATCGGCATGCTTGGCGGCGTGATCATCAGCGTAGGGTATCTCGATCTCAGTCTGGCGAACTTCGTCAACAGAGCGATAGACGTCATCGTGATCAAAGACCTTGTCATCTCTTTCGTGAAGAGCACCGTCTTTGCCTGGGTCATCGTCATCATCGGTTCATATTACGGACTTCAGGTTCGAGGCGGGGCAGAGGGAGTCGGCAAGGCAACGACCATGTCCGTTGTCAATTCGATCTTCGCTGTCATCCTGCTCGACGCCATCTTCAGTTTGCTGTATCTATGAAAGACGAAGCAGTAATCTCGACCACCGATCTCGTAGCCAAATACGGCGAACAGACCATCCTCGAAGGAGTCAGCGTCGATTTCCTCCACAACAAGGTCAATGTCGTCCTAGGGGGAAGCGGATGCGGAAAGACAACGCTCATGCGCAATATTCTCAGGCTGGAGCAACCCTTTTCCGGGTCTGTCAGGTTCTGGGGCGAGGAAGTCACGGACATGGACGAGAAGGAATTCAACCGCATCCTCAAACGCGTGGGAGTGCTCTTCCAGAATGGTGCCCTGATGAACTCCATATCAGTCTTCGAGAACATCAGCATTCCCCTGGAGCAACACACGCGTGTCGCTCCGGCTCTGATCGAACGCATAGTGCGCACCAAACTCTCACTCGTCGGGCTGGATCATGCCATTCATCTGCTGCCCTCGGAACTTTCGGGTGGCATGAAGAAGCGTGCCGCGCTTGCCAGAGCGATCGTTCTCGATCCCGACCTGCTCATCTGTGATGAACCCTCAGCGGGCTTGGATCCGGAAACCTCGGCGCATCTGGATGAGCTCATTCTCGATCTGAAACACAAGCTGAATATGACTATGATCATTGTCACGCATGAACTTGCCTCAATTCACCGGATCGCGGACAGGCTCATCTTTCTCGACAGTGGTAAACTCCTGTTCCAGGGGACTCTCGCCGAAGCTAAATCATCAAATATAGAACAGATAGACAGGTTCTTCAGTGTCGGTAAGTTCTGATAATATCCTACCCAATCTTGCGATCATCGTGGCTATGGATTCCAATCGCCTTATCGGCAAGGGGAACAGGCTTCCCTGGCGCATCCCGGAAGACCTGAAATACTTCCGCGCAAAGACTTTGGGACACACAGTCATCATGGGCAAAAACACCTGGCAATCCCTGGGAAAGCCACTCGATCAGCGCACGAATGTCGTACTCACTCACGACCTTTCGCTGAGTTTGCCCGGAGTCGTGATCTGCCACAGCCTCGGGGAAACCCTCGGATATATCGGAGTCAACGAGGCATTCGTCATCGGCGGAGCGGAGATCTTCCGGTTGTTTCTCCCGCTGGCTTCACGGCTTTTTATCACACATATCGAGGCGCAATTGAATGGAGATACCTACTTTCCTGATTATGATCCAAACCAATGGGAAATGGTGTTTTACGAGAAAGTCACCTCCGAGACCGGCTATAAACTAAGCTTCAATGAGTATCGCCGTAAATAACATAAACTGAACTCACTCTGGCAACTTAATTCCCTGCCTCCTTTTTCACCACCGTATCATAGCCGTATGCCCCCCGTACGATGCCCGTATGATATCCGTACAAAATATGGAAAGGATACGGTCACCATTCATCCGGAATCCACCATGCTTATGCCGGATAGAAAGGAAGAAAGCGCGGTCTAGCCCGGAGACAAATATCTGTTTCATTGAATGGATCGCCGGAGGACACAGGCATTATTGTTGATGCATCTTATTCGGAAGAATGCTGTATATAACAGCAGTTCAGGATGTTGGAGCATGTCAGATTGTACAAGAATAAAC
>Ga0116170_10006751_pt1 | contig 9998 bp, 11 predicted proteins | sample AD_JPNHW1_MetaG_FD_89797 | JGI IMG/M metagenome (GOLD analysis project Ga0116170, IMG submission 89797) | Active sludge microbial communities of municipal wastewater-treating anaerobic digesters from Japan - AD_JPNHW1_MetaG | ecosystem: Engineered > Bioreactor > Anaerobic > Digestate | place...
GTCGTTTCGGGAGGGCGGCTGGAACCCGGTGGAACACCCTGGAGCTATCCCCTGGGGATAGCTGGTGCATGGCGGGCGTCTGACGGTTGCTACAGCCGCCCCCTGCGGGGAATCAGCCCTTGGCCTTGGTTTCCTTCGGCGCCTTCGTCCCCTTGGTCTCCTTCTGCGGCGGTACTGCGGCCTCGGGTTCCAGCGTCCTGGCGCTGAGGGTCACGGCCTGGATGCGGTACGGCAGAATGCCGATGCGGCGGGCCTCGATCTTGAAGGTCGTGCGCTCGTTGTCGTCGGCGTCCTCCCACTCGTCCTTCACCGTGCGGCCCTCGACCAGCACCCGCATGCCCTTCTGGTACAGGTCTTTCCAGTGGTCCGCGTCGCGGTGCCACAGTTCGACCGGCGCCCAGAAGCCGCCGCGGTCCTCGTATTCGCCGTCCTTCTTCGGGATCGGGTTGTCGAAGTAGACGTTCAGGCGCAGCAGCCGTCGCGGCTCGTCGTTGCCGTTGGGGAATTCGCGGTAGTCCGGCGCAGAACCGATGTTGCCCTCGCCGACGAAGTGCGTGCTCATGGTGACTCCTTGGGGGTGGTGGTGAAGGTGGATGGAACGGACGCGGCATACCCGTGGACACGCCGCAGGTAAGCCGCTTCGGCCTGCGCGGCCTTGCTGGCGCACTCCTGGGCCTGGCGGCCCAGCGTGTGAAGGAGGCTGATCTGCATGTTCAAAGCGATGCGCTGCAGCTCCATCGCGTACAGGTCGTCGATCAGCGAGGCCGGCGTCGCCGGGCGGTCGAGCAGCGATTCCCACAGCGCCACGCCCATGGAAGAACGGTCGTGGTTGCGCCAGCGCAGGAAGGTCGTGCCTGCGCCAGTGGTCTGCTGGGCCAGTTGCACGTCGAGCAACGTGAAGGGATAGGCCCGCGCCTGTTGCAGCACGCGCCGCTGCGCCAGGCCGATCAAGTCGTCGCGCAGCGCCGTGCATTGGTTGGCCCAGGTCTCCAGACTCCCCTTACCTTTAAAAGGCTGTAAAAGGCCTTTTAGGTAGGGGCCGTGTTCCAGGCGCTGGAAGTCCGCCTGTTCCAGCGGCAGGAAGCGCGCCGGTTGGCCGGTGGAAGACGATGCCGTCATGCCTTGGCGCCTTCGCCGTCCAGATCGTCGTCCGTCACGTCGGCTGCGCCAGCGCTGGGTGCGGCATCGGGGGCTGCACCCTGCTTGCCCGCCCGCCGCGCGATCGGTGGCGCAAAGCGCGAGCGGCGCGTGCCTTCGAGCACGTCCTGCGGCAACTCGCCGAACTTCTCCAGCGCCGCCCGCGCCACTGCGTTCTTCGAGGCGAAGTCGTCGCGCGTCGCGCCGGAGTAGCGGTACTGCTGTGCCAGCGAGAACAGGCTGCGCAGCGCATGCGCGCCGTCGTTGAGCCAGCGTTCCAGCGTGCTGCGGTCGATCAGCGCGGTGTGGTGGGCGAGGATCAGCTTGCGGGCCAGGTCGTCGTAGTCGGCCAGCAGGTACACCGCCATGAAGCCGAGCTGCGCATTGACGAACAGCGGCAGCTTCACGGGCTGCACGTTCATGTTCTCGCCCAGCGACAGCGCGGGCGGCACGTCGGCCAGCGCCTGGTCCACCTGCTCACGCAGCGCCTGCAAGCTGGCCTTGGTCTGCGTCAGCTTGTCCTCGATGCGCAGCATCCAGAAGTCCGAGTAGGGGTCGTCCTGCTCGGCGCCGCGCTTCATCTTGTTCATCACGCTGATGTAGCCGTTCAGGCCGATGATCCCGGGCCGGCCCTCGGCAGGCGCTCGGCCATGCCAGATGCGTGAAGCGTGGTGGGTGTGCAGCGTCAGCGACATCGCGCTGCGCAGCGATCCGAGATTCAACTGCAGGGGCGGCTGGGATTCGTTGGCCATGGTGACGACTCGCGGTAAGGGAACGAGCCGCCAGCATCGGCATCGCCCGGAAGGGCGTCAGTCAACAAACCGCAGCGGGTGCGCTCCCGGTTGTCGCCCCGGAAGGCTGCGTGTTCCATCTATCCCCTGGGGATAGCTGCTCAGGAATCGCCCAGGGTTGAACGCAGTTTCGCCAGGTAGGCCCGCGCTGCCTCGCGGCCAGGGCCGTTCGGCGCGGGCGGTGGCGGTGCAGACGGTGCCGGTGCGGCTGGCCGTGGCGGCGGCGCAGGCGGCGTCGATGGCGAACCGCCTTCGCCGGCCCAAGCCTTGAACTCGCCGCGGATCGCTTTCTGAATGATGCCGAACAGGTAGCCGGCCGGGTTGCGCACCGCGCTGTTGCGGCAGCGGGCATCCCATTCGTCCAGCACCGCTTGCCGTAGAGACTCGTCCACCTGCTGCAATGCCACCAGTGCGCCGCTTTGCTGCTCGTCTTTCAAGCGCAGCAAACGCTCGGGCAGGCACAAATGCTGCAACGCCTTTACGCGCGGTACTGTACGTACTTGATTTATATGACCCATACGTACTGTACGGTCCTCCTTCGGATTCCGAAGTAAGCCGTCTGGCGCGGGTTTCGGCCCTGCTTCAGATTTCGAAGACGGGGTTTCGAGATTCCGAAGTAGGCCGTCTTGGCCTTCTTCGGATTCGTGATCCACAGGCTCTTGTGGATAACTCGCATCCAGCCATTCGTTGCGGGCCATGCGCTGTGCCAGCACCTGCAGCCGCGTGGGCAACGTGCGGCCATTGAGCATCGGGTCTTCGGCGATCTCGCGCAGGGTGTTCATACCGACGATCTGTACCGCCTTCGCAGCATGGGTCAGTGCCTGGCTGACTAGGCCCAGGTAGTCGGGGTCGAGCTGCATTGCCTCGAAGGGCGTCAGCGGTTCGTCGTGCAGCACGTAGAGGTTGCCGAGGATGCGCCCGGTCTTCGGGTCGCGCCGCCGTCGCACCAGGCTCAGCCAGCGCGTCAGCCGCAGCAGCGTCAAGGCGCGCGCCACGGTCTCGTGCGAGGCCTGCGCCGCGCAGGGCATCGAGGCGAGATAGGGTCGGAGCTGGTCGTAGGTCGGAAAAGCCGTCACGCCGTCGTCGTTGAGCTGCAGGCGGAACACCTGCCAGGCATTGCGCTCCAGCGGTGTCAGGCGGCGGTCGAGAAACAACGTGCGCGGCACGCTTTCGTGCCGGTTGCCGCTGAAGAGGAAGCCATCGCTGACCGGCGCAGCCGGCGACGTGGGGGCTGTGCCGCGTGCAGCCAGCGCTGCCGGTGGCACCAGTTCCTGGATCGCCTCGTCAAACAGCTCCGACAGCGCCACGGGGCCATCGCGCCGGGGTGCGCCGCCGGTTGCCATGGCCTACACCAGCCCCTGGTCAATCCAGTTGCGTATCGCCGACCAGATCACCGACATCGGCAGGCTCAAGGTCTCGGCCAGGTCCATGGTCAGCGCCAGAATTGCCATCTCATCGTCGAGTGCGATGCCACGTTGCGCAACGCCGGCCTTCCAGTGCTTCCACAGCACCGTGTCCTGCGCCTCGTCCAGCACCGGATGCCGTCCCTTGCGCTTGGGCAGGCCGAGGATGTCGCGCCGCAACGCGACCTCCTGGTGCGTCAGCCCGTAGAAGCGGCTGACCATCTCCGTGCTAGCGCCCAGGCGCAGCATGCGGTCGACAGTCGCAATCTCCCGCTCCACGTCGTGCACCTGGCTCAGCAATCGCTTGAGCACCTCGCGGTTGACCGACACAGAGCACCACGAGACGGTGGCATTGACCAGCATGCTCACGAGTTCGGGATGCTTCAGCGCATCGAGTTCTTCCTCACCGAAGCCCATCGCCTTGCAGCGTCGCAGTTGCCCGTTGCGCAGGTCGTGCAACGCCTGCGCGATCACGGCCTGGTTGAGCGGGTGCGGTGCGGACATGGGCGGCCTCCGCTCAGACGCCGTGGTCGGGAGCGCTGGCGCCCGCGCCGGATTCCAGATCCACAAGCCGCCGCGCCAGGCGCAGCAGCCGGAACAGCTTGACCAGCCCGGCATCGCTCAGGCGCGGGTGGACCCCGCCGCCATACAGCAAAGGCGCCAGGTCGTCGGCCAGCCGGGCGCGATCGAGTCCGTCTGTGGCATGTGCGGCGCACAGCGCCTGCAGCAGCGTCAGCACCGCCCGCGCGAACGGTGGCATTGCGCGTGTGGCCGGCGGCGCCACGCAGGCGAAGCCGATCCCGCCGTCGCTGGGCTCGACCTGTTCGGTCACGCCGGCCTCCTCGGCGATCTCGCGTGCGAACTGCGCGATGTGCACGCGCAGCCGATCCGGCACGTCCAGGCCGGGCTCGATATACCAGACGTCCGAGATGGGATAGAGCCCGCCCACCTGCACGGGAATGGCGCGCAGCGCGTCGGCCTCGAAATCGGGTAGCTTGTCACCCATCTGGTCGGCGACCATGCGCTGGATGGATTGCAGGCGCTCGGTGGTCGGCGCCGGCGACACGATGTGGCCCTGCAGACGTTCATCGCGCTGGCCGTCGCCCTGCTGCTCGCCTTCGGCGCTAGCGGCCGGTGCTGCCTTGCCGGCATCCGCCGGCGCGGAAGCAGGAGGCCCCAACGACTGCACCGAAGGAGCAGCCGGCGACGAAGGCGGTGATGGAGGCCGTTGCGGCTCGGGTGCAGGTGTGGTCGGCGCCGAAGGTCGTGCCGATGGTGGCGCCGGATCGCTGGTCAGCGCACGCTGCCGGCTCTCCGTGTCGTCGATTTCCAGGGCCAGCGTGTCGTAGTCCGCTTCCAGCAGCTCGGCCATCTGGCCGACCAGCTCATCCTGCACCCGCTGCGGCGAGAAGTTGTCGGGCTGCGTGTCGAACTGCCCCAACACGTCCTGGAATAGCGTGGCGAAATCCACCGGCAGGCTGCGGCCCAGGGCACGTCGCTCCCAGGTGCGTTCGCAGGCCTTGCGCAGCACTGCGAGCCGTTCGACCTGGTGCCGACCGAGCCCGCCATACAGCAGGTTTGGGATCGCCGGCAGCAGGTAGTGCACCGCGTCCTGCATGCGGCTGATGTGCGACTGCGGCACCGGAAAGCCATCGGCGGTGAGCCGCCGTGCCAGCTCGCTTTGCGACAGTGGCTGGCCGCTGTCCCGCCCCATTTCCTGCTCGTAGAACTCGCGCGCCTTCTCCACGCCCAGAGCCCGCTCGATGAAGCTCAAGCCACCGCGCAGCTCGTTCTCGGCCAGGTGGCCGGTCAGCATCACCACCTCGCCACGCTGCGGCCAGGGGCGAAACAAGCAGGGGATGCGGAAGAAGCGCTGGTCCTTGGTTTCGCTCCACAGCTCGCGCAGGATGGCTAGGCGCGTGTTGCCGCCGTTGCGGATGATGTAGTGCGGCTCGCCGGGCCGGCGGGTGATCGCGGGCGGCGCGTCCAGCCCGCGCTCGCGGATTGACGCCTTGATGTCCGCGTAGGCTGGGTTGCGCGTCACGCGCGGGTCGTGGTCATAGGGGCGTAACTGATCCAGCGTCACCACCATCGGTGTGTCGGCGATGGGATCGGCCAAGGCCGCGGCCGAAGGACCGCTGCGCTCGAAGCCCGAGACCAGCAGCTTGGCGGCCATGTCGTCCGGCGTCATGTCAGCCATGGCCGCTCTCCTGCGGAGATGCCACGACTTCGACCGCCTGCGCCTGGCGGTCGGCGCGGCGAAGCTGCGCACGGGCATTGCGTTCGGCGCGGTAGTCGCTTGCCGTCGAGCTGGTGTAGATCGGCGCACAGTCCGGCTTCGTGAACAGCAGATGCCCGCCTCGGGTGCGCACCACCTTCCAGCCCTCGCCGAGGGCGAACTCGATCAGCGCTCGCAGCCGCTTGTGGCCGCGCGCCAGTTCATGCGCGCTGGCCATGGCCGGCCCCTCCCGCTTGTTCTCGGCCGGTGACGAGCGCAAAGCGCTCCTGCCAGGCCGGGAACAGCTCGCCGGCCAGCGCGCGCATGGTGTCCAGCGCCGCGGGTGCGGAGCGGCCCGCCGGCTGGCGGTACTCCACCCGATGCACCGGCAGGCCGCGCGTGGCCGCACGCGGATACGCCTCGATCGCCGGAACGTCGGTGTCCAGCACTCGCACACCGGGCTGCTCCTGGAATACCTGCCGCAGTGCCTGCTGGATCAGCCGCGCATTGGACGACACCGGATGCACGCGGTTGATGAGCAGGTGCAGCGGCGGCGGTTCGATGCCAAGGTGGCGGTATGGCGCGATGTCCTCGATGAGTTGCAGCGTACCGCGCCGCAGCTCGCGGGCTGCGAGGATTTCCGGCGTCACCGGCGACAGCGCCAGGTTGGAGGCCAGCACCGCCATCTCCAGCAACACGCTGCGTGCGCCCTGGGTGTCGATCAGCAGCAGGTCGTAGCGCGGCGCCAAGGTGGGCAGCAGGTGGCGCAGCCTCAATCTGCCATCGGGCGCGTGCAGCAGCAGCGTGTTCAGCTCGCCCCGGTCGTCGTTCGAGAGCACCAGGTCAAGCCGCTCGATCGCGGTGTGCGACACCAGTTGCTCGACGCGCTGCTCGTTATAGGCCAGCATCTCGTAGATGCCGGCCGGCGCGCGTTCGGCCAGCGTGAAGTAGCTCGACAGCGTGGGCTGCACGTCCAGGTCCAGCAGCAGCACGCGCAGCCCGGCGTCGGCCGCGAAGCCGCCCAGGTTGGCGGCCGTCGTGGTCTTGCCAACGCCACCCTTGGTCGAAATGATGGACACCACCTGCATGGGCTTCTCCGGGTTGATTGGCATGTGCCGGAAGAAGCGTCAGGCGCGCTCGTTGAGGCGGTCAGCGATCCACTGCTCGATCTCCACCGAGTCCCAGCCCACGGCGCGCACGCCCAGGCGCAGCGCCTTGGGGAACTTGCCTTCCTTCATGAGCGAATAGATGTGGGCGCGCTTGAAGCCGGTCTTGGCCTCGACTTCGGTGCGGCGCAAGATGCGGTGTTCGGCTGCCGGCGCGGCCGGTACGGTGGTCTGCGAAGACATGAGAGACACTCCTTGACGCTTACTGGCGCTGTTCGGAAAGTGCCTCGCATTGAATAGACGACCGCCGCCGAAATCACTGCAATTGCAGAAGGTGCGACTGCAATTGCAGACCGCACCCGGGGCGCAGGTCAGCGTGACGCTTCGAGGTGGCGCCGCGCCTGCGCAAGCTTGCTCCACAAGGTGCGTTCGCTCAGGCCAGGCCGGCCCTCGTGGTGCGCGAGCAGCGCGCTCACCACGGCATCCATGCTGTGGAACGACGAATAGGCCGCACCCGAAGGCGACTTGCCCAGCAGCAGCGTTAGTAGCCCGCCGATGATGTTGAGGTAAGTCGTCTCGCTGCGCAGGCCCGGCTCACGCGAAGTGTCGTTGGCGTCGCCGCGCGCGGCCTGCTTCTTCGCCAGGGCTTCATGCGCGGCGCGCAGCACCTCGTACACCTGCGAGAGTTCGGCGAGCTGCACCTTTGTCGCCTCGCGGTCCGCCAGCAGGATGTTGAGTGTGTCCACATTCACCATCGGATGCATCGTGCGTTCAATGTCGTCAAACAAGAATTCCGGCCGCTCGCCGGGGTAGTAGTGAGACATCCACGCTTTGAGATCCACGTGGCGCACGGTCAGCTCCGGGTCATCGAGCGCCGGCCGCTGCGCGTCGAGCACGATGCCGGACTTGCCGCCCGCAAGCTCGCCATGCGTTAGCGCGTCAAAGATGCGATCGACATACAGGCGAAGCAGCGGCCAACGAGGAAACTCACCAGACTCCGGCATGGCACGCGGCCCCAGCGTTTCCAGGATGTGCTGCTCGAAGCGCAGCAGCCCGCACCAGCGGATGCCCGCCTCGACCGGGCGGTAGGAGGTTTTTGCGCCAAAGGCAAGGCTGCTCGATTTCGGCATAATGCGCTCTTCCCATCGTCGGATCGACACATGGCAAGCGCGCGCGGCCCGATGAGGGCGCGTCGATTGCCCAGAACCCGATGAAGCGCGGGCCGGTCGGCACATGGCGGGGATTGCATCGGCGTTGACGCCGAGCGTTGCATAAGGGGCAAACACCTCCTGGCGATGCCCAATACGCCTCCACCATAATGCGCCTGCAAAAAATGCCTATTACCGGCGCAACGGTTTGAAAAGTCGCGCATCCAAACCAAAGCAGGGATGCCGCGCTTAACCGGGAAACCAGTGCAAAGTCTTCCGTAGGAAATCAGATCGGGTAAAGCGCCAATGCGTCAGCCGGATGAGCCGGTTTGCATCCAGGCAAAGCTCATGCGTTCTGCGTCAGTGCATTGGCCTTAAATGAGCTTGCGCGCAGGATCTTTCATGTCATGTAGATCGGCTGATCAATCGGCTGCGTCCCCGTGACGTAAAGAAGATGCCAAGCTGCGATCCAAATTGGGTCTGCCGTCAGACCAAAATAGAATCGCGCGATCCGAATTTCCCGCATCACATCGAGCGTTAATCGTCGTTTCGCACGCGCCCCACACGCTCCACACGGTCGATGAACTGCTGCAACGGCTCTGTGATTTCGCCTTCGAGCCGCAGTAGAAAGGTCGTCAACGAGGCGGTCTGATCGACCAGCGGACGAACCACGACGTTAGCCTGATGGCAACCGGCCATATGCGCCGCGCTCGTAAAACCCACACCGTAGCCGGCGGCCACGAGGGTCATCATCAAAGAATGTGTGCTGACGTACTCGGCCACCGTCGGCCGTACATCCGCCGTGCGGAACAACCGTTCGCGTTGTCGGTTGCACCATTCACAAAGCGGCGGTTCGCACAGCACCAGTGGATAGCTCGCCACTTCCTCCAGGGGCACTTCCTTGAAAACCAGCAGCGGATGTCGCGCCGGCAGCGCCACCATCAGCGGGTCTCGCCATACAGGCGTAGCGACAACGCCGGAATCCACCTCGCCAGCCAATGCAAGACCAACGTCATACAAGTCGTTGCGCAGTCCGCTCACCAACTGCGCCAGTGGCGCTTCAAATATCCGAATACCGAACCGTGGCACCTCCTCCCGGCAAAGCGCAAGCAACGCCGACAAGCGGACCTGCCCCATGTCCCCCGATAGCGCGATGCGCAACGTGTTCCGATGGTTCGTTGCGGCGCGCGCCTTGGTCTGAGCTTGCTCAAAGGCTAGCAGCACGCGCCGAGCATCTTCTAGGAAAACCTGGCCCGCCAACGTGAGACGAACGCTGCGCGGCAAGCGGTCGAGGAGTGACACTCCTAAGTCCGTCTCCATTTGGCGGATCGTCCGCGACAGTGGAGACTGTTCGATGTGCAGCCGTCTAGCAGCTCGGCCGAAGTGCAGTTCCTCGGCCACGGCGATGAAGCAGCGAAGGTGACGTAAGTTCATGCTTGCTCCCTACTGATGTGATCAATCCATATGATCGTAGGGAGCCCCATAGGTGCGGATGAGTCACCTCGGTATCGGGACGAGAAACAACCTAGGGGCGATATACGATTGAGATCCTTACTGTGCTACTCGGACAATTTCCCCGACTTCGTTTGCGTAACCTAGTGCGTAGGCGAGTTCCCCTTGCGTTTGCGCGTGCAGGCGTAGCAATGTTTGGCCGCGTGCGACCTCATCGCCCAGCCGCACATGCATGCTGATGCCGGCGGCCAGGCTCTGCGGTGCTCCCGCCAGTTTGGCCAGTCGAGCGAGCTTGCGGTTGTCGATGTGCACGACTCGCCCTGCGTGCGCCGCGATCAGTGGTTCGACATACTCGGCGACGGGGGGCTGACGCAAGCCGCCTTGGGCTGCGCAAATGCGCTGGAATTTCTCCCATGCGCGACCGCTGTCGATCGTCTCCAAAGCCAGCCGCATGCCATCTCCTTCAGTTGCAGCCCCAGCCAATTCCAGCACTGCGCCCGCGACCGAGGCAGCGCGTTCACGCAAGTCCATGGGAGCGTCATCATCGCGATGCAGCACCGCCAGCACATCCTGTGCTTCCAGGGCGGGCCCGATGCCGCACCCCACTGGCTGATTGCCATCGCTGAAGATGCAGCGCAGAACCAGCCCGAATTGCGCAGCGGTCTCGGCCAGGCGGGCAGCCAGGTGTTGTGCCGCTTCCTTGCTGCGTACTTTCGCGGTGGGGCCTACGGGAATGTCGATGA
>Ga0116170_10006752_pt1 | contig 9997 bp, 10 predicted proteins | sample AD_JPNHW1_MetaG_FD_89797 | JGI IMG/M metagenome (GOLD analysis project Ga0116170, IMG submission 89797) | Active sludge microbial communities of municipal wastewater-treating anaerobic digesters from Japan - AD_JPNHW1_MetaG | ecosystem: Engineered > Bioreactor > Anaerobic > Digestate | place...
AGATGATTAGGCTCCTCTTTAGGATGAATATACTTAGGCCCAGAGGCGGGAGGATTATCCGGCCTGATTACAAAGGCTCCGTTTCCTGGGTAGCCTATATACAGGCCTGGCCCGTCTACCCTCCAGCCTGAGAGATCCTCTATCTCCTGGGAGGTAACGGTTCTTAGCTGGCCTCCTTCCTCAAGAGCCCTGACTTCTGGCCGCTCTGGGTCTATGGCATAATGGAGGAGGAGCCTGTTCTTATGGGCCTCGGAAATCATAGCCACTCCTCCTCGGCCTGAGTCCGGGCATTGTGATAATTTTCTAGAGTTAGTACTCTATTATGAGAACCTGAGCCCAGCTCCCAAACTGGGCTTTTCTGTTTTTGCTGCATTTCCCTCCCGGCCTCATCATTCTATGGGATAAACTCGCACCCTGCCGGTCCTTGTTTTTTCCAGTCTCAGATAGTTGTCTCTTACCAAAGTCATCAATCGATATCTGAGGCCAGGTTCTGTCCACTCCGGGCCGCGAAAAGGTTTCAAAAGCGTCGCGATATTCGAGCCAGGTGTTCTTTTAGCATTTGCCAGGATTTGCCTATCCAAGTCATCCATTATGTGTTTCGGAGGTGCTATTTAATCAGCTCCTTTTATGAAACTAAGAAAATTCCTGAGGGCTCCTCCGATTACTATAAACAGGTTTTTATTACAAAAACCTTTTATACATCTATGCCTTAGAAAAGTGTTCTAAGGCATGGAGAATGCCCAAACGAATTTTTTTTAACGACAGGTCCAACGGTTTGCCGCCATGTGGAACCTGTCGTTAAAAACTCTTCATAGTTCCATTTACATGGATAGAGAGTATATTTTAGCTAGCTTATAAAGCTTATCCAGTCAGATTACTTTCGCCCCGCACTGATTTCAGAGTAATTCATTTGTTGTTATAATACGATCTGAGATAATAAATATTTTTGTAAAGAAAAACACATATCAGAGACCTTGTCAATTTCAAAATCAAACACAGACAAAAGTAATTAAATCTGAATAAGTGATTTCTAAAACGCTTAAAAAAAAGATGGGTTCCCATTATTTTGGCCTTAATACCTCAGAGCGGAGAGGCCGGGCGCGCCGGCCCGGCTGGCGGGAAGAGAGGGTGGGGTGCGGGGAGGGGGAGGAACCTGCCAAGACCGGGCCAAAAACCATCCGTTGCGACGGCTGAGATTTCTTGGCAGGTGGCCTTGATGGATATCGGTTTACCCCTGCCAAGAGGACTTGGCAGTTTTTGACTCTTGGCAGGGTCGATTTGGGCAGGTTAGGCAGGCTAAATTTCGGTATGCTGTGCTTTAGATTTAGATACTGCTGAAGACTGGATCTTGGCAGGTTACTTTTTGGCAGGCCCCATTCGCTCAAAATGAGGTGGCTCAGGCCTCCACCGGACCGTTTGCCCTCTGGCCGTCCGGGCCGATCCACCCACCAGTGGGCCTGATGCTTCCTGTTTCTGTCACTGTCGCGGCGGGCTTCGCGGTCTCAGGGAAGTATTTCCTCATATGCTTGCAGTTATGCCTAAACTGATTGCCAGGGCATGAACACTTCGCGGCGGTGCAAGTGTAGTAAGCATCTTTTTTGTTGCTCAGAATCAGCACTAAGCGACCGTTATCAAAGCTCACGTCCGAGGGTAGCGGATCACTCGCCCGGCCCACATAAGCTAACAGGCTCTTAACTGCCTCTAATGATTGCGTTACCGGGCCGGTTCGGACTTTTTCTAAGAGATTCTCAGGCATCACATTTCACCAATAACTTAATAGTCATTATGACTATTTTAACTCTTCGGTCTTAATACCTTTGAAGGAAAAGTATTTATTTAGAGATCGCGTAAGGGTGTCTTGGAGATCATAATGCCTAAAATAGAAGTAGAAGGAATCGGCAAGCGTGAACGCATCAAAGATCCTGTTTATAAAAAAGTGGATCAGATTGGCCGCGTGCTGGTTGGTAAAGAACTTGCAGGCCGCGAGGTGCTTGTCTTGGTACTTGAGCCTGAGAATCCAAATGATAAGGCAAACTACGTCAAAGTGTGAAAGGGATAGCCGAAGCCATCCCATAGCATCCATTTTGGTGAAATGTGATGCTAATATGCAATTTCCACTGACAGGATTTAGCTTTGCCGATAAATAACTTAATTAAGCCGAAAATAGAATCACGGTAATAATAGTTGTAATAAAAAACTGGTTTCCAGTCAGGTGTTGGTAGCACCTGACAGGAGAAACTCCAGGAATGTAGGAGCATTACCTTATGTCAGAAATAGCCTTAGCTAAGATAAATAGCTTTGCGTCCACAGCGACGCGAACCGATTTTGTACCGCCAGATGATCCTATTCTTGAAATCCATGCCTCGGAGCTGCAGGGCCTTCTAAATGAAATGGTTCTCACCCATAACAAAATGGCCGAAATGGTTCGGGATGCTGGCATTCTCCGAGGGAGAGAGCTGGCAAGACTCACAGATAGCCATAACGCAGCTCTGAAAGCGGAGAGATCGCCACTCGTGAAGATGATAATGCTCAATGCCTACATTCGCCAGTTCCTAACCAAGGTTCGCGATGCTCTGAAGACCAAGCCACAAGAAGGCGGGAAGATCGTTCAAGTCTGCTCAAAAATCATGGCAAGGGCAGTACAGATTATTGATTACATCAAGACCTATGGAGAAGACGACCCTCGCGGCAAGAGAGATGTTGCCCTGGACTCCCAACAGGCTCGACTACTATTCACAGGCAAGAGTAAGGAAGGCGTAAGCCGCCGCGACACCATCAGAGCCATGAAGAGAGCCGAAGCCCTTTGGCCCGCCCTGAAGTGTGGCCACAGGCCCAATGATGGCCGCCAGACTATGAGGCTCACCATAGAACGAAAGGATCTAGGGATTACTCCAGAATTCAGTTACTGTGACCTTTGGCAACGGTCCAGGAAGGATGTAAACCTGAGCGTATAGGCTATTCTAATTAATATGGTAGAATAAAATACAATTAAATTCCATAAATCCGAGAAGGATAATAACTGTTTACTGCTTGCTTTAGTTTACTTGCTAGTACCGTTTCGGTTTCGTTTCTATTATAATAGCAGATCAATATTATTGATTTGACTGGATATATCTATATTCCCAACCGTTGCCAAATGAAACGGTTAAGGGCATGGCTTAGGAGAAGAGATCTTTTGCCAGGTCAGGTATGTCATCCCATAGCCATCAAGCCATCTATATCTATGGCCGTGTCCGGTAATCCACCTTGCTCAGAAATCATTGATCCTAGGATATTATAGAAATTATAATATAATTTGTATAAAGTAATAGTCGCCCATTTCTTATGTAATTAATCCCATAAGAACAAGAGTCACTCGTTATATATGTATCAAGATAACACGATTTGAGTTGCATTGGGTAATGTTAACAGTGTTAATCAAATGCTATAAAGCATGTGTAGTAAAAATATATTTAGAATATAAGAAAATTAATGGTTGGTGGGACAGACTATCACAGGCACAAAGTGCGGCCTGATCGAGCCACAGCTCGCCACAACGCGGAATGGAGCTGAGTACTTCGCACTGTACATCGCAAAGTGCAACGCCTTGGCGATCTATGCTGTAAGGTCAATTCGAATCATTTAATCGCTAGATCTATGTTGAATACAAAATACCACACAACGATCATGAATGCAGTAACCAGCGCGACAGGATCTCCGAGCACTTGTTCCATTAAGAAAAACAAGGCAGTAACGACCATCACAGCTACGATGTGTTCAGAGATAGCGTTCTTGCTGACATTCAATTCTTGCTTATCAGTTATTTCATGAGATTCAACGGTGGACTGAGACCGATTCAATTTCATTTCACATAACGAATCTAAGTTGATGTAGTTACTAATTTCGTTATTTATCACAATTCGATCGGTCTTTGTCGTACGTAACGATCCTATAAACATGGATCGCTTTAATTCATAAGTTCTGCTGGATTGAAATTCAATATAAGCATCTGCAAGTGCTTTTCGATCCATTTTTACCAGATTATTCGAATTTATACTCGAACAGTCTTTTTCCTCCGAGTTCATTGCGATCACCTACATTACATGCAATAAATTCCCAATTTCCCTCAACCAAAACTCTGTCTTTTGATTCATTCAAGTTGCAATCCTAAATTCCTCCTTTAATTTTCTAGAGAATAGAAGGGTTAAGTATTATTTATAGCCATCGCCATATTGTACATTACTACATTCGGCCAAAATGTATATATAGTTATCCCAATGTAGTATATGATGACATGTTTGAGTGACTGATTTATTGATAATCGCGCGTAATCGCCTTCCCACTAAGGACCGGAGGTATTGACTAACGCGTCCATCTTCCTGGGTGGAAAGAGCCTAGCCTCCGATATGCCCCAAGAAAAGGAAGGCCTTGCCTAGAAAGCTGAATATATCCCTGGAGGTGGGAAAGAAATGAATGACGAGAACGAAATGAATGAAGAACTTGAAAAGATAGAAACAAAGGTCCTCGAAGACCAAGAAATACAGATAGCAGTACGCCGTGACATATGGTCTGCCATACGAAAATTTGCGAACAAGGATATGGCTCAGATCGCACAGACCCTATACAATGCTAATTTCTGCGGAAATCATATGACGTTAGGCGAGTTAGAAGCTGAGACTGGAATAAAGAAAAACAATTTAAATCGCGAACTTAGCGAAATGAAAAATGTCGGGATCATCATGAAGGAGGGGAAAAATTATTATCTCAGCAACTACGGAGCTGCTTTGCTTGAGGAGTTGGAAGATGTGAAAGGGCGAATGCGTTCTATCCAAAAACAGGCAACCGATCCATATAAACAAAGTTCTTTCGCCCATAAGCCGAAGAGTATGTCTAATTTTTCCACGCTTTCGGCGTAATTCGCAGTGTTTGTCGGTTCTGGTATGAAATCCGAACCGACCTGATTACTTTGTTTCTAGGTTGTTTCTAGGATTTTCAAGAACGCTAAAAAGAAGAAGGACTATGGCCACGAGAGTTCTGTCTGGAATAGGCGCCTATTTCCAGAACTGCCACCAGTCCTTAGTCCTGACCTCTTCCTGGCTTGGTGGTAATTTCACTGCATGCCTAAGCGTTCCTTTATCGCTCGGACATCGGATTGTACCTGTCTGAAATGCATCCCATATCCTGGTTGGATGTCCTCCCTCAGGCCCTTGATCTCTTCCAGTACCTGGGGGATTGTGTCGGTATTCTTCCGGACTGCCTTGATGTCCTCACTTATTTGAGGGATCACGGCGGTATTCTCTTGGATCTTCAGAAGTAACGGTATAGCCTTATCCAGTTGAACAAATGAGCAGAGCATGGCCATCTCTATGGTTCGCCCAACATCGCCGTCGTAGGGCTCAGAGGTCACCTTTGAGACTTCGGCCAGCACCGGCTTATTCTTCTCAATAGTCTGTAAGAATGGCGCGATTCTGGCCTCATCTCCTTCCACCAGGGCGATAACCTCTTGCTGGCCGTTTTCTTCCCAGTTGTATGTAGACAACCCAGGTAGGGCAAGGTTCATGGCACTTTTGAGCAGGAATACCCGATAGCCTACATCATGCACTTTTGGCCCGGTAATCTTGATTTTTAGTTTCATGTTCTTCCTTGATATGTATCTATAAGACTATTTGATTGTTTCCTTGATTTGGGAATTTGGTTTTATCGCCAAAACTGCCACCACCCATTTTTTATCACTTCTTCCTGGCTTGGTGGTAATTGAGGTGTGATCTTCTCCGAGAGCTGGCAATTATTCATTTCCTCATCCCTTCTCGTATCTTTTGCACCAACTCGGGATAATCACGCTCTAAGCCCTCTTCGATCCAGTGGCTTGCTACTTCGCTTATAGAAAACCGGGGGATAGTCCCTTTCAAATACCACATGGCTGCTGCTATAATTGGACTCCACACTCCTATCATTCGCCGCTTGCTATTTGCAGCCGCTATTGCCTCATCAATAAGCTTAATGTTTAATGCATTAAGGCTTAATGTATCATCACTTAATGTTTGCTTGCTTAATGTTTCATTCCTTATGGCTTCTGACTTTTTCGTCTTAATGTCGCCAAAAACGCGGTCCATTAAGTCCCCGGTCATGCGATCACCTCATCAGCGAGCTGAAAATATGCTTTTGCAGCCGGCGCTTCAGGATCTATCAAATGAATGGGCTTTCCATAGCTTGGAGCTTCGGCCAGCTTGATGCTCCTGGGAATGACGACCTTGAAGACATCATCTCCGAGAAGCTCACGAACTCGCGTGATTACCTCTTTCCCCATTTTGGTCCTGGCGTCGTACATGGTCAGCAAGTATCTTAGCTTCAGATCCTGGCCTAGACCCTCAGAGATCGCCTTTGCCAAATCCAGGATCATCGATAACCCTTGAATCGCAAAGAACTCTGTTTGGATTGGCACAAGTACGGTATCGCTGGCCACCATCGCGTTAATTGTCAAAAATCCGAGGTTGGGCGGCGTGTCGATGATGACGAAGTCATAGGCATTTTGAGTTTGGATCTTTGGTTTTAGTATCCTCTCTCTGGCGATGGATTTGCCAGCAATCTCCATCTCTGCTTTCCCGAGTCGCTTATCTGCGGGGATGATATCTAAGCCGTTGATCTCTGTGAGTGTGGTGAGCTGCGATAGGCTGAGATCGCCCAGCATGGCCTCGTACATGGTGTTTTCAAAATTACTGATCGCTAGATGGGTTGTAGCCGATCCTTGGGGGTCCAGGTCGATTAGTAGGACTTTTTTCCCTTTGGCCGCAAGACATGCAGATAGATTAACTGCTGTTGTGGTCTTGCCACAGCCTCCCTTCTGATTTGCAATTGCTACTACTTCCATGCATTAAGGATTAATCTTTAAGACTTAAGAGAGTATCTATTAAGGATTAAGCCTTAATGCTTAAGGTGAGTTTATTTGAGATCAAAGATGGATTGCAACGCCTTTTGAGCAAGTTAAAATAGTTCAGTTTCTAATAACTCTTGATTGAGGTATCTGATTGGTGGGTATTGAGGAAGATCTAATCGAAGGAGAGAAGATAATTGCTATTATGCATCCTCTCCCTATCATCTATCTCATGGAGATAATTAACTGTATTATATTTTCACTTATTGTATATTTTCTGTGGCGTCCGTTAGTCGTAGTGGTTATAATCGTATTAATATATGCTTTGTGGCGCTCTTCTACGTATGTGTATGGAATTACTAATCGAAGGCTTTTCAAGAAATATGGAGTCCTGAACCGACGTTTATCCTCAATAAATCTGGAACAATTAGAGAGTCTAAGTATAAACCATGGGGGCATTATAGGCGGGTTATTGGGAAGCGAATGGGGACATTTGACTGCAAAAGGCATGGGCGAAACGATTGTATTTGAGTTCATTCCAAATGTTCAAACGATTCGTGAGCAAATTCTTGAGCTGAAGAGTGAAGCTAGTTAAGCTTAGATTTTTTTTTTCGGCTTCATCAATGTTTAGCTCACAATTGAGTTCTATGTCATTTTTATCAATTCCTTAAAGAATGCCATAGAACTAAATTTTGCATATAGTTAATGCTGTCGCATTGTACTGGATTTTGATACATCTTATGCCAATCAGCAACATCAAACTGTTATACTCGTTTGATACAATCCTTTCGGCAAAAATCCGGTTCTGCATGCCTAATGAGTATGAGATAATCGATTCTGGAAATGCTTTTTGCCATCGCTACAAATCGCTATGCTGTGACCTTTGATTTAATTCACACAATAATGGCATTTGGCATTTGCAAGGCATGTTTCCCGGCAACTAGGGGCGCAAGAGTGGTCCGGTAGAAAACTTACCGAACCAACCAAAGGTTGCCAAAGTATATGATTTTGGGATGCTTTTGCAATAGTTTTCTAGACAGGGGTTTCTTCCGGATTAATCACGTCTGTCTGACCATGGAGCAAGTTTTTGCGCGGAAATAGATCTCCTTTGCCTCTCTTCCTGTTAAAGTACTCTTCTCCAACAGGGCTTCAGCAATGGCTTGTATAGCCTCCTGGCACCAATCGCTATTCACCAATTTTTCGGTTCGGTCAATCATCTTCTGGAGGTAAATCTGTTTTTCTTCATAAGTATTAAACAGGGCATTTGCCGCGTCATCCGCCTGTTGGAAATCATCACAAAATCCAGCGTCCCTCATCACGCCGAGCGCTTGATCATAATTCGCTGGGTAAGTATCTGGTCTGAATAGCTGTGCTGCAACGGCTCCGGCAAGCTTAAGAATCACATACCCATTGACACCAGGTGTAAACTTATTACGCCTCAATACGGTATTACCTAGTATTCCCTTGCCATGTGGCCGTATCGTTACATAGCGGACAGAAATTCCCATCTCAAAAGCGACCACAATGTGGCCGGCCTCATGATAAGCAGTCTTTTCGTCCTCTTGTGTTCTTGCTAATTTAGGTGTCATCGGGCTTTATCCTCTCCTTTCATCGTCTAAAGCTGCATTGTCAAAGCATGTAATTACTGCATCATGAAAAACACCACGCTGGCAAAATGATTATGCCGAAAAAGAAAGGATCCGGGCATCTATCATTTCCCTGCACATTTCCGCCTGTTGGTCTATCTGCTCACGTCCCTTCCACAATCTTGATCTCCTCTTCAGTCAGCCCGTAAAGCTCGTAGACCAGGGCATCTATCTGCCCATCTGTGGCCTCTATTTGGCGCTGGAGGCTTGTCTGCTCGTGAGGGGTGCGGGCCTCATGGAGCTGCTTATTGAGGGAAAGCATCTGATCTACCAGGGAGACCATGCGATCATGGCGGGTCGCGTCTTGTGGGTCAGAGAAGTTGATGGTGCGTATCGGGAATGTTTCAATATAAACGCTACCAAGCGTGTAATATCCTCCTCTGAGTTCTGGGATAATTCCCTTGATAACGAAATATATAACAGAACTGTTTAATATTCCCAGAAGATATTTATCAGGTAGCGTCATCATGAAACAGGTTTTATTCAGATACGAACCAAGTTCATCTAAAGTAAACTCGGGCTGCATGCACACATCTGGATATACCAACTTCGGTTTTTCGAACTCCATGTAATAATCGCAGGCTCGCAGCTCCCACCAGTATTCTCCTTTGTCATATCGTTTTTGGGCTGCTTCTGCAAAGGGCATCAAATGATTGGCGATTGCAGGATATTCTGACCTTAGCCAGCCAAATGCATCCTTAGCGCCATTTGACTTTTCTTTGGTCCAGCCTCTTGGCATCAGAATTAGGTACTTATTGCTGACAGGCTGCTTGTATCTCTTTATATTTCGCCCAGCAGGGAACGACTTGATCAGTTCTGCACTCGTTGGGTCTTCAGCAATCAGCTTCTCTCGGGTTTGAGCATTTATGACAAATGCTTCATTAAGTCCGGTTAATATCCCTCTATAGATCTTTCCGCCTACGTATTCTCCAAGCTTCGTGCCTTGTGTGCTTATTTTAGCTAACAAGGCCATAGTTTTCTCATTTCGCAGCGACCAGCCAGTGTCGTCAAGAGTTGATTGGTTCACGTTGTAATGGTTCTCTTTGGTATAATCGCTTAGGTTCTGGAAGTTGAGAGACTTGACCAAAGTCATCTCGAAATTTTCACAGGGCGGGCTCTTGCAGATACGTATTATACATGGGTATGTAGTGACTCCTTCGAATACAGGCAGATCACCAAAGTCTACGATCTCCTCTATCCTTTGGTCTTTCAACCACTTGCGCAAGGGAAGGCCATAGTTGGCCCTCATCCATTTGTTAGCCACAATGTAAGAGAAGATGCCGTCTTCATGAAGGAGAGATACACCGCGTTCTATGAAGTAAGCATATAGGTCCGCTGTCCCTTGATAGACCTTGTAATGCTTCTGGAAATAGCCCTTGAACTCACCAAGCCCTTCTTGTCTTACATAAGGCGGATTGCCTATCACCACGCTAAAACCGCCTCTCTGGAAGATTTCCGGAAACTCCTTCTCCCAGTCGAAGGGATTGATCCGATCAATCTC
>Ga0116170_10006753_pt1 | contig 9996 bp, 4 predicted proteins | sample AD_JPNHW1_MetaG_FD_89797 | JGI IMG/M metagenome (GOLD analysis project Ga0116170, IMG submission 89797) | Active sludge microbial communities of municipal wastewater-treating anaerobic digesters from Japan - AD_JPNHW1_MetaG | ecosystem: Engineered > Bioreactor > Anaerobic > Digestate | place...
AAAAAAATTGTTATACACAATTTAGATAATTTTAATAAAAATCATCGAAAACCCAAGAAATAATTGGGGATAAATATTTTTATGTTTTCAAAAGTAAAAATTTTTAGTAATCAGCCAGATGTTTTAAAGAGTTTGGATATTATTCCTAACCTTTCAGAGATTCAACTCAATTCTTATGATTGGTTCATTAAGGAAGGTTTAAGAGAATTATTTCAATCAATTTCCCCGGTTAAAGATTATACCGGAAAAGAATTGGAACTCAACTTGGTAGATTATTATTTTGATAAACCAAAATTTGATGAGTTTCAAGCTAAAGAGAAAAATTTAACCTTTGAAGCGGCTTTAAGGGTTAAATTAAAGTTAATAAATCACAGAACTAAAGACACTAAAGAACAGGAGGTTTATTTTGGCGATGTTCCAATGATGACTCCACGCGGCACTTTCATTATTAATGGTGTGGAACGCGTTGTCATCTCTCAAATTATTCGTTCCAGTGGTTTGTATTTTTCTGCCAATCTTTTGAAAGGAAGAAAACTTTTTGGCGCTAAAATCATTCCTAATCAGGGAGCTTGGTTGGAATTTGAAACCGAAAGCGACGGTGTGATTTATGTAAAAATTGATCGCAAAAGAAAAGTGCCGGTTACCGCTTTGTTGAAAATCTTTGGTTTGACCACCAACGAGGATATTTTGAATGCTTTTAAGGATGTTGATACCGGGGACATTAAATTTATTGAAAAGACTTTAAAGAAAGATGTTTCTCGTAATCAAGACGAGGCTTTTGTAGAAATCTACAAAAGAGTGAGACCTGGAGATTTAGCTACTCCGGAAAATTCCAGAGGTTTGATTGAGGGTATGTTTTTCCGCGAAGATCGTTATGATTTGAGCAGAGTGGGCCGTCATAAAATCAACCAACGCTTGGGAAATAAAAAAACTAATTTGGAGGAAAAATTACTTTCTCAGGAAGATTTGGTGGGAATTTTGAAATTAGTTATTAAATACAGCAATGATGAAAAGGCTCATCCTGATGACATTGACCATCTTGGCAATCGCCGCATTAGAGCGGTGGGCGAATTGTTGCAACAAAAATTACGTTTGGGCATCGGCCGCATGAAGAGAATCATTCAAGATAGAATGTCTACTTATGATATTTTTTCTTTAGTACCGGCTCAATTAATAAATTCCAGACCGATGATGGCAGTGATTGAGGAATTTTTCAATACTTCTCAGTTGTCACAATTTATGAGTCAAGAAAATCCTTTGGCTGAATTAGAGCACAAGAGGAGATTTTCAGCCATGGGTCCCGGCGGTTTAAATCGCAAGAGGGCTGGTTTTGAAGTTCGTGATGTGCATCATACTCATTATGGAAGAATTTGTCCGATTCAAACTCCAGAAGGTGCCAATATTGGTTTGGTAAGTTATTTAGCAACCTTTGCTCGTTTGGATAAATTTGGTTTTATTGAAACTCCGTATTTCCGCGTTAAAGATGGAAAAATTACTAACGAAGTTGTTTATTTAGATGCTTGGGAAGAAGAAAAATATTTTATCGCTCCGAGCGGTATTAAAATTAGCGAAGATAATAGAATTGTAGGCAAGGATATTGAAGGCAGGTTTAATGGTGAACCGGGTTTTTATCCGACTAAATCCATTCAATTTATCGATGTTTCTCCTTTCCAGATCTTGAGCGTTGCCACAGCTTTAATTCCGTTTGTAGAACATGATGATGCTAACCGCGCTCAAATGGGAGCTAACATGCAACGTCAGGCTGTTTCTTATGTTTTGCCTCAGGCGCCTTTAGTGGGCACTGGCTTAGAAGAAAAAGCCGCTCGTGATTCCGGACAGGCTATCGCCAGTGAATATGACGGAGAAGTAATTGAAGTTGACGCTAATAGCGTTAGATTAAAAGTGCACGGCAGAAAAGATGGAGATGACGTGGTCACATATCGTTTGCGAAAATTTATTCGCGCTAATCAATATACTTGTATTTCTCAGAGGCCTTCTGTTGAAAAAGGACAAAAAATAAAGAAGGGTGATATTTTAGCCGACAGTTTAATGACTGATAAGGGTGTTTTGGCTTTAGGACAAAATCTTTTAGTAGCATTTTTATCTTGGGGTGGAGCAAACTATGAAGACGCCATTATTTTGTCAGAAAGAGTAGTAAGCGATAATCGTTTTACCTCTATTCATATTGAAGATTTTTATTGCGATGTACGTGATACCAAACTTGGTCCAGAAATTACCACTTTGGATATTCCTAATGTTTCTTTGGAAAAATTAAAAGATTTAGATGAAGAAGGAATTATTAGAATCGGAGCTGAGGTTAATTCTGGCGATATTTTGGTGGGTAAGATTTCTCCTAAGGGTGAAACCGACTTAACTGCAGAAGAAAGATTATTAAGAGCAATCTTTGGAGAAAAGGCGCGCGATGTGAAAGACACTTCTTTAACTTTGAAACACGGCAAACGCGGTCGCGTTGTGGGTATTAGAATTTTCTCTAGAGAACATGGAGATAAATTAGAGCCGGGAATTATTAAAAGAATTCAAATTGAAGTTGCTCAATTACGTAGAGTGATGGCTGGTGATAAGTTGGCTGGTCGTCATGGTAATAAAGGTGTTATTTCTAAGATTGTTCCGGTAGAGGACATGCCTTATTTGGAAGATGGTACTCCAGTGGATATTATTTTAAATCCTTTGGGTGTTGTTTCTCGTATGAACCTTGGGCAGATTTTGGAAACTCATTTAGGTTGGGCGGCTCATGAATTGGGTTATAGAGCTATTACTCCAATTTTCGTTGGAGCTTCAGAGGATGATATTAAAAATGAATTGAAGGCGGCTGGTTTACCGGAAGATGGAAAGGTGACTTTGTATAATGGTAGAACCGGTAAGTCATTTGATAGAAAAGTAATGGTAGGCTACAAATATATGATGAAGCTTACTCATATGGTTGAAGATAAATTGCATATGCGTTCTATCGGGCCTTATTCTTTAATCACTCAACAGCCGTTGGGAGGTAAAGCTCAATTAGGAGGACAGCGTTTCGGTGAAATGGAAGTCTGGGCTTTGGAGGGATACGGTGCGGCTTATACTTTGCAGGAAATGCTTACTATTAAATCTGATGATGTAACTGGACGTGTTGCGGCTTATGAGGCTATTGTTCGCGGACAAGAATTTAAGAGCCCGAATATTCCTGCTTCTTTCAATGTTTTGGTAAATGAGTTGAAGAGTATGGCGTTGAATGTGGAAATTATCGGATTAAAACAAAGACCGGAATTGGTTCCGGGAGAAAAAGTCGGCGCGAATTCGGAAATATCTTCTACTTTTGAAGAAGTGAATAAAGAATAATTCAAATAAATATGTTACCAGAAGATTTTCAATCATTGCGTTTAAAAATAGCTTCGCCGGATGAAATTCGATCTTGGAGTCATGGCGAGGTAATTAAGCCGGAAACTATCAATTATAGGACTCAACGTCCTGAAAAAGATGGTTTATTTTCCGAGCGTATTTTCGGTCCTACTAAAGATTGGGAATGTTATTGCGGAAAATATCGCCGCATTAGATATAAGGGCATTGTTTGCGATAAGTGCGGAGTAGAAGTAACACGCGCCATTGTTAGACGTGAAAGAATGGGCCACATAGAGTTGGCTTGCCCAGTTGCTCACATTTGGTTCTTGAAGAGTATTCCATCCAGAATTGGATTGTTTTTGGGCGTGCCACAACAGAATTTGGAAAGAGTAATTTATTATACTGCTTACATTATTACCAGTGTTGACGAGGAAGAAAAAAAGAAAGCTCTAGAAGATTTAGATAAAGAATATAAATCTAAAAAAGGTGATAAAAAAACTGGTAAGGGAGTGGTGGATGTTTTGTATAAACAACGCCGTGACGAAATTTTAAATTTAAAACCATTAAGAATAATTTCTGAAATGGAGTTTTTGGAAACCAGTAAAAAATACGGCCATATTTTTGAAGCCGGTATTGGTAGTGAGGCTGTTAAAAAATTATTAGAAACAATTGATTTAAAGAAAACTAGAAAGGAATTAGAAAAACAATTGGCTGATGTTAAGGGTGTTTTGGAAAAGAAAAAAGCTTTGTTGAGATTGAAGATGTTCAAATCATTTATTAAGAATGATTTGCGTCCGGAATGGATGTTCTTGTCTGTTTTACCTGTTTTGCCGCCGGATTTAAGACCAATGGTGGCTTTGGATGGAGGCCGTTATGCTACATCCGATTCCAATGATTTATATAGAAGGGTTATTAATCGTAATAATCGTTTGAAAAAATTATTAGAGCTTAGCGCTCCAGAAGTAATTGTCAGAAATGAAAAGAGAATGCTTCAGGAAGCGGTTGATGCTTTATTGGATAACTCCGCTCGTGAAAGTCAGGCTCAAATGACCGCTCAAAAGAGGCCATTGAAATCCTTGGCTGATATTTTGAAAGGTAAACAAGGAAGATTTCGTCAAAACTTGTTGGGTAAGCGCGTAGATTATTCCGGTCGTTCTGTTATTGTGGTTGGTCCGGAACTTCATCATTATGAATGCGGCTTGCCAAAGAAAATGGCTTTGGAATTATTCCGTCCTTTTGTTGTCAATAAGTTGATGGAAAGGGGAATCGTTCATAATATTAGAAGCGCTAATCGTTTGATTGATCAGGGTCCTGCGGAAGTTTGGGGAATTTTGGAAGAGGTAATCAAGAACAGAAGAGTGCTTTTAAATCGTGCTCCTACTTTGCATCGTTTGGGTATTCAAGCTTTCCAACCGGTTTTAATCGAGGATTTTGCTATTCGTATCCCGCCCTTAGTTTGTACCGCTTTTAACGCCGACTTTGATGGAGATCAGATGGCTGTTCATTTGCCTTTGACTAATGAAGCTCAAAAAGAAGCTAGGGAATTAATGTATTCCGCTCGCAATTTTTTGAAACCAGCCAGCGGAGATCCGGTTATCGATCCGACTAAAGATATTCTTTTGGGTTGCTACTATTTAACTAAAATTAGGGAAGGATTACCTCATGAAAATAAAGTTTTCTCTTCTTTTGAAGAAGCTAATTACGCTTATGAAAACAAACTTATTACTTTACAGACAAAGATTAAAGTGCCCAATCCTAAGAATTCAATTTTAAAGAATGACCCTGATAGTTTGAAAATTGCAGATGATAAAGAACATCCAATTTTTGAAACTTCTTTCGGTCGTATGATTTTCAATAATATTTTCCCGGAAAACTTCCCGTATGTTAATGAAATGGTTAATAAGAAGTTTTTGCAAAGATTGACTGAGTTTTTAGTTGGTTTTATGGGAGATCCGGAAGCTGCTATTGATATTATTGATAAATTAAAGTCTTTGGGATTCCATTATGCTACTCGTTCCGGTATTACTTGGAGCATCAGTGATTTGGTTGTGCCCGAAGAAAAAGAAAAAATTATTGCCAAGGCTTCCGAGGAAGTAAAAACTATCGAAGGGCAATATCAAGAAGGTTTGCTCACTAATGAAGAGAGAAAATCTCACGTAGTGCAAATTTGGCAAGCTGCTACTGTAGCAATTTCCAAGAACGTAAATAAAAACTTTGATCCTCACGGTAACGTATTCTCTATCGTTGATTCAGGCGCTCGCGGATCCTGGAGTCAGGTCAATCAAATGACCGGTATGAAAGGTTTGGTGCAGAGTCCTAATGGTGAGACTATCGAGTTGCCTATTAAATCATCTTATAAAGATGGCTTTAGCGTTTTGGAATATTTTATTGCCAGTCACGGCGCTAGAAAAGGTTCTTCTGATACCGCTTTGAAAACTGCTAATGCCGGTTATTTGACCAGACGCTTGGTTGATTCTTCACAGGATATTTTAATTACAGAAGATGATTGCGGAACCAAAGAGGGAATGGTGGTAAATCGTAAAGAAGGCGAGGAATTTGGACATAATTTCTCCAGCAGATTATTTGCTCGCACTTCTTTGGAAGAAATTAAAATTAACGGTAAAGTTATTGTGGGAGTTAATGAAATTATTGATAGAAAATCTTCAAAATTAATTGAAGCTTCTGATATTCAAACTGTTAAAGTTCGTTCTCCGATTACTTGTAAAAGTGTTTGGGGTGTTTGCTCCAAGTGTTATGGTTACGACTTGGCTTATAACAGTCCTGCAAAGATTGGAACTCCAGTCGGTATTATTGCCGCTCAATCCATTGGTGAACCGGGTACTCAGCTTACTTTGAGAACCTTCCATACCGGTGGTGTGGCTGGTAAAGATATCACTCACGGTTTACCAAGAATTGAAGAGTTATTGGAAGTACGTTCTCCTAAATATAAAGCCGTAATCGCGGAAAATAATGGTAAAATTATTTCTGTCGAAGAGGGGGAAAAAGACATCAATATTGTCTTTGATCCGGAGAATGTTGTTGGCAAAGACGAGAAAGATAAAAAATCCAAGAAGAAAATCAAGAAAGAAAATGCTACTTCTTATGTTTTACCGAAAGGTTCTCGCGTATTGGTAAAAGCTGGTGATATGGTGGTTGCTGGTCAGAAATTAAGTGAGGGATCTATTGATTTGAAAGATTTATTGAGAGCTACCAATCGTGAAGAAGTGGAAAAATACATTATGGCCGAAGTACAGAAGATTTACGTCTCTGAAGGTGTAAATATCAATAACAAACATTTGGAAATTATTTTGAAACAAATGTTCTCACGCGTAAAGATTAAAGATCCTGGAGATAGTGAATTCTTAATTGGAGAAGTAATTTCTAAATCTAAATTTATTGAAGAAAATAGAAAGTTGAAGGCTAAAGGAAAAGCTCCAGCTAAGGCTATGTTAATGCTTTTGGGCGTTACTAAATCGGCTTTGGCTAGTGACAGTTTCTTATCAGCCGCTTCTTTCCAGGAGACTACTCGTGTTATGGTTACTGCCGCCACTGAGGGTAGAATTGATAATTTGAGAGGCTTGAAAGAGAATGTAATTATCGGCAGATTGATTCCGGCTGGTACAGGATATAAGCCTAGGGAAGAAAAGAAACAATAGGATTTTGAAAAAGCAGCTCGTTATAAAACGAGCTGCTTTTTTGTTTGTTTTTGGGGATTGACCAATCAGTAAAAATCATTAATATATTAGTTAGTATATTTAAGTCACATCAAGGAGGATAAAATGAATTGCATCGTTTTGGACACGATAACTGGAAAAGAAGTCGCCGTAAAACTTCTTAATTCTGAGCTCGAGAAACCTATTATTTTTGTGGGAGAACAAATAGCTCTTTCCTTGAAAGATTTTCTGTCAGTCGCTCAGTATGTTTTGACTAATGTCAGTCTGAGCTCCATAGAAACATTAAAGAAAGATTGAGATTGATAATTTTGATGTGATTTATTATAAAAAATTTGTTATTTTGTAAAGGTAACAAAAAAGCGACCGCTTTTAGCGGTCGCTTTTTCTATTCAATTTAGAATTTGCCACGAGGCCTTCGTGGTCCTCGATCTCTGCTCATTGGTCTTCTTTCTGGTCTGTAGGCCGGTCTTTGATAATCATCAACCATTCCGTAGGCGCCATTATTTTCTGGAGCCGGAGTTAATGCTTTGAGTGATACTCCGATTTTGCCATCCGGTTCTACGCGTAATATTTTTACTTTGATGATATCTCCTAATTTAACCACATCTTCTACTTTTTCTACTCGACGATGTGCTAATTCGGAAATATGAAGCAAAGCATCGCTATTTGGTCCAAATTCTATTACTGCGCCGAAGTCTAGAATCTTTACAATTTTACCTTCTGCTATTTCACCAGCAGTAAATTCATGAGTGATGGATTCTATTGTTTTTGCGGCCTCATCAACTTTAGCTGCATCAACACCGGTAATAAATACGCTACCATCATCATCAATATCTATTTCTACTCCGGTTCTTTCCATTATTTCTTTAATGGTTTTTCCACCTGAACCAATAACCAAACCGATTTGTTCCGGTTTAATCTTGATAATTTTAATTTTTGGAGCTAATGGAGAAAGATTTGCTCTCGGAGCTGATAGAGCTCCATTAATTACCGCTAATATTTCTAAACGAGCTTTTTTAGCCTGCGCTAAAGTTTTTTCTACTATTTCCAAAGAGATGCCGTCAATTTTAACATCCATCTGACAGGCATTAACGCCATCTTTAGTGCCGGCTACTTTGAAGTCCATATCTCCGTAATGATCTTCCGGTCCTTGAATATCGGTAAGAACCTTATAACCCTTGTCGTCCATCATCAATCCCATGGCAATACCGGCTACTGGGCCTTTAATTGGCACGCCAGCATCCATTAAAGCCAAGCTGGAGCCGCAAGCGGAAGCCATAGAGGAAGATCCGTTGGATGATAAAATTTCCGAAACAACACGAATGGTGTAAGGGAATTGATCTTTGGTTGGGATCATTGGTCTTAAGGCTTTTTCTGCCAAGGCTCCGTGTCCGATTTCTCTGCGTCCAGGTCCTCTTGAAGATTTAGCTTCTCCGACAGAGAATGAGGGGAAATTATAGTGATGAATAAATCTTTTGCTTTCTGAAGATTCAATGGTTTCTATAGTTAATTCTTTAGCAGGACCTGCGAGAGTAACGGAGGATAGAGCTTGAGTATTACCGCGGATAAATAACCCACAGCCATGCACTCTCGGTAGTATATTTCCGGCTTGAGCAAAGAGTTGACGTAATTCATCTAGTTTTCTTCCGTCCGGTCTTTGTTCTTTGGCTAAAATATTTTTGTGCACAGTGGCATCAATTTCATTTTCTAAAATAGTTAAAGCAATGTTTACCTTGTCTTCTCCAATATTTTTGGCCCATTCTTTTAATTCGTTGGTAAGTTCATCTATTTTTCTGCTCATTTCCATCTTATTTTTTTGATAAATGGCATCTTCTAATTTAGGAGCTAAAAATTCTTGAACTTGTTTTTTAAATTCTGGATCGATTTCCATCAACATAACGTTAGCTTTTGGTTTACCCATAACTGCTATGATTTGTTTTTGGAAGTCATTAATACCCATGATTGTTTCTTGGGCTAATTTAATGGCAGCCAATACTTCGGATTCTGGATTTTCATTGGCGCCTATTTCCAACATGTTGATTTTGTCCCCGATACTGCTTACAAAAGCATCAAAAAAACTTTCTGCGCGTTGTTTGTAAGTTGGGTTAATAATAAATTGGCCATCTTTTTGCCCGATTCTTATTCCACTAATAGGACCAGCCCAAGGAATATCGGAGCAGGAAAGGGCCAAAGAGGCGCCGATCAAACCGATAAAATCCGGGTCGTTATCTTCATCAATAGAAAGCACGGTTACTACTACTTGAACATCGCGTCTTAAGCGTTGATCAAAGAGTGGTCTGATAGTACGATCAATCAAGCGTCCGCTTAAAATAGCGGGTTCTGAAGCCTTTCCTTCACGGCGTACAAAACGACTGCCTAGAATTTTTCCGGCAGCATAAAATTTTTCTTCGTATTCAACGGTCAAAGGGAAGAAGTCACCATCTCTATCTGACTTTCCCATAGTGGCGGTAGCCAAAATTAAAGAGTCTCCGTATTGCACTAAACAAGAACCGTTTGCTTGTTCGGCTAAAGGAGAAAAAGTAACCTTGAGCTTTCTTCCAGCTAAGTCCATTTCGAACTTTTTATTTTCTAACATATTTTTTCCCAATTTGGGATTTTCCCGAAAAAGAGCCTAGTTAAGGCAGAAGAAGAAAAACTCTAAATTTAAAGAAGAATTCTTTTTCTTCAGCCCTGAACAATAACTTGTCTCTTACTCGGTTTTTTTATTTCCGTTCACGACTATCTTTTGTTTGAGAACGGATTTTTTTAAAGATTCTTTTATTTTTTATCAGATATTTATTTAAATCATCACCCAAGTCAATGAATTCATCAGCTGCTTCTCTGAGTTTACCGGATGAACTGCGTCCGAAGCTTATTACTTCTATTTGCTTGCCATTGCTTCTTAAATATTCTATCAATGGAATAAAATCACCGTCTCCAGTGGCCAAAACTATGGCGTCTACGGAGGAGGAGAAACGAATGG
>Ga0116170_10006755_pt1 | contig 9995 bp, 19 predicted proteins | sample AD_JPNHW1_MetaG_FD_89797 | JGI IMG/M metagenome (GOLD analysis project Ga0116170, IMG submission 89797) | Active sludge microbial communities of municipal wastewater-treating anaerobic digesters from Japan - AD_JPNHW1_MetaG | ecosystem: Engineered > Bioreactor > Anaerobic > Digestate | place...
CCCACTGCGATGCCTTCGGCCCTCTATGAGTCATCCCGGTATTCATCGCCGGGAGCGTTGTGGTTTCGCAATCGTTATCCTGCGGCATGGTGACCCCTGGGAATAGCTATAAATCCGAAAAGAGCATCTATCATAAGCAGACCTCTTCAATTTCGACGTCTCTCGGCGCGAATTTTTGGGCAGGTCGCTCGCCGGTGGTGCCTGGCAGCGCCACCTTGGCAACCTTTTCCGATTTCGATATCAAGCAACCAACCCCTTGGCAACCATCCCCGCAGCCAGTAATTCGCGAACCGTTTCGGAAATCGCCTTTTGGTCACGATCGGCAGCTTTTTCAATTATTTCGCGATCTTGATCAGATATCCAGAATCCGATCACTGAATTCAGCCTGCGTTTTCTCATTGTCTATCGCTCCGAATTGGATACACATTTAATACCGATTTAATATTTGATATAGTTGATGCTCCTATTCCACAAAAAAGGCTACAATTAGGCTATATTATAGCCTAATGTTGTAAAGGTACTACAACCATATATAAGGCAACATAAGATTCTTACAACAATATCAAATCGCGGATTTTGGCAATTTTTACCAATTCTATCGAGGAGTGGGATTGTTAAGGGCGAACCAGACATTCGCGAACCACGGCAAAATATAGCACAAGATTTAAGCAGTCTGAGCACAATTCTGGCATCGCGGTAAATTGAAATTATCGAGGGGTAGGACATCCCCTTATGTTCGAGCCGTGCGCGGCGGCTGAAAAGTCGTTGCACTTCTCTTTTTCTGATCTATTGATCGAAAAACTGGTTCATCGCTCTTCCCGCCCACCCGCGCGAATGATCGCGGCAGGGCCTGGAAGGCTCACCCGATAGTCTTTTTTAGCCAGCATGTCGGGCTGCACCGGGCATCCTGCAATGCGGGATTCGCGGCCATCACCCGTGAGTGCCCAGATACTGGACACCTGCTGACTCATCTCTCGTCCCCGATGTTGGCAATCACCGGGTGAGTTCTTCATGAATCACTTCTCTAATTTTTTCCAGCAGATATGTATCGCGTCGGTAGCTTTTTATCAGGTTATCCACGGCCTGAGATCGTGATATTTGTTGGTTTGCCGCTTCCGCTCTGACCCACATGGCACTCTCTCGCGAGAGGCTCACCGAAAAATGGACTTTTGATGTTTTGCTAGCCATCTCAATCCTCCCTCAAATCACACGGCTGGATCTGGCATTCGTCGCAGAGGCCAGCATCAGCCCGGTCCTGACATGATAGGGCCTCAGGGTCCGAATCCGTCTCAGTTGCATTTCGGAGGCCACATGGCTCATCGCATTCATTGCAAAAGCCCGCGGGCAGCCTTTCGCCTCGCTCGATCCTTGCCAGGATAGCCCCATATCGGCTATCCTCATGCTCGATGGCATCACATTCAAGCTGCAGGCATGGGAGATGGTCAAGAATGGCTTTGCTTGTGGACAGAACAAGCTGCCTGAGATCTTCCTCGGAGGTTAGATCATTCCTGCCTTCAATCTTGCCGAGGTCACGAAGCCCACGTTGGACAGCCCGGCCAACCTCTATGAGCGAGTCGTAGGTCTCGGAAAAGGTAGGGGATCGGCTCATTGATCATCACCTCCTTCAGGCTCTTCTCGGAGGAGGCATTCATCCTCCGTATTCAAGATACAAGGCGTACATGGTTGGGCCTCAGGATGCTCGCACCAGCCGTGGAAGCCGTCTGGCTGGTCTTTCCAATAGCGGCAGCCTGGCATTTCAGGCCACCAACTTGAGATCATCCTCTACCGGCCCGTTGTGGCAGCCCGGCCATGTTGCGACAGGTGCGATGGAGTCATCAGAAGCAGAGACGGTTTTGGTCGTCTCCTGTTGTGGGAAGAATCGTCTCTGATGCTTGCAGGGTCCATTGTGGCGATAGATCGCGGCAGGACAGGAGCACGCCTTTGCCGTCACTGTATAATATGCATCCTTCTTATTGCTCAGAACCAACACCAAGCGGCCATTATCTAGGGTCACATCGCTTGGTAATGGACTGCTCGCCCTTCCTACGAAAGCCAACAGGGTCTTAACAGCGCCTACTGATTGCGTTACCGGGCCTGATCGGCCTTCTAAGAGATTTCCAGACATTACGTTTCACCAATAAGAACATAGTACTTTTAGTATTTAAGACTTTAGGCGCTTAAGAAAGTAAAGATTATATACAGCTAAGATCTTATAATCTTACATGCCTAAAGTTAGCGCAGAGATCAGCCCGGAAATAAACCAGAAGTTGAAAGAGTATATTGTAAAGACAAGAGGGACACTTAGAGGTTCACAGTCAGAAGTGATTGCAGACGCTATTAAAGAATACCTAGAACACCATGCAATCAATTAGAAGGACAGGGATTTTACCCCGCCCTCTGGCATGGTTTTGGTGAAACGCAATGCCAAAAATGTTCTGCGATTATAGGATATAGCACTTGCCAGGCATAGCTTTAATAATAATTTGAATAATCCAGATCAATAATAGTAGAAATAAAAAACTGGTTTCCGGCCAGGGTGTTACCACCACCCTGACAGGAGAAAACTCCAAACCACAGGAGTGCAACCGTATGTCTAAACTAGCCACAGCCAGCATAAATAGCTTTGGGCCTTCAACCAAAGCCGATTTTGTACAGCCAGAAGACACTATTGAGATCCGCGTCTCCGAGATAGACCACGTTTTTAAGGACTCCATAGGCCTCTACAATCAGCTTATCGAGGTCTGCAAGGAGACAGGCATACTCAGAGGCCGAGAACTCGCGCGCCTTGTGGATAGCCACCAGAGAGCACTACAGGCCGAAAAGAATCCCATTGCCAGGCTGTTGCTTGTCAATGCACTTATTCGCCAGCTAATAGCCCGTATAAAGAAGGCCCTCCAGACCATGAAGCCCTCTAAACGCGAGATCATTCGCCAGGCCATGACCAAAATTCAGCTCCGAGCGGAGGCCATTGTAGAGCACATCAAGGTTCTGGCTGACGGTAAAGAGAAGGTTAGCCTCAGCTCACCACAGGCTCGGCAATATTTGGCAGGGATGGAAGGCAAGCCGGTCTCACGTCGCGATTGCATCAGAGCACTCCATAGAGCCGAGAAGATTTGTCCAGCTCTTGAATGTGGACATCTAGGTGATGGACGGCAAACCACGCGACTAACTGCGATAGTTGAAGATCTGCTATCTGTTTCATTTGGCAACGGTTCACTGGTTGAATATAGCTGAGAATCTCAGGTATTCTAGTCAATATAGTCGAAAAATATACAATTAAATTCTATTGGTCCGAGAAGGATAATAACCGTTTGATGCTTGCTTTAGTTGATCTGCTACTACCGTTTCGGTTTCGTTTCTATTATAATGGCATGTGAATATTATTTTCATTGAGGGATAATAAGACAAACTGGACCGTTGCCAAATGAAACAATACAATTTATGTATGTTCGGTGCAATATATTCATAGAATGATATCGAGAGACGGCATTAGAATGATATTTACAATTGCGACTATTTATGTCATTTTGATTATACTCTATGCACTAATTGCTGTCATAATTTATGAGACAACAGGGATTGATATCGTAATAGAACCCGACGATCCCCGGATAATGAGATAACCATGTTCTCCAATAAGTCCCTCATCACAGGGGTAGATGCTCTCTATCCTCGCCACGCCTTCGCTACGTGGCCTAAATCGGCCTAAAACAGATCTGACGTAGTTTTATACGTCCGGCTATGATATCGTTGGTTATAAGGGTATTTTGTGGGTGTATTTCGCCCGACGCTTTTAATTCCTTAATTGCATCTAAACATAGCGTCTCTATAGTATCCAATCTGTCTGGCAATGTCGACCCGCTGTCCAACTTCTCATAGCTTCAAGGCGATTTCGAGGCAGGTTTTATATCTCTTTAATTTGGTGAGCCTTCACTCCACGTATTGTTCCTTTATCTTTGAATTCTTTTAAATATCTGGCCTTGTATTGACCGTATAAATAATCTAATACATATATGATTGATAGGCACATTACTCCCTGGCCGAACCAATAGTAGAACTCTGACCCAAATGTCCAACCAAATAACATGAAAACAAGCCCTGAACCGATCAAGATCAAAGATATTGTTTTAGCGTTTCGTCTATACTGTTCGTTAGCCCATATCGCACAATCAAGGTGGTCGCATTCTTCATTTATAGGGGGTTTGCCTTTCCATTCTCGTCCGCATTTGCTTTTATAGTTGCCTTGCACATATATAGGTTCATAAGAGTCTACGCCAAAAGAAGTACTATATGTTTCTACCATATCTCGCTCTGTTTTCAGTCTCACGGCCATGTCTTCTCCCTTCGCCTTCATGCATTGATTAGTCAGTTCACTGTTTTTAAGTTATCTGTAGGTGGTCTTCTGTCAAGCTTGGAGATCATAGCCTTAAAAATCATTTTAATAATTAATTTTCTTGACTTTATGAAAATCATCGAGCTGGCTTAAGTCTGAGATCTGAACTCATATACTTGATTCTCCCATTTGTATCTTATTCGTACTTTCTATTATGTAAAAATGGTTTATTGATATTGTTTTCCGGCCAAACTACTTAACCTTGCACGTAGAATATGCTCTTCATGGCAGGAGTCCTTGAGCAGTTATTCAGGCCACAGAAGAAGGCTATGGGTCAGAAGGCTATGGAGCTGGAGGCCGCCAGGGAGATTCTGGCTGAGGTCTTTGGGATCAGGCTGTCGGAGGTTGATGGGATGATTCAAAGCCGGTTTGAAGCCGTCTGCTCTGAGGTCGTAGTGTCTAAAGAAGACGGGTTATGGCCACATGAATTTAGGCTGGAATAGTACCTATTTCCAGAACTGCCACCATCCCTTTTTCTTGATCTCCTCTTCACCGGGCTTCAATGATAGCTGGCTGATGGACTGGGTGAGTTGAGCTACATGGCCCTCTAGGAATGAGATCTGCTTGTCTTTGATTGCTAGGGTGTCTTTGTAGTGCTCGATGTCGCGGCGTAAGCCATCGGCCTCGCTAGATGCCTGATCTTTCAACGATCTGGCTTGTTCAACCTCAGATCGTAGCTGATCTTCTCGCGATCTTGCCGCCTCAAGATCACGTTTAATCTGATTTAACTCACTCTTGATCTGGTTGGATTCTTTCCATCTCTGATCGGCCTCGGATCTGGCTTGATCACGGTCTTTTATAGCCTGATCCAGATCAGATCTGTCCTGATGCAGGTAAAGATCAATAGCCTCTAACACTAATTGCTTCTTTGTGATCCCCTTCTCGATCGTGGCCCGCTCTATCTCAGATACGGTAAGATCGTCCGGTTCAGCATAGATCCTCAAGAAAGATCTCCTCAGATCTGTAGGATAATAGGCTGATCGGATAAAGATCTATCTAGAGGTTGCTGTAGCTATGATAGCTTGATCTTTGTGATCTTCTGGAGATCTGATCATCTTGGCCTAAAAATGGGGTTTTTAATTGATTTGGCGGGCTTGATTATTGGGCCTGCCTTAATCATTCAATAACTTATATAAATTTATGTAGTATCGTGCCTCAGGTTTGCCGGGCTTTATAGCTTCCATTTGGGTAAATCCTAAATCAGACTTTTGATAGAGTGCAAGAGATTCTTTTTTAGGATCTACCGTTATGTATCTACATCCTACCGATTTGCAAACCACGTTGGTTATGAGTCCGACCGCCCATTTTAAAATGTTGGTCCCAATGCCCTGGCGCTCATAAGCGTTTACCACTGCTAGGCGGCCTATCAGTATACATGGGAGGTTCGAATACACCGGTTTGCTGCTATCTTTTTTCCTTACTACATCTTCGCCCTTTAAACGCGGTGCGGCAACAGAATCGGCACTTAATGAGACGAAACCGATAACATTGCCTTCATATGAAAACAGGTAGGTTCTGCTCAGCATGCATTCTTGTTCACGCCGGGCATCATTTTTTATAAAATCGTTTAAATCTTCACTGGCACAATAGAAATCACTAAAATCGTGATCGCTATTTAAAGCCTCAACATGGATATCTTCCCATTTGATGGGGGCCATCAGAACTTAATCGGATGGGACTGATAAATCCGTTGCGCTTCTTTAAGCTGAAGCTTCTGCTGTGGTGTGACGGTGTAAGTGTTCTCACTCTGCCAAAACACCTTTGCATCTTCATCGCTTAGAGTTAATCCAAGTCTAAGGGCTCTTGCCATGCGTGTACACCTCTCGCGCGTTTTCTCCTATTTAGTTCCGTCATATGGTAATACTTAAGGCTTTTCTGTCCGTGCTTTATATCCCCTCAAAATATCCGCCTTGAAACACCAGATGCAAAGACGATTCACTTTAATTCATGGGCTTGCAAGTTAGCGAAATTCGTATATTAGGCCCATTGGGAAGTCGCGACCAAACATGGTATGGCCTTTAATAGCGTCGGCACTTAAAATTCATAGAACTAACTTCAACCCACACTTTAGCCAGTTGAAGCGATTTCACCCATATTATAATTCACTTTTATAAGGCATATTGCATTTAATTTTATCCTAACTGCCCCATTCCACATACCATAAGAATAGCCCCTTCTTGCCGCCCAACCCCATGATTATCGAGCCTAAAAGTATCCTCAAAAGAGCCTCGGCCTCTGCTGATTGCGGTTAGGCAGCTATCGGTTTGTGATGGAAATAAAGGGAATTTTGGCCACATTACCTAAGAAATATATTGCTCTTGTGGATGAGAAAAAAGAATATTATAAAATTCCACAAGCAAAACTAAGAAGTAGAATCGCGCCGGTCAAAGCCAGCCAGGTTATCGCTGTCTCTCTGTCCATGTCCTAAGACCTTCATCAAATCGGCCTGGCTTATCGCAGGTTCCTTCTTTCCAGCACCGCCACGGAAAAGACCGTCTGCATTCATGCCGTACCTTCCAGCGCCACTATTTCACCCATATCTCTCTCGGCATGGCTAATTATGCCAGCCTGAGATTTTTGCTGCCGGAAATGCCGTCTAGCCGCATTGTAAGGATGGAATGGGAATAGTGGGCATTCGTGAAGCTCACATGATTGCCTACCATCGACATAGTTGCACATGCACTCGGCACACTTTGCTTTAACAGCCTGAGCGAGAGTCAGGGTCTCGCCTGCCAGATGTCGCCGCAAATCGCTAGAGCCTGATCCTGTCATTTCCTAGATGCTCCTTTGCGGCGGTTTGTGGTTCTGCTCACAACTCTCAAATTCCTTTTACTGTTGCTGCCGCCTTTCGATAACGGCACCTTGTGGTCAACTTCTCTTTTATCTCCCACCTTCAAGCCCATCTTTGCGCGGGCCTGATTGCGTTCTGACCGGGCCGCGATTTGAGCGGGCTTGCCATGATAGCGGTCGTACTCCTCGCGGTAATTTCGTTTCTTTTCAGTCATAAGAATGAACTCCAAAAAATTTTATGCCTTCAGGGCGTGGCCATCCAAGACCATGCCGATGAAAGCTTTATCCGCCTCAGAAAGTTCGATAATCGATTGTTGAGCAGCCAGGAGCAACACGCACGCTTTGACGCAATTTGACGAAGGCGTCTCTACGTACGTCATCGCCCGCTCCCTGATAATCCCTTCGGCCATGAAACGGTTTTGCGATATGTGGCGCCTGACTCCTGCTCTTGTCGGGCCCTTGCTTCCAGCACTTCCTTCTCGCGGCGGGCCTCAGCTAGCCGCTTATGGGTCGCCTCGCCGGAGGGGTGACCATACCAGCCCATCTCAGACCGCCTCACACTGCGATCGGACCAGCTCGATTCTCGGCTCCAGCTCGGCCAACTTCGCCTTTGCGTCAGCCATCCGGGGCTCAAGGGTGGCTTTCAGCCTGAGGTATCGCGGCCTCTGCATGGCCGTTTCAACATCAGGAGCGTTGAACTCGGTTATTTCGATGCCCAACTGTTTGTTCACGGCCAACGGGACTTCGGATATGGTCCGCTCCGCCTTCTCGACCTGAGCTTTCAAATCGCATAAGAACGATGGCTCTTTCTCCTGCAAGGTCACAATGGCCGCATCTGCCGCAATCCGCTTGGAACTCAGCTCGTTTATCTTGCCATTGAGGTCCTCCAGCTCAGGTTTGTTATGGACTTCGATCTTACCGGCGGGCAAGAACGTTATGCAGGTCAGTGTTTGCTGCCTTAATTTGGCCTCTTCATCGCGTGCTGTGAGCCACGCAGAGACTAATTTCGTGGTCCGGTCTTTGGCTCTCGCCGCTTCATCGATCGGGAGGCCGTGGACACCATGATTTCGGGCCACATACTTGATCAGTCCAAGCCGGGCGGCCACGTAAGGGTGCGATTCATCTATCATCGTCTTCCCCCTCAAAATGGAGTGCTTGCCTGTAATCGGTGCTGCCTTTTGCCATGCTGAAGAGGAGTGAATTCATTTCAGCATTCTCGTTTTTTTCATCTTTATTTGACATTTTATTCAATCTCCTTAATGGAAATAATTGGGAACGTCTACTGATTGCGGTTTTCAAAATTGGGAAATACTGGGTTTACTGCTATGCGTTCGGCTAATACCGAACGTACCGAATTTACCGAACGTATATAGTGGGATGGTATGGGAAACGCTATCTCTGTCTCTCAGCCTGTCTCTGCTTGCGTCTCTCCAGCCGTTCATTTGCCTTCAAAACGTTATGCCGAGCCGTGAAGCGGCTCTTGCCTTTCTTCATGGATACGACTCCATGTCGGGATCGATGCCATCCAGCGAATGATTGCCGCCGTCATAGTTGCGTTTCCGGTAATCCTTCCTCGTTTCCCGTTGCCGTATCGGGCCACGTCCGGGCCGGCCAGCACCGCCGCTATTCATGCTAGTGCTCCTGATCCTGGTTTTTGGCCTCCCAGGAGAGAGGTTAGTCTGTTATCGATTCTTTTAATTTCATCAGCCGCCTTGCTTATTTTGCTTAAAAGCAATAGCCGTCGCTTGGTTAACGCTGTTAATTCTTGTTTCATGAAAGATCAATCCTGAAAATTCCTAAAATGGATATTGGGATGCTTCCGGGAAGCGAATTCTTCCCGAAAGCTCCTAAATGGATTCCCAAAATGATAGGTTATTTCCTAAACTCAGGGACTTCAATTCCTAAGTTATCTTCCAGCCAGGCAGCAACAAGCCGCCTATGACAGAACTTACCCGGTGCTTCGTGGCAAAGGAGAACCGCGTCCTCTCCGAGATCATGATAGATCTTTCTAGGATCTAAGCGGCTCAAGGTCTCCTCGATATACCGCTTGGTATAATCCGCCTCTGAGATCTCCGAAGCGTTCCACGCATTGAGGAGAGATTGAGATGGATATAGAGCCGGATATTCAGGGCCGCTATACCATCGAGCACTCCGGGCGATCTTCCACGGATTACTGAAGAGAGGATTACTTTTCTTTTCGAGGTTATACCGGCTAAAGTTTGAGGTTATCATGCTTCGGCCTTCTCTCTCGGAGGATATCCACAGCCGGGGCGGGCGCAATACACCTTGCCATCTCGTTCGAGGCTGGAATGGCCGGTTAGATCTGCACCACATTTGGCACAGACTAAACTTTTATTTTTAAATGAATACCCCGCAGCTTGCTGCGGCTGGGATGGTCAGGAAACCGACTTAAGGAAGGCTGCATATTCCATATGCAATGATTGAGGTAAAGAAGGCGAGTCATTGCGCATATAAAATTCGCTATCATATGGTCTTTAGCTTAAAATATAGAAGGAAGTTACTTCAAGATATAGATCGTATTAATTATATTAAATATATATGTTCCGAAATCAGTGAAAGATACTACATCGATTTCGATGCAATTGGGACTGATGGAGATCATGTTCACATCTTCGTTGGAGCTGCACCCAGATATTCGCCTTCAAAGGTGATGCAGATAGTAAAAAGCATAACTGCGAGAGAGTTTTTCAAGAGGTTCCCTGAAGTTAAGAAGCAGCTTTGGGGTGGCGAATTTTGGAGCGATGGTGGATATGTTGGAACCGTTGGCGATGGTGTTATGGCTGATACAATA
>Ga0116170_10006757_pt1 | contig 9994 bp, 7 predicted proteins | sample AD_JPNHW1_MetaG_FD_89797 | JGI IMG/M metagenome (GOLD analysis project Ga0116170, IMG submission 89797) | Active sludge microbial communities of municipal wastewater-treating anaerobic digesters from Japan - AD_JPNHW1_MetaG | ecosystem: Engineered > Bioreactor > Anaerobic > Digestate | place...
GATGAGAATCTGACCTCCCGGCCGGCGCTGCGCGTCTATCCCGACCCGGTGACAGGGGATGTGGTGTATGTGGCTATTGCCGGCAGTCAGCAGTCGGTTGTCGGCAGTCAGCAGTTGCGAGGAAAGTGCTATAAGTTGATCAATAGTCTCGGTACCACTCTGATAACGATCCCGGTTACGGGACTGACACAGGCCATCGATGTGCGAAGCCTGCCCGCCGGAATGTATTGCGTATCGTTGGTGGACGATGGGAAACTGACGGGCAGCGCGGTCTTTGTGAAAAACTGATGGCGTACCGGCCATGGGCAACGGGAATTCACCGGGTATTTCCTTTTGCCGATTGATCCGGGTATTTGACCGAACGGATGAAACCTGCGGATGGTTCGTGCGTCTACCTTCATAGTCTTGGGTGCCGGTACCTGAACATAATGATTTGAGTTTTGAGTTTTGAGTTTTGAGTTTTGAGTTTTAAGTTATGTACAAGGATCTAGAGAATAGCTTACTTGCTGCCATTCAGACCTATTCGAATGTTCACCGAGGGAGCGGACACTATTCGAAGGTGACGACTCGCTTATATGAGGATGCCCGGGAAATCGTCAGGAAACACCTGGGGGTTGGTCGGGATTATACGGTCATTTTCTGCACCCCGGCCCGTGCGGAGACATTTACGAGCCGGCTGCCTGCAGGGACATGGGTGGAAGTTTCGGGCCGGGAGATCGGGTTGCGGCTCGGGGTGACGGCTGTTGCCGCCCGCAAGAACGCGCTGCCCCGCGGTGTTCCTTTTGAGACGGGTGGCGGCACGGCGCGGCTGACCGGCGACGGATGGGTGGTATGGGATGCTGTTCCTTCGCGATTCGAGGCAGGCACTCCGGCTATTCTCAATGTCATCGCTTTCGCCCGTGCCCTTCAGTTGCTGCGGAAAACCGGTCAATCCTCTTTCGCCCCGGATACCGGGAAAACCATGACCGCGGATGATATCCTGTACCGTGACAACCTGGAGAACAACACCGGTGCGGATCTGCTTCGCGCCCTGCAGGAGGACGCCGCCGGCCGGACTGTCCGGGTACCCACCCGGTACGGCGAAAGACCGTACATCCATCTCGACAACAGCGCCAGCACGCCGGCTTTCGAACCCGTTGTCGCGGCATTTTTCAATGCGCTGCACCAACCGGAACCGGTCCAGTGTGAGATTCCCGCCGAAACCCGTGGGATCGTCAGCCGTTTTCTCGATGCTCCCGCGGAAAACTACGAGATCATCTTCACCTCCAACACCACCGAAGCGATCAACCTGGCGGCTGCTTCCCTACCAAAGGAATCAGAACCGGGAATCCGTCCGGTCATTGTCACCACCCTGCTCGAGCACACCTCAAACGACCTTCCCTGGCGTTATGTGGCGGATTATGATCTGGTGAGGCTGCCGGTGGACCGGGAGGGTTTTTTCGACCTGGCAGGACTGGAGGTCCTCCTAGCTGATTATAACCGAGACGGAAAGCATGACAATCAGCGGATCCGCTTTGTGACCGTCAGTTTCGCCTCCAATGTTCTCGGTTCGTACAACGACATCGGGGAGATCAGCCGGATCGTGCATCGCGCGGGAGCACACCTGGTGGTCGATGCGGCACAGGGCGTGGCGCACCGCAAGATCGAGATGGAGCGATGCAGGATCGACATCCTGGCCTTTTCGGCACATAAAGTCTATGCACCCTTCGGCAGCGGGGCGCTGATCCTCAGGAAGGGGCTGCTGGGCCTATCGTCGGAGAGGATGGAACGGATGCGGATTTCAGGGGAAGAAAACACGGCCGGAATTGCGGCTCTGGGCAAATCGCTGGTGATCCTGCAACGGATAGGCATGGAGGTGATCCGGAAAGAGGAAGAAGAACTGACACGCCGGCTGCTTACCGGGATGGCTAAAATTCCCGGGGTCAGGATCTTCGGGCTGAGGAGTCCCGATTCACCGCTATTTCCCCGGAAGGGTGGCGTCATTGCGTTTGATGTCAAAGGAAAGATGCCAGGTGCAATCGCCCGGGCCCTGGCCGAATCCGGAGGCATCGGGGTCAGGTTCGGTTGTCATTGTTCCCACATGCTGGTCAAATACCTGCACAAGATAACTCCCGGCCTCGAGCGATTCCAGTCTTTCCTGGTCCGGATCATCCCGGGGATGAACCTGCCGGGCGTCGTCCGGGTCAGCCTGGGCGTCGCGAATACCGCCGGCCAGGTCGATGATTTTCTCGCCGCCCTGACAGCCATTGCCGTAAAAGATACCGGAAAAGATTCGTTGCTTCCTCAGTCGGTGGTGAAGAAAGAGATTGGTAATTTTGTGGAACGGGTGAGAAGAAGGGTTTGGGATGAAGGGATTGACAAGTGACAAATGACGAGTGACGAGTGACAGAGTATGAAGGCGGGATTGCTAAATAGGCACACAAACATGACACGAATTTATCCTTTATTGCTGATGGCCTTGCTGCACATGGTTGCAGGAGGGCAGACGGTTTCCACGCAATTTGGACCGGTGGAAGGACACTTGAACGGAGCCGTACACGAGTTTCTCGGGATCCCGTTCGCCCGGCCGCCGGTGGATACCCTTCGATGGAAAGCGCCTCTTGACCCTGTTGCCTGGACCGGGGTTTTCCAGGCCAACGCTTTCGCCCCGGTTTGTCCGCAGAAGCGGTTTGAACAGGGAGATACCACCTTCACCCTCGAAGGCAATGAGGATTGCCTTTACCTGAATCTCTGGACCCCGGCGACCGGCCCCGGGAACCGTCCGGTAATGGTGTTCCTGCATGGCGGGGGGAACCAGCAGGGCGGGGCGAGCCAAATCTCCGGTGGAGCGCTGATCTACTCGGGGAAGAACCTGGCCGAGCGCGGCGACGTAGTGGTGGTAACCATTCAGTACCGGCTCGGGCCGCTTGGATTCCTTGTCCACCCGGGACTGGAGCTGGAAAACAACGAGGGGGTGGCCGGCAATTACGGGCTGATGGACCAGATCCTTGCACTGAAGTGGATAAAAAACAACTTGCCGGCCTTCGGGGGCGACACTTCCCGGATCATGGTGTTCGGCGAAAGCGCCGGCGGGGTGGATGCAGGCGATCTCCTTCTGACTCCTCACGCCAAAGGACTTTTCAACCGGGCCTGTATCGAAAGTGCCTGCCCGGTGTTAGGCGACTATATCACCGCAAGGGAGAAAGGGATCGGATTTGCCGACCATTTCATCACTTCAGGCAGTTTTTCCCAGAAGATCGCCTACCTGCGCGGTGTTCCCCCTGATTCGCTGGTGCTGGGGGAGACCAGTCCGTTGCCGGGTGGTGTGGCACAGCCGGAATGGGGTCCGGTGGTCGATAACTACCTCTTTCCCCAATTTCCTTCCGCTGCGATCCAGGGTGGTAATTTCAATAGAATGCCGGTACTCCTCGGTTCAAACGCCGAGGAGATGAGCCTGACAGCTCCGACTGTGGTCCTGCCGGCGATGGTCGACACCCTTATCGGGAGTGTGATCCCGTCGTGGTTGCAGACGAAGGCCCATGCCCTTTATCCCTCCGGATCCGGTCCGGCAGAAGCCCGGCAAAGCTATGTGGCCATGCTGACCGACGCACAGTTCACGGCTACGGCACGGCGAACCGCGACCTGCCTGGCCCGCAACCAGGAAGATCCTGTATGGCGCTATTTCTTCACCTTCCGGCATACAATTCCCCAACTGGCGGCGTTTGGTTCCTACCACGGGATGGAGCTTTTTTACGTGTTCAACACCTGGGAAAATACCCTCCTTGGAAGCGGTGCATTCTTTCATCCGGCCGACGATTCGGTCCAGCAGGTGATGCTGAAATACTGGGTGAATTTCGCCGCCACCGGGAATCCGAATGGCAGTGGGCTGCCCGTATGGCCGCAGTCGCATCCCCAGAACGACTGTTACATGGAGATCAAAGCCACCCCCAATGGTGATTCGTGCGGGGTGCGAACCGCCGCATGCAACATCTGGGATGTGGTAGCGGGTTTCAATGGCTGTTACCCTTATTCCCTGCCGGAGAAGGACCCTGTACCCGAAGTGACTGTCTATCCCAATCCGACCGGGGGACCGGTATCCGTGCAGATCGCGCGACCCGGAAATGACCTCGAGGTCACAGTGGCGGATCCGTCGGGCAGGAGCCTTTTCACCACCCGGAATACGGACCACCTGGATCTGTCGGGCTATAAACCCGGCATTTACTTTCTCCAGATCCGTTCGGCCTCCATCTCCTGTGTAAAGAAAATCACGGTCATCCGGTGACGGTTGTGCGGTGGAGTGCCGCTTTTCACTGGGTGAGATCGCGAAAACAACCTTAAAGGTTGGAAAATCATATTTTTTCCCTAACTTGCATGAAATTTCCGGATGGCGGAGAAGTTAGGTTAGAACGAGGCCACCATCGTCACCGGCGACCTTTTCCTCAAGGATCCGACGGGAAGCGGCGGGAATATCACCGGCAACCGGATCATCTTCAACAACGGGAATGTAGTTCAAAGTACAGCGCCTGATGTGATGCAAATAAACGATGTGATGCGTCTCACGCCCCGTTCCACCCCTCCCGCGTCGCCCCAGAAAGGGATGATGTACTTTGATGACACAACGAACAAGTTGATGGTTTACGATGGTGCAACCTGGGCAAGCTGTAACTGATCCACAATAGCAGTTGGGAAGCCAGAACCGGCAGTGACGGTGGATTCTCCCATCCTTACCGGATATGCTCCGTGACGGGCGTCATCCACTTGTGGATTCTTTCGGCATCCAGTTCGTTGTATTCCAGTCTTTGTTGTAAAAGACCGTTTTCAACCAGGTAAACAGCAGGCAATTCCGTTCCTGCGATAGCGGCAAAGCGGGGCTGCAGGAGGATGGCATGCGGTACACGGCGGGCACGTGTCAGTTTCCTGAAGCGGATTATATCATGGATCTTCCCGTTGATCATGATAACCACCGGGAGCGATGGATTTTTTTCCTTCATCACCCCCAGTTTATAGCCGGTGAGCAGGCAACCAGGGCAGGTGGCGCTCAGGAATGCCACCACCAGCTTCCCCTTGCAAAGGTCGGTGTCAGGAAAAGGTCTGTTATTGCCGGAGCAAAGGACCCGAAAGCCTGTATCGGCCGGAAGGGTGATGTGGCCGCCCGAAGGCAGGGAGGCCGGAGCGGGTTGAAGGATAAAAGGCAGTGCAAGAGAAAAGATCATCACCCCACCGAGAATGACAAACGGTTTAGGCCATTCGGTGCCGGGGTGGGAACGGTAAAGGTATAAGGTAACAGCGATCAGTACGAGGTTCTTCAGGATCGATTCGCCGGGGGTCATTCTGAACCGGGGGCCAAAGCAGTTACAGCTTTCATTTGAGTCGCCGGCAAGGATCATGAAAAGCAGGTAGAGGGTAAACAGTACCAGCCACCCTGCCACCCAAGGCAGGGTAAATTGCTTCATCCGGATGTTCAGCAGGAGAATGATGGCCGTGAAGAGCTCGACCCCGATCACCAGCCGGGCAAGTAACGCAGCCGCAGACCATCCGGCCAGTCCGCCCCGTACCAGGTCAAGTTCGAAAAATTCGATACCGGTAATCTTTCCGTAAGCGGAAAGAATAAATACCAAACCAAGGGCAATGGTCAGCCCGAACTTAACAACCCTGGACATATAATAAAACGGGGCCGGTCGACGGAAGGTCTGCGACACCGGCATCTGGATTACTGCAGCGTGCAGCTGGATCCCATATCCTTGCAAAGATTTTCGGCGGCACTTTTGCTGATCGCCTCAATGGAATAGATAATCCCACTGCATTTGCAGGTGTAGGTCTTTTTTTTGCAAGAGACGGTGCTCAGGACGACGAAGCCGCCAACAACCGTGAGAACAAAGAGTAGCAGTACTTTTTTCATAGACTGTCATTGAAGTGGTTGAATCCGGAGATTGCCGGGTTCATGCGTTTCATGAACGATCAAATATAGATAAAAATCGTTCGTTCTCAACAGAGCTAAAAAAAATCTGCAGAAGTGCTTATTCGAGCATAACAGCGACACAGGCGATCCCGGGTCCTGTATTCGCAGCCAGGGCAGGCGATGCATGATCCACAAAGAGAGGCTTTTTCCCTGTAAGTTTCACCATTTCAGCTTCATACCAAATCGCTGCGTCAGGGTTAACCGCGTGTGTGATCACATATTCCCACACCTTCCTGCCCTTGATCTGCCGGGCAATGTCGCGAATCACCTTCCGTCGGCTGCCTTTCTCGGTAAGTGACCGGGAGAAAAGTTCGGCTTTTCCTTCTGTGGTGACTTCAATACAGGGTTTGAGGTTGAGAAGCCTGGCGATGAATCCCTTGAACGGGCTTACCCGGCCGCTCCGGATGATGTATTTCAAGGTCACCACGTTCACCCTAACCACCAATTTATCCTTCCACTCTGTGATCTTACGGACCAGTTCTTCATGCGTAACCCCTTCCTCCAGGGCACGGGCCGACCGGATCACGAGCAAGCCCAATCCACCCGTCAGGTTATTCGAGTTCTCCACATGAATGGCCTTGCCGGTATGGCCGGCAACCTCTCTGGCTGCCTTATCGCTCCCCGACCAGGTTCCGCTGAGCGCCTGGCTGATGTGCATGGCGATTACGGAGTCGTAATGGGTGGAGAGGTATTCATATTTATTCTGGAATTCCTTTACTGCGGGCTGAGCCGAAGAGGCGTTCACATCCATCCTTTCCTGCATCGTATAGAACTGCGGGGGCTGGATGGTCAAACGGTCAAGGAAATAGGTATCGCCAAAATGGACCGTCAGGGGTACCACATGGATCTGGTAGCGGTCGATCCACTCCTTGGGCAGATCGCAGGTGGAGTCTGTGACCAGTGCAATCGCCTGTTTTCGGTTGAACTGGATCTCGTTCTGCATGACCATGTCATCCACTTTCTGGTAGGTGATGCTGCCGAACCGCTGCAGTTGCGAAAAGATCTCTGCCGGGTAATCGGTATGGATATGGACCCGCATTTTTTTCGGATTGCCGGCAACCACCAGGGAGTCTCCCCCATGTGTAATAAAATCGCGGATGCGGTTCTTGTCAAGGTTGTCCCCGCTGATAAGAGCCTCGGTGCAAAACCGGAAGTTGATGACATCGTGCGGCATTTCCACTTCCTCCGCCGCCTCTTCAATGATCGTTTCCACCTTTCGCATCGATTTTTCCGGCCCAAGGGTGAAAAAATCCATGAATCCCTCCAGCCAGAAAACAAATCCTTTCGCCCCGGCGTCGACCACGTGGGAACGGGCCAGCGCCTCCAGTTTAACGGTTGTGCCGGCGAGCGATTCCAGCGCCTTTTTGTACGCCTCAACCAGCAGGCGGGTAAAATCGTCGATGGTATCTTTCAGTGAATAAATATAATCCGCCCAGTCCTTGATTACCGTAAGGATGGTTCCCTCCACGGGATTGGCGATGGCGTCGTAGGCATAAGCAACGGCCTTCTTCACGCTTTCGGCAAAGGATGAAACCGTTAGTGATTCGGTAGCTTCGATCTCGTTGCTGAAACCATAAAGGAACTGCGCGAAGATGATCCCTGAATTGCCCCTGGCGCCCACCAGGGCGGCATCTGCAAGGGCCACAGCCGTCTGTTTGGGATTGCCGGTCGGAATGATCGCGTCCATAATGGACCGCATCGTCGAGGCCAGGTTAGTCCCGGTATCGGCATCGGCGACCGGGAAGACATTGATCTTGTTGAGCAGTTTCTGATGTTCGAATATCCGCTGTGCACCTGCCAGGAAAGAGTGATACAGCTGGATTCCGTTCAGTTCTTTAACTTGCTTGCCAGGTTCTGTCAAGAGTCCGGTTTGTTTTGAAAGTGCAAAATTACGATAAAATTTTAACTTCAAATTTGCAACAGAATTAGATTGAATCTTTGCCATCGGAATAACATAATCCTTTCACCCAGTTTCTTATCGAACCCGAAAAAGTGTACTTTTGTAACCCAATTAATAATCCAATAATCCACTTGATATGAAGAAGTTCATCTATTCCTTCGCATTGTTAATGTTCACCGCCTTTGCCGTGAATGCACAGGATGCAGCAACCGCCCAGCCGGCCCAGCCGGAGAATCCGAATGCCCCTGAAATCCAGTTCGATAAGACGGTACATGACTACGGTACAATCGTCCAGGGTGGCGACGGAACCTGCGAATTCAAATTCACCAACGTCGGTAAAGAGCCCCTGATCCTCTCCCGGCCGCAGTCGTCATGCGGCTGTACCGTTCCTACCTGGCCGCAGGAGCCGGTTCTCCCGGGTAAGAGCGATGTGATCAAGGTTACCTATAACACCAACAATGTCGGGACGATCAACAAGACCGTCACGGTGACCTCGAATGCCAAGACGAACCGCGTGGTACTGCAGATCAAAGGCACGGTGACCCCGAAACCGGCCACCACCATGCCGGAAAAACCGGCAGAACCGGGCGCTGCTCCGATTCAGAAGTAACTTTCCAAAAATAAAAAACGCATCAGGCCAGCCACAAGCTGGCTTTGATGCTTTGTAAAACCCTCTCATTATGCCTCCTATTTCACAACGCGGACAAGCCTGTCCGCCCTCCCCGATCCGCAAACTCGTTCCTTACTCCGATGAAGCCAAGAAAAGAGGGATCAAAGTCTACCATTTAAATATCGGCCAACCCGATATCGAAACCCCTGCCAATGTGCTCGATAAGATCCGTCACACGGACCTTAAAGTGGTGGAATACAGCCATTCGGCAGGGATCCTTTCGTACCGGAAGAAACTGACGGAATACTACCGCCAGAACGGCATCGAGGTCACACCCGACCAGATGATCGTTACCACGGGTGGTTCAGAAGGCATCCTGTTCGCGATGCTGACCTGCCTCAACCCGGGCGACGAGGTGATCATCCCCGAACCCTTCTATGCCAATTATAATGGGTTCGCCACTGCAGCCGGAGTCGTAGTTAAACCCATTGCTTCCTACATCGACAACGGATTTGCCCTGCCACCGATCAGCGCATTCGAGGATGCGATCACCCCGCGAACCCGGGCCATAATGGTGTGCAACCCCAACAATCCCACCGGCTACCTCTATTCAAAAGAAGAGTTGGAAATGCTGCGTGACATTGTAAAAAAGCACGATCTCTACCTGTTTGCCGACGAAGTTTATCGCGAATTTTGCTACGACGGCATGAAGCATTTCTCGGTGATGCAACTCGAAGGCATCGACAATAATACGATCCTGCTCGACTCCATCTCCAAGCGCTACAGTGCCTGCGGCGTCCGCATCGGTGTTATGATCTCCCGGAATAAAGAGGTGATGGCCACGGCGATGAAATTCGCCCAGGCCCGGCTCAGCCCGCCCACCTTCGGCCAGATCGCCGGGGAAGAAGCGGTGAACACTCCGCCAAGCTATCTCGCCGCAGTGCTGAATGAATATGTCAAACGCCGCGATATCGTCATCCAGTCCATCAACCGGATGGAAGGCTGTTTCTGTCCCAACCCGGGTGGTGCATTCTACGCTGTTGCCCGCCTGCCAATCGACGACTCCGACCGTTTCTGCCAGTGGCTCCTTGAAAATTTCAGCTTCGAGGGACAAACCGTCATGCTGGCCCCGGCGACCGGATTTTACTCCACCCCGGGCCGCGGGCGCGACGAGGTCAGGATCAGCTATGTGCTCAATCTCAAGGACCTGGAAAATGCCATGCGTTGCCTGGAGGAGGGATTGAAAGTTTATCCCGGCCGTATCTGAGCCTCAGTACAAGAGGTATTTACGCCGGATTTTCATGAACTTACGGAGGTCATCCTGCCATGACCTCCGTATTTCTTTTTCCGTCATCCCCGCAAGGATCTGTTTCTTTAACACAGGGGTACCGGCCAACTTGTCGAAATAGGAAGTGAAGAAAGGCTCCGGTCCTTTCCAGGCATGGCAAGCCCGGATCAGCCAGGAGAGGATGAGCTGACCGGAATCTCCGGAGTGATTGCGGAAATACTGCCGAAGGTCTTCCCCCCGGCAGAGTTTTCCTTCGCA
>Ga0116170_10006758_pt1 | contig 9993 bp, 8 predicted proteins | sample AD_JPNHW1_MetaG_FD_89797 | JGI IMG/M metagenome (GOLD analysis project Ga0116170, IMG submission 89797) | Active sludge microbial communities of municipal wastewater-treating anaerobic digesters from Japan - AD_JPNHW1_MetaG | ecosystem: Engineered > Bioreactor > Anaerobic > Digestate | place...
GTTTAAGATACAAGTATTTGCGTGTGACGTGGTGACAGGGGGTCGTGGAAACCCTGCGAGTTATTCGTTACAAGCTTCCATGAGCTATCAGCTATGAGCCAAGAGCTATAATTGTAAGTATTCCTTAAACATATGATTAAACGTTCTGTTAGTTTCCTGATCATTTTTTACTGTTTAAGTTCGGCGGCGTTTGCTAAAGATATCTCGTTTGAGCTGACGGCAGACCGCGATCGCGTTGCCGTCGGACAACCTGCTGTTGTCTACCTTACTTTTAACGGTACTCAAGATATTCCTGCGGTTGAACTTAAAACAGGTGATGGTTTCCAGGCGCGTTATGTCGGCCCTTCAACGCGTATGTCTATTGTTAACGGTAAAGTCTCCAGCTCTATTACGCACATCTATTCACTCCTTGCCGTAAAGACCGGTACATTTACGATCGGGCCTGTTACTTTTACCTATAAAGATGATACGTATACGTCGAATGCTCTTTCTGTTGAAGTTCTTGCAGGCGATGTCCCGCAGCAACAACAATCATCCGAACAACCTTCGTTGCAGGCGCACGATCTTAAAGACCGTATTTTCCTGGTTATGGATGTTCCTCGTGTGACTGCGTATATCAATGAAAATATCCCTGTTAAACTGAAATTATATGTTACTAGGTTAGGTGTTCGTGATATTCAATTCCCCGAATTTTCCCACGAAGGTTTTTCAGTGAAAGGGTTTGATCAGCCAAAACAATATCAGGAAACACTCAAAGATATACAGTATGATGTTATTGAGTTTGATACTATGGTTTTTGGCACACGCAGCGGCGCGTTGCAGCTGGGGCCGGCGAGTCTCAAATGTAATTTAATACTAAAAAAGGAATCAAGCCGCGGCAGGCAGATGGGATCAGATGATTTTTTTTCTAACGATATCTTTAACGATTTCTTTGGCCGTTATCAAGCCTATCCGCTTACTATTGCTGCCGCGGAAGTCCCGTTGACTGTGCTGGAACTTCCGCAAGCAAACAAACCGGCTGATTATAAAGGGGCGATAGGTACTTTTGATATGGATGTTTCGATAAGCCCTTCCGAGGTTACGGTGGGAGATCCGATTACGATTCGAGCGGTCATCCGGGGAGAGGGGAATAGCGATACGGTAACAATGCCTTCATGCAATGCCGGAGCCAATTTCAAAGTCTATGAACCGCAGGTAAAACAAGAGAATGGCGTTAAAACGTTCGAAGAGATCGTTATGCCGTTATCATCCGATGTTGTTGAAATCCCCGCGTTGCGATTTTCATATTTTGACCCTGCTGGCGGGCAGTACGAAACTAAAACCAAAGGCCCCTTTCCTATCCGGGTAACAAAGCCCGTGAAACCTGAAGAACAAAAAATTGTTGAGGCCGTCAGTAAACCGGCGTTGCCGCGCGACGAGAAATTAGGCAGGGATATTGTTTATATCAAAGATTCAATGGGGGAGTTGAAACCGCTCCCCCAGAAGAGCGTATCTGCCGGTATGCTGTTGAGCGGTATTCTTATTCCTCCGCTAGGGCTTTTGTTTGCGATCGTGTTCCGTTATTATCGTCTCAGGTTGAAAACAGATACCCGGTACGCGCGTAAACGTAATGCTCCCAGGAAAGCGTCAATCGGCATTAAAAAGGCGCGCCAAGCATTGCATGCGGGAAACAAGAATGAGTTCTTTGACGCGGTTTTTTCAACCGCACAAGAATACTGGGGTGATCATTTCCACCTTTCTTCACAAGGCATTACCTTGAGCGTGGTTGAAGAGACGTTGCACGGTAAGAATGTGCCTGCTGAAATTCTGGCTGACGCACGGGATATTTTTCAGGTTTGCGATATGGCACGGTACGCTTCCGCTGAGTTAAGTCAGGCAGATATGAACGGTACCCTGAAAAAACTCGAAACGGTGATTGCATACTTTCAAAAAAATGCGGTATAACAAATGAAAAAACAAATCTATCCGGTTATTATTCTTATCATTGGGTTGTTCTTTTCTGGCGTTCCCCTCCGCGCGCAGGCTATGACGTCTGCACAAGCTCAAGAGCATTTTCAAAAAGGGAATACTTTTTATAAAGAGGGCGCGTTCGCAGAAGCTTGCTCTGAATACTCCGCTATTTGCGGTGCAGGTCTTGCCAGCGGTGAAATTTACTTTAATATCGGCAATTGTTATGCAAGACGTGGTATGATGGGTTTGGCGCTTGTTAATTATGAGCGGGCCCGTTTATATAAACCGCAGGATAGTGATCTGAAATCGAATTACGGATTTGTCCGGTCGGAACTAGCACTTACCGGAGTAACACAGGGTTTGCAAGGAAGGATTCTTGATGCAGTCAATGAGGCGCTGCCTTTTTCTACGATACAGGTCATTGTATTGATTGCATATGCGCTTATATTTGTTTGTATTGGTTTGGCTATCGTGTTTGCGTCTCAACGAAAGATTATTATAGGCATTTTGGTGGTCATCATTCTTGTTACGATAACGGGTAGTGCTGCCTGGTTCCGGAGAATAATTTTTATTGATCGAGGCGCGATTGTTATCGCTCAAAATATCCCCGCGCGTTTTGAGCCGGCAGAAGAAGGCACAGTTTATTATACGCTTACCGAAGGCAGCCGTATTGAAATTTTGGAATCAACGGGTTCGTGGGCCAAGGTGCTGCGTAGTGACGGAAAGATCGGCTGGATTAAAGATGCAGCTTTTGAAAAGATAATGCGGGATAAAACCTTATGATGCGACGACTCGCGGTTTTTATTTTTGTCTGTGCTTGCGTGTGCGCGTGCTTGTCTGGCGCCTATGGCCAACAGGGGTCATTTAGCCTGCGCTGGGTTGAAACTGATGTTTCGCTTGATAAAGACGGGGCTGCACAGGTTATTTATAGCGTACGGTGGTCATGCCGAGGCGCAAATCTTCACGGGTTTTATTTCGAAGGATTTAACGGAAAGCCCGAATTCGATATCAAAGAGTCGTATGCCGTAGATGATTCCGGCAATCGGTATGCGTTAGATATTTCAATGATTTCAAGCCGTAAGTATGACGTTGTTCTTGCGCAAGGCGAGGCTTTTCAAGACGGGGAGATAACCTATTTCTTGCGGTATGCCGTTGATATGGAGAGAGCCGGGAGTTTGACGCAGACAGAGAGCCCTGCGGGGCGGCTTGCGGTTTTTAATTGGGCGCCGGTACAGTGGAATGATTCGCTCGAACATGAAACCCTGACCGTGCATTACCCCATCGCCCTTGATCATGAAGTCCCTGTCCCGAGCGATCTTATCCGTCTTAACTTCCGTACCGAAAAATTCGTAAATGAGCGGTATCAGGTTGATTATCTGACGGTAAAAGGCGGCTCTGACAAAAACCTTTTCTCCGTCAGGTTCCATCGCAAAGACATCCCTGCGCAGTATCATTTTCAAGTTCAGGCATACGTTGATGCGACGTATTTTGCTTTGACCTCAATGGCTCCGGCCCTTGCACAAGGTGTATCCGGGTTTAAGGTTGCAAAAGAAGATTATGTATTCAATCGTTTTCTTCCCGGCAGCATCCTCTCTGAGATCCCCCTTCGGCTTCAAACCGTGATCGGTATTATTTTTATCGGGTGCCTTTGTTTTGTCGGGATCCCTTTTTTGATTATGACGCGTAAACAAATTTCGATGCTCCATGCTCAGGACGGGCTTTCAAAAGTGCGGTGGGAAGGGACTGAATGGATTCCTCCCAAGATCCAGATGGGGGTCTTTCGCAAAAAAGGAAAGATCTGCAAAGATCTTGTGCCTCTTGAGGCCGGCTTGTTGATGGATGTCCCCCTTTCTACGCTTGTTACCCTTATGCTTACCAATATGGAGCGCAAAGGTTTGATCCATATTGCACGTATGAATCCGTTAGTCCTCCAGAGAGTTGAGACTGCTCCGGTATCAAGCGACACATATGAAAATATGTTGATGAGCGCGTTGAGCGGAGACGGTACGGTATCGGAAACGATTGTCCAGGATATTTTTAAGACGGTTGGACAGGGACTTGAACAAAAAATTTGGGATGCCGATCTTGAAGAGACAAAAAAGTATTATCATGAGCGGTTAGGCGAATTTTTACGCGCCGCTGAAACTCAGGATGATTCTTTTTATTGGGATGGATACAACCATTTCTATTACGGCCGGAGCTATTATCATGATGATGATGTGTATCGTCGCACGTCTGATTTCGGAAGGACGATTGAGAAGTCGATGCCGAATATGAATCATACGTTTTCGACATTTCGGACATCCGCGGTTTGTTATGACGGTCCTTTTGTGCAGAATGTATGTCATGATGCGTGTCATTCAGCGTGTCATTCGGCATGCCACTCAGCGTGCCATTCGGCCTGTCATGGAGCCTGTCACGGTGCGTGTGTTTCCAGCGGACATTAACGTATGGATTATTACTCTCGAATAGCCTGGGTCAATGAATATATAAAGGATGTCTCGCCGTTTATCCGCGTGCGACGGGAAGATTGTCTTTTAATTAAGATCCCTAATCAGGCATATAAATTGAATGCTCAGGCTGTTGCCGTTGTGTCTGATCTCCTCGAAGGAAAGAGTGTGTATTCGATCATTGACGCATTTGCCGATAAAGAGACGGTTGCCCGTGATTTGCATTTTTTCTTTTCCGATCTGCGTGCGGTTTTAAAGGGATGTTACCATGAGCGTCAGGAACGTTACGCTGTTGAAAAATTCACCTTTGCTCTCGGTTTCAATGAATTACCTGTTTTAAGCGAGATCGCGGTAACCTATCGCTGTAATTTAACCTGTCGATTTTGCTATGCCGCTTGCGGTTGTAAGAAAGATAATTCGAGAAAAGAATGTGATTTGCGCTCGATGAAAAAAATACTCCGTATCATACGCGATGAAGCCAAAGTCCCTTCGGTCAGTTTTACCGGAGGGGAACCAATGTTGAGAAAAGACCTCACGCAGCTTATTGCCTATGCCAAGTCGCTTTCACTCTGGACGAACCTTATTACCAATGGCACGTGTGTGACTCATCGTGCAGCTGAAGAACTTAAGGCGGCTGGGCTTGATTCAGCGCAGGTCAGCATTGAGGCGGGTTGTGCCGATTTACACGATTCTATTGTTCAACAGGAGGGTTCGTTTGATAAAACCTGTGCCGGGGTGTGCGCATTACGTGATGCCGGGATCCGCGTTCATACGAATACGACAATTTCGGCGCTTAATAAGGATTCATTGCGCATGATTCTTCCGGTAGTCAAAAGTTTGGGGATGGATCGATTTTCCATGAATATGCTGATGCCGGAAGGTTCGGCAAAAATGAATATGAGCGAACTTTTTGTTTCTTATTCCGAGATTGGCGCTTGTATCCTGGATATCCGGCAAAAAGCTGCGGAGATGGGGTTAGAATTCATGTGGTATTCACCGACACCCCTGTGTATCTTTAATCCGGTTGTACATGGCTTAGGGAACAAGGGGTGCGCTGCCTGTGATGGATTGTTAAGTATCGCTCCGAATGGGGATATTTTACCGTGCTCAAGTTTTCCTAAGCCGATGGCAAATATAGTGCGGAGCAAAGGGAAATTCCGGGAAATTTGGCGCAGTGAGGCATTTGCCTATTTTCAGAAAAAGAAATTCGCTCATCAGCGTTGCCAAGCCTGTGAGCATTTAGCTGTTTGTAACGGTGCTTGTCCTCTTTATTGGGATGCGGTTGGTTTTCAAGAATTGCACCGGGCGCATGAGGAGTTGCCAGTATGAATCTTTTTCCTGAACAGCAGCGGTGGGGAGATATAAAATTCATTTTTGCCAAGGATATGCAGTATGATGAAAGGGCATGGTGTATTGTCGGCTTTCTTGCGGCGGGTGTTTTTTTACAGTTGTTTGTTAATTTTTGGGCAGGATTCTGCGCGTTTATTATCGGTACTTCGCTAAGTTTAGTGCGGGGGTACCGGGTTACTGCTCGCCTGAAAGGTGTGGAAGAATGGGCGCAGGTCACACCCGATGAATATGAAAAAGTAAAAGAGAAAGACGCTCAATTGCGCCGATGGGATCTTGATTTTTTTGATATAACCAATCATAGGGGCGTTGCCGTATTCGTGCTTGTCGGTTTATTTTGTTTTGTTATCTGGAAAACGTTCATTATAAAAGGATTTTACCGGATTGCTTTCTATTGGGTACTTGATTGTATTGTTTTGATTATTCCGCATTGGGTAACCGGTATCCGTTCCTATTTGAAGAAAGATAAGCTGATTATTAAAATAGGGATTTTGAAGAAGATTATAGCGTATCTTGTTTCTCCCGAAGATATCCAGGTTCTGCCGATGCTTGCAACGCAGGAGGTGGTTGGTAAGGGACGAATCCCAACGGACGCGCGGTTAATGCTTCGGTTTTTAAATGCCCCCGATTATTTTCTGGGGGTTCAGGTGCAGGTTTCCATTAATACCGTCGAGGGGACCGATTATCCGTATCTCTATTGCGTTATTCTGGCAAAATCGGGTGCGGGTCTGGCGATTTTAAAAACCGATGATATGGATATTCCGCTTCAACGGGTTACTCTTGAGAATCAGGTTTCGGAAGATGTTGATGTCTTGGTGGTGCGCCAGACGACTTCGGCGAATTCCGGGTATGATACGAATGAGTTAGACTGTCGGAGGCTTCTGGATACAGCCGTTGGTTTGGCAAGGAGGTTTATTTCACAATGAGTTTGAATAAAGGGTTGCCGCCGATAAAAGAAAAATTTATTGGTGTCCGAACATTTAGTTTATGGGCAGTGGGCATTGTTGGTTTCTTGATATCGCTTACTATATGGCAGCTCTTGCTGCGGTTTGGCGAGGGGCAGGCCAATAAACTTCTTCAGTTGCGCGCTGATTATGTTAAGAATGAGTTGATCACCCGTTTTGGCAATAGGGGTATAGTTTTGCAAGGTATGGAGCGCCGGTGGGAGCTTAATAAGGGCGTTAGTAAGGAAGTTTGGGATTCTGATGCGGCGCTCTTTTATAACCATTATAAGGGGTTGAAGTCTGCGATGGTCACTGATGCGTCATTTGCGTTGCGTTGGATATTCCCGCCGGAGGCTGGGAGCGAGCATCAGGCCCTTCAGTTCCGTGATTACGCTGATAAGTTGATCGATTTTCAGCAGATAAACATTCGCGGAGAAGTTACTGTTTTACCGTCGGTACATCTGAATGACGGCACGACCGGTATTTTGATGTGTGTTCCGTTATACAGCAGCGATACGTTTGACGGTTTGATGATAGCGGTTAATGATCCGAAGGAGCTTTTTGACAATATTTTCCGTAATATCGTTCCCGGGTATGGAATCTCGGTTTTTGCCGATGATATGTTGTTATATACGCGTCAGGAGTATTCTTCCGCGTATCGCAAAGAATGGGAGAAAACAGCTTCGTTTGAGCTCTTCCAGGTTGAATGGAAAGTTTCCATTTGGCCGGGCAGGGAACGTTTTTCCGAAGTGAATACTCTGTTGCCGGCGTGGGTTTTTGCTTTTGGTATTACCGCAACCATATCGCTACTGGTTATTTTGTATCTGTCTCAGCTGACAAAAATCCGCGCAAAGAAAATCGATGATACAAACCGGGAATTGGTGTATGAAATTGTCGAACGGCGGCTTGCTGAGGATAAATTGAAGCTGGGACAGGAGCGTTTGAACGCTATCCTAAACGATGCAAATGCGTTTATTTGTATCGTCGGTATGGAGGGCGATTTAATTAGTATCAGCAGATACGCGCTTTCATTGCTGGGGATTGCCGATGAACAAACGGTACTCGGTAAAACGTTTGACGTGATCTTCCCGCCGGAAATGGCAGCTTGGTTTGAGCACCAGAGTTCGCTTGTGATGAAAGAGGGAGTTCATCTTATTGAACAGAAAGAACTTGATTTCAAGGGGAACAAGATTGTTCTTCGGTTTGCGTTCTTTCCGCTTACGTATGTGCAGGAACATGTGTATGCGGCTTGCTGTATCGGTATTAATGAAAAGGAGCACGGTTTGTCATGAAGAAAGGTATATACATCGTCTGTGTTTGCGCGGCTCTTGTGACAGCGGCAGGTTTTGGCGGGCAGTATGTTTATAATGAAAAGGTCCGGATTGAGCGTCAACGGCTGGAACTTGCCCGCCGCAAAGTTGCCTGGGAGGCGCTCACGAACGTTTTAATGAGAGAGATTAACGGATCCCGGCAAGAGGTTGCCGTGGTTATAAAAGATCTCGATTGGAATCGGGAGTTTGTTTTGAATGAGAATGAACCGTTTCCTGCGGCAAGCCTTGTGAAGGTTCCTATTATGGCCGCTGTTTTTCAGGCAGTGCAAGATGGCAAGGTTGACCTGAACGAAAAGATTGTTCTGAAGGGATCGGTTAAAACACTCGGGTCCGGGATTCTTAAGAGTAAGCCGTCCGGCACTGAATATACGGTTGAAGAATTGATACAGACAATGATTACCTACAGCGATAACACGGCTGCCAATATGCTTATTGACAGGCTTGGTTTTGATTATCTCAATGCGTATTTTAAAAAACTTGGCCTTGAAGAAACCAACCTTTCCCGTAAAATGATGGATTTCCGGTTCCGCCGGAAGGGAGTGGAGAATTTTACTACGGCACGGGATATGTCGATTGTTTTGGAGCGTTTTTACCGCTTGGAGCGTATGTCTCCCCAGGCGCGGCAGTGTTTAATCTTTTTGGCCCAGCAAAAAATCAACGACCGTATTCCCCGGCGATTACCCGAGGGTGTAACCGTTGCCCATAAAACCGGTCTCGAGCGTAATGTCTGTCATGATGTTGGTATTGTATACACGGAAAAAGGTAATTTCTTGATTTGTGTTTTAACCCGGCATGCCAGCACAAGCAGGCAATCAAAGGATTTGATATCGCGGCTGGCTTTGCATACCTACAATTATTATCAACGGTTGTAGAATCAGGAGAAGAGATGGAGAATACAGCCAGGGTTTTGGTTGTTGACGACGAACCGGATGTCCTTTTTTTAACTAAAACGCAGCTTGAGTTAGCCGGGTACCAGGTTTTTACTGCTTTTAACGGTAGAAGCGCTTTAGAAGGTATTCGCGCCAATAAGCCCGCATTGGTTATTCTTGATATTATGTTGCCGGATATGGATGGATTTGAAGTTTTGCGTCAAATCCGGAATGATCCTGAAATCGCGCATATCCCGGTTTTACTGCATACCGCGCATAAGGCAATGGAAGTTATTTTACGTACGAAGAGAGAGCTTACCCAGGGAAGGCAGGAATTTTTGTTTAAAGATGTTTCTTCTGAAGTATTCTTGAGCCAAGTGGAGGCTATGCTGAAACCTCATGACTGAATCGGCAGTTATCCGGCAGTTCAGGTCAGTTGACCGTGCGCATGTGAGACGGATTTGTTATGCGACTGCCGATGCAGGGAGTTCAGCGGAGTCATTTTTTGCCGATCGGGAAATTTTCTGCGATGCCGTAACCGCCTATTATACCGATTATCAAAAGGATTTATTGCTGGTTGCTGAATCACAAGGGAATGTCGTCGGGTACCTCTGCGGATGTTTTGATACCAAGCGGTATAATCAGGTAATGGCGTACGTCGTGATCCCTAAAATTTTTTTGAAAGCATGCCTGCGCGGTCTTTTTTTTCGACTCTATTTCTGGCGGCTTGTCCGGGGTATGTTTGCGACATGGGCTAAGGGAGGGTATCATCGGCCCTCGTTTGTGCAGGAATACCCGGCGCATCTTCATATTGATATCGATAAGGATTCCCGGGGGGGCGGCATCGGCCGGCTGCTCATGAAACGTTTTCTTGAACAGGCGCGTACCCGCAGCGTTTGCGGGGTTCATCTTTCGACCCGACAGGATAACACGGCTGCCTGTTTGTTTTTTGAAAAATGCGGTTTCCGGATTTTGGGTACGTTCCCGGTTATCTTTCCCAACGGCAAGACGTATCAAGAAAGCGCAATCGTCATTTATGGAATTAAACTGTGAGTTCAAGTATTTGTGAGTGACATCGCTCCTAGCGGTATACATTCTATGA
>Ga0116170_10006762_pt1 | contig 9991 bp, 5 predicted proteins | sample AD_JPNHW1_MetaG_FD_89797 | JGI IMG/M metagenome (GOLD analysis project Ga0116170, IMG submission 89797) | Active sludge microbial communities of municipal wastewater-treating anaerobic digesters from Japan - AD_JPNHW1_MetaG | ecosystem: Engineered > Bioreactor > Anaerobic > Digestate | place...
TGAGGCGAAAAATTTCATAAACGAATGCCACAAAAGAAAAATCCGTGTAATAGTTGATCTGCCTTGTTGCGGGGCTTATGATTTATATTTAAAAAGACCCGAATTATTTAAAAAAGACAAAGCACAAAATCCTATAGTTCCTGTCGATTGGACTGATGTAAGGCTTTTAAATGCAGGGGATGAACAAAACATAAATCAAGACGTTTATAGTTTATATGCTCAATTTGTTGATATGGCATTAGCTCTTGGTATAGACGGAATAAGGGCGGATGTGCCCGCGCTTAAGCCTGCTGCTTTTTGGAAAAAATTAATATCAGAAACAAAAGGCAGAAATCCTGAAATTCTTTTCCTTGCAGAAGCCTCCGAACTGTGGAACGAGCCTGTTTGTGATGGAGCGGTTTTTACTTCTTACAAAAAACTTTTGGATGCAGGCTTTGACGGCTATTACGGAAATTATTTTAACATTAAAAATTGGAAAACCTCACAGGACTTATATTCTGCCCTTAAGGCAGACGAAGAATTATCCAAAAAATATGACGGAAAAATTGCAACTATCGGAAGTTTTTCAACGCATGATGAATTAAGCCCGATTTTAATTAACGGAAAAAATTACAGTAAAATGATAATTTGGCTAAATGCTACTTTGCCTTTAAACTCTTATTTCATAGACGGGTTTGATACGGGAGATGATTATATTTATTTCTGGGCAAACAGAAAAGCACCAAAAACTTTTACGGACGATGAAGACTATTTTGTTCATCGTGGAAAAATAGATATTTTTAATTTTTCAAGAATGCCGGGGGGTAAGAGCTTTGATATTAAACAAGAATTTGTAACCGCGAATAATCTTAAAACAGTTATTTGTGATGCTTTTTCAAAAGGTGAGTTTACAATTCACAAAACTTCTTCTAAAAGTGTTTTTGCCTATTCAAGAACGTTAGACCAAGAAGGAATTATTGTAATAGGAAATCTTGATTTTAGAAAATCACAAAATATTGTTGCCCATATCCCTAAAATAAAACAGGGGTCACTTGTTGTGCCTATAAAAATGGGCAATATCCCAAAAGTTTGTGACGGAAAAATCTCGCTTCAGCTTGATCCTGGAGAAATCTTAGTTATGTATGTCCCCAAATTTTAAGGTTTTTTAACACAATTTTAACAAAGTGCTTGTAAATCTCTTTTTTTTGAGATACGCTGAAAAAGCACTAGTTATAATTAATAAGGAATTACAAACATGTCCAGACAATGCGAAATATGCGGAAAAACACCTCTTAAAGCGGCTAAACTTACGTTTTCTCATAAACAAAATGTTCACCGTCAAGCACCTAACCTTCAAACAATTAAGGCTAATGTTAACGGTACGGTTAAGAAAATTAAAGTTTGCACTTCTTGCTTGAAAGCAAACAAAGTTCAAAAAGCTGTTTAAGGGATATTTGAATTTGAAGGCGCGGATTTTGCAATTGCAAAATCCGCGCCTTCATTATAAAATTTTTTATAGGGAGTATGTATGTCAAATCAAAAGACTTTAATTTTAATAGACGGGCACGCACTGGCATTTAGGATGTATTTTGCGTTGGAAAGAACAGGCATGAAAACAACCGACAATCAGCCGACTTGGGCTGTGTTCGGGTTTTTCAAAGCTGTTTTTGATATGTTGAAAGACCAAAACATTAAACCCGATGCCATTACAGTTGCTTTTGATGTGGGTAGAAAGACTTTCAGAGTCGAAAAATACGACCAGTACAAAGCAAACAGAGAAGCCATGCCAGATACTTTAAGAAGCCAAATGAGCCTTATTTTTGAAGGATTAAAGGCTTTTAACATTCCCATTTACACAAAAGAAGGCTATGAAGCGGATGACGTTATTGGGACTATTTGTGATAAAGCAACCAAATTAGGGCACAAAACACTTATTTTAACAGGTGATCAGGATTCTTTTCAGTTAATTGACAAAGAGGGTAATGTTAAAGTTTTGATTCCTTCAAAAGGTGAATTAATAGAATACGATTGGAATAAAGTTTACGAAAAATTAGGCGTTTATCCAGACCAGGTTACCGATTATAAAGGTTTAAGGGGCGACACTTCTGACAACATTCCCGGAATCAGGGGAATCGGTGAAAAGACAGCGCAAAAATTGTTATCAAGATATCCTAATATGGAAGAACTTTTTGCGCACTGTACGGAAATCCCTGAAAATGCCGTAAGAGAAAGAATTTGTGCTGGAAAAGAATTAGGACTTTTGAGCAAAGAGCTTGCAACTATTGTAAAAGATGTGGATATTGATTTTGATTTTCAACACACACATATTGATTTGCCTGATATTGACGAGGTCACAAAATTTCTTCAAAAAATGCAATTTTACAGTTTTATCAGAGGCATTGACGGAATCTTGGGAAGCTTTGACAAGGCAGGAAACGGGAAACAGGAAATAAAAAACGATGTCATTGCGAGCGATAGCGCGGCAATCCAAGAAGATAATTCTTTTGGATTGCTTCGTCAAAACTCTGTTTCTCCTCGCAATGACGAAAATATTTTACCAAACTCTACATCTTGTCAAATGCAGTTGGGATTGTTTTCTCAGGAAGTCAGGCAGAAAATAAACAAAGACGATATTCCGTTTGAAGTCAATATTGTTTCTAAAAAAGAAGATTTGGACAATTTAGTCAGTGAACTTAAAAAACAGGATTTGATAGCAGTCGATACCGAAACAACTTCCGTTGACATTCAAGAAGCCGAATTGGTAGGTATTTCTATCGCTTACAATATAAACGAAGATGCGAAGATGCGTAGAGGCGTAGAAAAAGAACTACGCAACCCCGCATCTACGCCTCTTGTCTTCTACGTCCCTTTGTCCCATCAAATCGGCGAACAACTTGAGGTAAAAGAAGTTTTAAATGAGTTGAAACCTTTGCTTGAAGATGAAAAAATCAAAAAAACAATGCAGAATGCAAAATTTGATTACAATATCTTCAAAAATTACGGCATAAAAGTCGAAGGAATAATTTTTGATACAATGCTTGCAAGCTATATCAAAGATCCTTCAAGAAAACATGGGCTAAAAACCCAGTCTTTGGAGCATTTAAACCATGTTATGCAAGAAATAACCGAACTTATCGGCTCTGGCAAAAACCAAATAAGCATGGAATGTGTTTCAATCGATGAGGCTGCAAATTATGCCTGTGACGATGCTTATGCAACATTAAAGCTCACAGAATTTTGGAAAAAAAGTTTGGATGAAAAAGAGTTAAAACTGCTTTACGATGTTGAAGTTCCGCTTGCGCTAATCCTTGCAGATATGGAATACGAAGGGGTTTCGGTTGATGTCGATTACCTGAATAAACTTTCAGCCGAATTTAGCAAAAAGGTTTCGCAGTTGGAAGAAAAAATTTATGAGTTGGCGGGAGTTCCTTTTAATGTAAATTCGCCAAAACAGGTCGGCGATATCCTTTTCAACAGGCTTCAAATCCCGATGAAAAAGAAAAGAGGAAAAGACAATTATTCGACAGGCGCAGAGGTTTTGGAAGAACTTGCAGGCGAGTACAAAATTTGTGAATATTTGCTTCAACACAGAAAATATTCAAAACTGAAATCAACTTACACAGACAGTTTGCCTCAGCTTATAAGCCGAAAAGACGGCAAAATTCACACAAGCTACAATCAAACAGTAACCACGACCGGAAGACTGTCTTCTTCTAACCCTAATTTACAAAATATTCCCATAAGAACGGAAGAAGGAAATAAAATCAGAAACGCTTTTGTAGCATCCGATAAGGATGGATGTTTGTTGTCAGCGGATTATTCTCAAATAGAGCTTCGTTTGCTGGCGCATGTTTCTCGCGATGATAATTTAATAGAAGCTTTTTGCTCCGGCGAAGATATTCACACCTTGACGGCGTCAAAAGTCTTTGAAGTTCCGATAGAAGGTGTTACAAAGGATATGAGATATAAAGCAAAGGCGGTAAATTTCGGGATTATCTACGGTCAAAGCAAATACGGGCTTTCCAAATCTTTGAATATCGCACCTTTTGCGGCCGAAATGTTTATCGAAAAATATTTTGCGACTTACCCTAAAGTAAGAGAATATATGCAAAATACAATTAAATTCGCTCACGAAAACGGTTTTGTAGAAACAATGTTCGGTAGGAAAAGATATTTGCTCAATGAACTTTCAAGTCCGAATAACCAGATAAGAGAATTTGCCCAAAGGGCGGCAATTAATCAGCCTCTACAAGGTGCTGCAGCGGATTTGATTAAAATGGCGATGATTGAACTTGATAAAAAGTTGAAACAAAACAATTTGAAGTCTAAAATGATAATGCAGGTCCATGATGAATTGATTTTGGATGTCGCAAAAGACGAATTTGATATGGTGAAAAAACTTACCGTCGAGGCAATGGAGCTTAATCAGCCGCTTTTGGTTCCGCTTGTTGTTGACGTTAATTTCGGCAAATCATGGATTGAGAGTGCTTGAATGGTTGAAAAATTTTTCGTCATTGCGAGCGATAGCGAAGCAATCCAAAAATTAAAAGGTAAAAATGAGTGATTAAAAAAATGATTAAAAAAATAATAAATCGTCATGCTGAACTCGTCTTCTCTTATTGTTCACGAGCTTTAGCGAGTGTTACAAGGGAGAGTACCGCTTGCGGTGTATCAGCATCTTTCCGGCATTGTACATTGGATAGATCCCGAAACAAGTTCGGGATGACAGTTAGAGTTTTGATATTATTACTTTTTACCCCTTTTTTGGGGCGCGCTTGCGCCCTAGGCGCAAGTGCGCCCGTTGTACTTCAAGCGCAGCAAACCCTTGCTGCTGCGCAAGCCGTTCAGCCTCAGGCGGTTGATTTTGGTCTTTGCAGAAAGATTTTTAAAATTGACGCGCAGAAGCTTTTTTATTTAACGCTTGCCGCTGTTAACGCAAACAGATTTACTATTGACGAAATTCAGTCAAAAAGCGGTTATATTTTGTTTTCTGTTGCCAAAAAGCAGTTTTTGGCTAATGTCATTTCGGTAAATGCTGAAAATTCAATGTTAAAAATTACTCCTTGCGACAACATTTATTTTTTCCCTGTCGGTATAGTTCAAAACATGTTCAAATACGTTGAGCTCAATCTCAACACTCCGATAGAAAAACTTAATGTTTTATAAATTAATAAACACCCGAAGTTATTGAAGTATAAATTATATTTGAGGCTTTTTGGATAAAATCTTTTCCTAAAGGCGAATTGTAGGGGCGGTTTGCAAGAATTACACATATATATTTTTTGCCGTTTGGTGCAAAAACAATTCCCGCATCGCCTAAAGTTTTTCCTATATCGCCTGTTTTGTGGACAAATAGGGCTTTAGGGTCAAGTCCTGCCTGTATAAGTCTGTTGTTTTCAACGTGGCTCATGTAATCGATTATGTATTCGCGCGAATTAATATTTAAAAAGCCCGGATTGTCAAGATTATAAAGCATTGTGGCTAAGTCTTTTGCGGTTGTGTAATTTGTTCCGTCCATATCGGGAAGCCATGTTTGAACGCGGGTACTGTTAATTCCCCAGCTTCTTATGCCCTGATTTACGTCTTGCATAGAGCCGATTTTAGACATAATCATATTTGTCGCAGAATTGTCCGATTCCGTAATCATGTAGCGCGCAAGTTGGTCTATAGTGTATTTTTTGCCTATGCCCCAGGATTGCAGATTTCCCGAGCCTTCTGCTTTAAAATAATCTGTCATGGCCATTTCGTCATAAATAGTAAGCTGATTTGCCTCTATGGATTTAAAAAGCCTTATTAAAACAGGGATTTTAATTATACTTGCGGCAGGAAAGGTTTTTTCAGCGTCAATATCTACAAATTTTCCCGAATCATATTCCCAGACAAAAATGGAAGGCTCTATTGATTTATATTCAGACATAAGCCTTTTGAGCTTTGCTTCAACGACCTGCATTTTGTCTGTCATGTAAAGGGTTGTCATATCGGGTTTTTTGGCTTTTGCGGTAGAAAGCATTCTCAAATTCATAAAAGAATCATTTGAAAGATAATTGGTTGTGGGTTTTAAAATTTCGTAAGTGTAAGGAATTTTTTCTCGTTTAGTGTTTAAAAGCTGATATTTATTGAATTGAATTTCTTTATAAGAATTTCCCGAAAGTGAAATTAGTGGGGTAGAAATCCTTTGAAATCCGAAGGGAAGGACATAATATCCGATAAGAGCAAGAAGAGAAAGAGAAATTATTCTTGCAATAGGGTTTACTTTGCGCTTGCGAACGACCTTTTTTCTGATAGGCTGGGCAACAGGGCGAACAGGAGTGACAACCTGCGGATAAGTTTGCCTGTATCCGTAAGCCGGTCTTTGCCCGTATGCGGGGTTTTGATATTGTCTGTATTGCTGATACTGATAGTTTCTTGCCATTTCAGGCATAAAAAATCCCCTCCTGTTTTGTAATTATAATACTTTTTTGAAAAATAGGCATAATGTAAACAATGTATTTATTTTGCTTAACATTAGTGGTGAACAGTGAGCGGTGAGCAGTTGTTCTACGCATCCACGCATCTACTCATCTTATCTTCTTTGTAATTGCCTTTATGCCTATTTACTATTTACTATTTACCATTTACCATTTACTACCCTCCCCCTTGCTTTTTTTTTGAAATCATGCAATAATAATTTTTGTTATTCGTTAATGATATTTTATGCTTGTTGGGGGTAATAGAGATTACTTTCCTGCATGAATTTTTGTAGCATATACAAAGGAAAGCGAGACACTCAAATAGGTGAGTTCTGACGAATTTAATTACAGGTACATTAAGGACAAAGCAACCCCCGGAAGTTGGAGACGCGGTTACGAATACCATCTCAAAGACCAGGTGCTTGAAGGATATCCGGAAAAAAACTTTTACAAAGGGAAAGTAAAAGGAAACTTTCAGGATTTTTACAAAACCGACTTGATTTTCAAAAAAGGCGGAGTTGAAGCACGCTGTAATTGTCCCTTAAAAGAAGAATGGTGTAAACACGCCGTTGCTGTTGGGCTAAAGGCAATAGACGAGCATGCTTTTGAGGATTTTCTTGAAACAAAATACGGCATTGAATCGAGTTTTGAAGATGAAAACACCGCGCTTACAGAGCCTCCAAAAGGCAATTATATATTTCATTTTAACCCCAAAAGAAAACCCAATTTCTTTTCCATTCTTGTAATGTCAAGAGAAACTGGAAAAGTCGTTCGTTCAATCGAACAAATTTTAAAAGGTTTAATAGAGGCGCAAAAACAGGATAAAAACTTTGAACTTAACACTTCACAAATGGTTGAAGTGGCTATTTTTAAGCAGCTTTTAAAGACTTCGCGTCAGGATAAAAAGGCAGGTTGGTATGATATTCAGCTTACTAAATTTGCTGACATGTTTCCTCTGCTTGCAAAAGCAGACGAGGTTTTGGATGAAAAGTCCAAGCAGCGTTTGAAGTTTACCGACAAAGAATGGCGGCTTGCGCTTTCGGTAAATTATTCTCAGGCGGGAAACATAATGCTTGCACTTGAATGGAAAAGACCTGATAAGGACGATGTTTATCCGTTTGAGGAGATAAGATATTTTTCAAGGCATTTGAAATGGGGGCGTTATAAAAACGTAATTTTCCCTATAAATATAGAAGTTGGTGCTATTCCGCAATATCTTGTAAAATCTTCTTTTACAGACCTCAAAGATTCTGACGGCGGAAAATTCATTTATGAGGAAATGCCGGGACTTCAAAAAATTATGGATGTTGAAGTTTCTGAAGAAATTAATAAATTGATGCTTGAGCAAAAACCGCCTCTTAATATTGTAACTATGGGAATAGATTACGACCAGTCATTGAAAGCTTCTTTGGAGTTTGAATATGACGGGATAAGGGTTCCTTTTTCAAAAACAAGCGAAAAAACTCCTTACGTTACGGTTAAGAAGCCAAAAGAGGACAGCCAGTATTGGATTAAAAGAAATTTAAAACATGAACAGGATGCCTACAATATGCTTTTGGCGTGCAAATTTGTTCCTATGCAGACAAATAACCTTGCGCTCGAAAAAGAAAATGCCGTTGATTTTTATAATTATTATATTAAACAGGCAGGCGAAGGTTGGAAATTTGAAGAAAAAGACGATTTAGGCTTCTTTAAGCTTGCCGAAGATTCTTTTAAGCTTCGTGCAGAAGTGGATTTTTGCGAAGAGTCAAAAGACAGTTTTCAGATTTATCTCTACGGACAAGTGGGAGAAGACAAAATCAGTTTTGATGATGTTTACAATACAATTCAAAGCGGGGAAAAATATGCTCGCGTAAGGAGTTTGGGCTTTGTAGAATATCCTGCACAAGATATTTATGCGATGATGCGCTCGTTTAATTCATTTGATGTTTACCGCAACAATGAAGATAAATTTTTGGTGAAAACTTATAGGGCAGGGCTGTTGAATGAACTTGAAAATTTTGGTGTTGAACTTGATTTAAGCGAAGATTTTTCAAATTTCTGGGATCAAATTTCTTCGTTTTCTACAAAAGAAGATATTGAAATTCCAAAGGATGTAAAAGCAGAGCTCAGAGAATATCAGGCAAAAGGTTTCAGCTGGCTTTGGTTTATGTATAAATACGGGCTTAACGGAATTCTTGCAGATGACATGGGGCTTGGAAAAACACTTCAGGCATTGACTTTGCTTCAAAGAGCTAAAGAAAACGACGGGCCGATGCCCACTTTGGTTATTTGTCCCACTTCGGTTGTTTTTAACTGGGAGTTGGAAATCCAAAAATTTGTACCCGGTTTGACTTGTCTTAAACTTGCAGGAATAGAGCGAAAAGAACTTTTTAAAGACATTCCCAAATATGATATTGTAATTACAAGTTACGCTTTGGTGCGTCGTGATATAGAAAAATTGAAAAAAATTAATTTTAGATACGTTATATTAGATGAATCCCAAAATATTAAAAATGCGCTTTCACAAACGGCGCAATCGGTGAAAAGACTTGTCTGTGACCATAAATTGGCACTTTCTGGTACTCCGATAGAAAATAGGCTTGAAGAACTCTGGTCGGTTTTTGACTTCCTTATGCCGGGATTTTTGTTCAGTATTTCAGAATTTAATTACCGCTATGTAAATCCGATTATGGAGCGTGCCGACAAAACAGTTGAAAAACGCTTAAAATTGCAGATTTATCCGTTTATCTTGCGCCGTATGAAACGCGATGTCGCAAAAGATTTGCCTGATAAAGTCGAAAACATTGCATACTGCGAACTTACTGACGAACAAAGAGATTTTTACCTTGAAGTCCTTGATAGTACAAAAGAAGAACTGTTTAAAAGCATTGAACAAAACGGACTTGAAAAAAGCAGAATGTCTATTTTCTCTGCACTTCTGCGTCTGCGCCAAATCTGCTGTCACCCCAGACTTTACGATAAGGAAAATATCAAAAAAATTAATGAATCAGGTAAATTTGAGCATTTAAAAGAAATGCTTGAGGAGATAATTTCCGAAAAACACAGAGTTCTGCTCTTCAGCCAATTTGTAGATATGCTCGAATTGATAAGAGAATGGCTTGATAAAGAAGGCATCCGCTACGAATACCTTACAGGTCAGACAAAAGACAGACAGGGTGCTGTTGAAAGATTTAACAACAGCGAAGATATTCCTATTTTCCTTGTCAGCTTAAAAGCCGGCGGTACGGGCTTGAACCTGACCGGCGCGGATTATGTAATCCACTACGACCCATGGTGGAATCCTGCGGTTGAAGATCAGGCAACAGACAGAGCCTATCGTATCGGTCAAAAGAAAAAAGTCTTTGTTTACAGGCTTATTACAAAAAATACGGTTGAAGAAAAAATACAAAAACTTAAACAAGTTAAAAGAAATCTTGTTGACAGCGTAATTTCCGTTGACAGAAATATAACAAAATCGCTTACAATGGATGATGTAAGAGAAATTTTCTCCGTGGATTAAGGGGGAACAGTAAATAGTAAATGGTGAATAGAGTTGAAAAGCCGTAGGGTGCGTTAATGCA